>OLQX01002400.1_pt1 | contig 12697 bp, 8 predicted proteins | sample 1672581 | NCBI WGS metagenome assembly OLQX01 (sample SAMEA3136701, study PRJEB25190) | human gut metagenome | reverse complement strand
TCCGCCTCGGGCTTCTCCGCCTCAGCCGAGGACGCCTCAGTCGCGGCCGCCTCCCCTTCGGACTCGGACGCGACGCCGGCAGCCTCTTCTGCTCCAGTCGCCTTCGCAGCCTTCTCGACCTTCTCGGCTTTCCCTGCGCGCTCGGGCTTCTCCGCCTTCTCGGGGCGCTCCTCGCCCTCGGCGAGCTCCACGGTGACCGAGCTGCCGTCCTTGATGATCTGCACGCTGGCGAACTCGTCGAGCAGCTTCGACAGCAGGTTCGTGCCGTAGCTGCGCACATCGAAGTCGGGATAGCGCTTCTGCAGGCGGCTGCCGATCTCGCCCAGGCCGGTGGCCTTGCCGTTGTTCTGGTTGTCGGTGATGATGTCCACCACGGCCTGCTCCACGGAGTCCTTCGGCACCGCGTTGCTGCCGCCGCCCTTCTCGTTGCGCTTGTTCTGCACGAGCAGCTCGAGCGTGGTGAACACGTCGCAGGCGCGGCGGAAGGGCGTGGGGGTCTTCTTCTCCCCCATGCCGATGACCATGCGCCCGCTCTCGCGCAGACGGCTGGCCAGGCGCGTGAAGTCCGAGTCGCTGGACACGAGGCAGAAGCCGTCGACGTTGTCGGTGTAGAGGATGTCCATGGCGTCGATGATCATGGCGGAATCCGTGGCGTTCTTGCCCTGGGTGTAGCCGAACTGCTGGATGGGCGTGATGGAGTTTTCCAACAGCGCGTCCTTCCATTTCGCGTGCAGGGTGAGCGTCCAGTCGCCGTAGATGCGCTTGATAGTGACGGTGCCATACTTCGACAGCTCGTTCAAGATCGGCTTCAAGTAGCGCGCCGACACGTTGTCCGCGTCGATGAGCAGCGCGAAGCGGCGGTCGGACGACTCAGTGGTTGTCTTTGATTCCATGGGAGGTAAATTCCTTGCTTGAGATAAGGGGCCTTTGTCACTCAGTATGGCACACTTCGGCCTAAAATGCTGCACCTATCTTGGACTCAGGTCAAGCCGTAACGTTGAGAAGCGCCTTTCCTCCCGAGAATACAGGAAGTCGTGGGATAGGGGCAGCCGAGGCAACAAAAAAGCCAGCGACGATAAGCCGCTGGCCTAGCATTTCGGTGGTGCACCATGAAGGACTCGAACCTTCGACCTTGGGATTAAGAGTCCCCTGCTCTACCAACTAAGCTAATGGTGCACTTGGTTCCTGCGCAAAGCGCTTGAATATTCTAGGCGAAGCTTTTCAGAATTGCAAGCCCTAAATTTTCAAGCGCGCTGGGGTGGATGATGGGACTCGAACCCACGATCTCCAGAGCCACAATCTGGCGCCTTAGCCAACTAGGCCACACCCACCATTTCGCGCAAGGCAGAATTATAGGCAACAGAGAGCCTGGGTGCAAGAGTTATTTTTCCTATGCCGCTCCCCGCGCCATGGGCGCCGCTCCCGTCGCCGCTGCCGGCACCACTCCCGTCGCCCGTTGATTCGTCTCGCCACCGTCCGACCGTTTCCGAGCACCCCGGCGCCGACGAGCACGCAGCGGCGCGCTTTAGCAGGCCGCCAAGTCCTTCACCACTTCCCCGCCGAGAATGAGGCCGGCTACGGAGGGGACGAAGGCAACCGAGCCGGGTGCCGGACGCGTACCGTCCTTCACAGCCATGTCGTCATCCGCGGGAACGAGCGGCGGCTCAGTGGAGTAGACCACCTTCAACGACGGAATGCCTCGCCGCCGCAGCTCGCGACGCATGACGCGGGCAAGCGGATCGACCGAGGTCTCGTAGATGTCCGCCACCCGAAACGCCGTCGGATCGAGTTTGTTGCCCGCGCCCATGGACGACACAATGGGCACACCTGCCGCAAAGGCGGCTTCCACCAGGGCGATCTTCGCGCTCACCGTGTCCACCGCGTCAATCACATAATCGAAGGCCGCGAAATCGAACTGGTCAGCCGTCTCGGGAAGGAAGAAGCACTGGCGAGGACGCACGATGCACGACGGATTGATAGAGGCCACGCGCTCGGCCGCCACCTGCGTCTTTGGACGCCCGATAGCGCCCATCGTGGCGATAATCTGCCGGTTGAGGTTCGTGGGATCCACCGTGTCGGAGTCGACGAGATCGAGCGCCCCCACCCCGCTGCGAGCCAGCGCCTCCACCGCATAGCCGCCCACTCCGCCAATGCCGAACACGGCCACCCGAGCCGCCGCCAAGCGGTCGAGACCATCTCGCCCCAGCAGCAGCCGCGTCCGCGCGAAAAGGTCATTCACGAGAGCACTCCCATCTTCCCTAAAGAGCGTCGAGTGTCGGGCACGGGCGCTCTTGCAAAAAGTTTCGCAAAAATGGTCACAAAATCGACTTTTGAACTCTTCGTGAACCGCAAACCCGTCATTTTCAGCACTGAAACGCGGAAAAGAGGCGTTAAACTAGCAAAATAGGGTTCAGAATCGAAGATATAGAGTTCAAAACTCGATTTTGTGACCATATTATCGCAGTTTTTTGTCGGGAAGGCGCTTGCGGCCCCGATTAGGAGAAGACGATGTCCCAACGATCCTCGCAGCACAAAAATTTGACCCCCGCCATCGGTATCGCTCTAGCATTCTTGCTCTCGATGAGCTCTTTGGCCGGATGCAGTGCCTCGATGGCAGCTGATGAGGCGCCGACCGATAAGTCGACCCCGGAGCTCGCGAGCACGGGGGCGCCCGACGACTCGCAAGAGCCACAGGCCACTCCCGCAGAGGACGCAAACCAGCAGAATGCTGAAGCTGCTAGCGAAAACCGATCCGCAACCGACGATGGCGTCCTCTCCTACCGCGACATCCCCGCCTTCGATGGCAATCCCTACGTCTACGTGAACGACGGCGAGCCGGTGTTCACCGACGAGCAGCGCGCGGCCGAACCCGGGTATGAGCATTACGACGAGCTGGACGAGTTAGGCCGCTGCACCGCCGCCTTCGCCGTCGTGGGCCCCGAGACCCAGCCCACGGAGAAGCGCGGTTCCATCGGCGAGGTGCGCCCCTCCGGATGGCAGATGGCCAAGTACGATTTCGTGGAGGGCAAGTACCTGTTCAATCGCTGCCACCTGCTGGGCTACCAGCTCACCGGCGAGAACGCCAACCCGCAAAACCTCATCACCGGCACGCGCTACCTGAACATCCAGGGCATGCTGCCCTTCGAGAACGCCGTGGCCGACTATGTGGACGCCACGGGCAACCACGTGCTCATGGCCGTGACGCCCATCTTCGAGGGAAGCGAGCTGGTGGCCCGCGGCGTGCACATGATGGCGGAGTCCGTGGAAGATGGCGGCGAGGGCGTGGCCTTCAACGTCTTCTGCTACAACGTGCAGCCGGGAGTGGTCATCGACTACGGCACAGGCGCATCGATGCTCGAGGAGGATGCCACTCCCCTCCCCGACGTGTCGGGAGCCGAAAGCGCACCCGATGCCGCAAGCGAAGGCGCAGGTGCCAGGGAGGCGTCCGAGAAGGGCGCGACGGGCTCCGACGAGGGCAAGGGCGTCGCCGAGTACGTGCTGAACACGAACTCGAGGAAGTTCCACCTGCCGAGCTGCTCGTCGGTCGGCCAGATGAGCCCCAAGAACCGCGAGGACGTCGAGGACACCCGCGAGAACCTCATCGCCAACGGCTACGACCCCTGCAAGCGCTGCAACCCGTAAAAAAGACCCTCGCGCGATACGGCGAGGGTCTTTCGAAATCTTGGTAGGGCCGCCCGGATTCGAACCGAGAACCAAGGGATTATGAGTCCCCTGCTCCACCGTTGAGCTACAGCCCCAGATGCGTTGGCTATTCTAGCGCAAGTCGGCCAGGCTCGCCAAACCTACATTTTCACCGGTGCCGACACGCCCAAGAGGTTCAGGCTCAAGGCCAGCACGATGCGGGTGGCGTCGCACAGGGCCAAACGCGCCGTCTGCACGTCGGCGTCGTCGGTGAGCACGTGGCAGTTGGTGTAGAACTGGTGGAACAGCGACGCCAGATCCTGCGCGTAGTGGGTCAGACGGAACGGCGCGCGGTCGCGGGCCGCCAGGGCGATGAGGTTGCCAAAGTCGGCCATCTTGCGCATGAGCGCCAGCTCAGAGGGATGGGTGAGCGGCGTCAGGTCGCAATCCTCGGGGATGATCTTCTCGGCGAGCTCGCCCATGGTCATCTCCCCCGCCTCGACGGCGGCGGCATCGGCCTCATCGGCCGCCTTGCGCAGGATCGAGCAGATGCGCGCATGGGCGTACTGTACGTAGTACACCGGATTGGAGGCGTCCTTCTTCTTCGCCACCTCGATGTCGAAGTCGATGGGCTGGTCGGCCGAGCGAGACAGCATGAGGTAGCGGGTGGCATCCACGCCCACCTCGTCGATGAGCTCCTCGAAGGTGACCATCTCGCCGGTGCGCTTGGACATGCGCACAGCCTTGCCATCGCGGAACAGGTTCACGAGCTGCCCCAGCTGCACCTCCAGCGCCCCAGGCCAGCCCCAGGCCTCGAGCATGCACTCGCAGCGCTTGATGTAGCCGTGGTGATCGGCGCCCCACAGATCGATCAGGTGGTCGAAGCCGCGCATCATCTTGTCGTAGTGGTAGGCCACGTCGCTCATGAAATAGGTGGCCTCGCCGTCGCCCTTGATGAGCACGCGGTCCTTGTCGTCGCCCAAATCCGTCGAGCGGAACCACAGCGCGCCGTCCTTCTCGTAGAGGTAGCCCTTCTCGCGCATGGCGTCCAGCGAGCGGGACACGGCGCTCTCGCCGTTCTCGTCCTCCACGTACAGCGAGCGCTCGGAGAACCACTTGTCGAAGGTGGTGCCGAAGTTGGCTAGCACCTCGCGCTGGTTCTTAAGCGTCATGTCGTAGGCCATCTCGCGGAAGGCCTCCACGCGCTCCTCGTCGGAGACGGAAAGCCACTTGTCGCCGTCGCGGTCGATGATGTCCTGGGCGATGTCCTTCACATAGGCGCCGCCGTAGCAGGCCTCGGGCATCTCCACGTCGCGGCCGAGCAGCTGCTGGTAGCGCACGTTCACGGAGTTGCCGAACACGTCCATCTGGTTGCCGTGGTCGTTGATGTAGTACTCCTCGTACACATCATAGCCGCCGTGGCGCATGACGCGCGCCATGGCATCGCCGAGCGACGCCCAGCGGCCATGGCCCACGTGGAAGGGGCCAGTGGGGTTGGCGGACACGTACTCGAGGTTCACGTAGCGCTCGCCCTCGGGGATGGTACCGCGACCGAAATTGTCGCCCTCCTCGCGCACCTCGCGTACCACACCCTGCAGCACCGCATCCGACAGGCGGATGTTAATGAAGCCCGGGCCGGCTATCTCCACGGAGGCGATCATGTCGTTTTCGGGAATGTGATCCACGATGATCTGGGCGATCTCGCGGGGGTTCTTGTGAGCCAGCTTGGACACGCGCAGGGCCACCGTGCTCGCCCAATCGCCGTTGGCCTCGTCGCGGGGTCGCTCGAGGGCCGCCTCGGGTGCCTCCTCCAGCTGCAACGAGCCGTCGGCACGGGCCGCGTCGATCGCGGCGTCGATGATCGCTTCGAGGGATTCGCGAATTTCCATTGATCTAACTTCCTCTTCTGTACGTCTTCAGTACGTCGGCGTTACCACGCGCGCGGGCTGTGCCGTACCCAATCGCGCCTATAAGCGGCCATAATAGCATGAATGGCCCGAGAAAAACAGGAGCGCCCGAGCACTGTGCCCGGGCGCTCCCGCTAACGGTTCCGCAGGTCAGAACTGCGCAACCGCACAAAACCAGTCGCTCGCCTTGGATGCTACGACAGGATCACCATGGCCGCCGTGAGGATCACGATGCAGACCACGCCGAGAGCCACGAACAGCTTGGCGCCGAATTTGAGCCACGTGGAGTACTCCACCTTGGCAAGGGCCAAACCGCCCATGATGGCGCCGGAGGTCGGCGTGAACAGGTTAACAAGACCGTTGCCGGCGGAGTAGATCATGACCATGGTCTCGACCGAGAAGTTCAGCTGGTGGGCCAGGCCGCCCAGAATCGGGATGGAGACCGTCGCCATGCCGGAGGAGGACGGGATCAGGAAGGACAGGACGATGTAGAGCAGGAACGACAGCGGAGCGAAGATGATCGCCGACATGCCCGTCAGCGCCGCGGCGGCGTTGTTCAGGATCCACATGTCAAGGCCCGTCTTGGCCATGAGCACGGTGATGGAGCGGGCCAGCGCGATGATGAGCACGACCGACATCATGTCGGCGGCGCCGTTAATGAACGCCTTCACGAAGCGGCTCTCGGACACGCCGCCGATGACGCCGATGATAAGCGCCATGAGCAGGAACCACGTGGAGGCCTCATCAAAGCACCAGCTGCCCAGCGGCACGCCGGTCAGGAACGAGGACCAGGCCGGGGTGACCTCTTCCTCAGAGACCGAGGTGGCCTCGACGGGCTCGGTGATGGTGGTCGTAGTGGCGCCGTCGTTGGCGTCGTCGATGAAGGTCGCGATCTCATCGCCGGTCATCGTGGTGGTCACTTCTTCGGTCGTAGCGCCAGCGTCGAAGATAGTGACGCCAAGGTCGGCCCAGGGGATGAACGAGACGATCATGATGACGAAGGTGAGCGCGAACACGATGAGCGACCACTTCTGGCGGCCGGACATCTTGGGCGTCGCGGCGGCGTCGTCATCGGCGGCCTCGGTCTCGGACTCCTTCAGCCCCCACTCGTCCATCATCGCCTGCTGCTCCTGCAACGACAGGAAGGTGGAACCCTTGTCGGCCTTCACCTTCTTGGCGTAGCGCATCACGAAGACGATGGCGATGGCCAGCGACACGAGCCAGATGATCACGCCGAGCGCGATGATGATGCCCTGGTTCACGGACACGCCGATGCCGTTCAGGGCATCGACGGCCACGCCGACGGCGAACGGGTTCACGGTGGAGCCCATAACACCGACGCCGGCGCCGAGCAGCACCACGGCCGCGCCGGTCAGGCTGTCGAAGCCGGCGGCCACCATGGTGGCGGCGAGCAGCAGGTAGAAGGGCACGGTTTCCTCGCACATGCCGTAGGTGGTGCCGCCGATGGAGAAGATGAACATCAAAATAGGAATGAGCACGAGCTCGTTGCCCTTGAGCTTGTGAACCAGCGCGGCGATGCCGGCGTCAAGCGCGCCGGTCTCGGTAATGATGCCGAGGAAGCCGCCCAAGATCATGACGAACAGGCACACGCCGATGGCGTCCTGGAAGCCGAACACGGGCGCGGCGAGCACCTGGGAAAGCGTCGCGCCCTGGACGCCCTCGACGCCCGACGCAGACATGATAACAGTGACAATCGCCAGAACCACCAAGATGATGAGCAAGATGGTGAACGAGGACAGAGGCGCCCTCTTTTTCTTGCCTTTCTCTGCAGCTGCCATGGTTATCCCTCCTTAATCGAATGACTGACAAAACACGGGGGCCGTGCGGTTCCCCTCCCGACTCCGCACGGCCCCGAGGTGTCGAACTATGTGCCAGCTACCGTAGCGGTACGAAAGCTACTGCAGGGTGGCGTACATGACGGCCTTGATGGTGTGCATGCGGTTCTCGGCCTCGTCGAAGACCTTGGAGGCCTTGGACTCGAACACCTCGTCTTCCACTTCCATCTCGGTGACGCCGAAGCGCTCGGCGATGTCAGCACCGATGGTGGTGTTGGTGTCGTGGAAGGCCGGCAGGCAGTGCAGGAAGATGGCGTCGGGGTTGGCCATGGCCATGACTTCCTTGGTCACGCGGAACTTCTCGAGATGCTTGATGCGCTCGGCCCACACCTCGTCGGGCTCGCCCATGGACACCCACACGTCGGTGTAGATGACGTCGGCGCCGGTGCAGGCGTCCTTCACGTCGTCGGTGCACTTCACGGTGCAGCCGTTCTCGGCAGCGATGGCCTCGCAGGTCTTCACGAGCTCGGCGTCGGGCATGTTCTCCTTCGGGCCGCAAGCCACGAAGTTCATGCCGAGCTTGGAGCACACGACCATCAGCGAACGGGCCACGTTGTTGGCGGCGTCGCCCATGAACACGAGGGTCTTGCCCTTGATGTCGTAGTTGAAGTTCTCCTGCACGGTGAGGATGTCGGCGAGCATCTGGGTGGGATGCCACTCGGTGGTCAGACCGTTCCACACGGGCACGCCGGCGTTCTCGGCCAGATCCTCCACGTCGGTCTGGGCGAAGCCGCGGAACTCGATGCCGTCGTAGAAGCGGCCGAGCACGCGGGCGGTGTCCTCGATGGACTCCTTCTTGCCCATCTGGGAGCTGCCCGGATCAAGGTAGGTCACGCCCATGCCGAGATCCATGGCGCCGACCTCGAAGGCGCAGCGGGTGCGCGTGGAGGTCTTCTGGAACAGCAGCACGATGTTCTTGCCCTCGAGGTAGCGGTGCGGGGTGCCGGTGCGCTTCAAGTCCTTGAAGTTCTTGGAGAGCTTCAGCAGGTACTCGATCTCCTCGGTGGAGAAGTCGAGTAGGCGGAGGAACGGACGACCGCTGAGATTGATAGGCATGTTCTGTTTCCTTTCCCTTGAAAGAGACATTTGTATCGCGCGGGGCCCCCGAGAACCGGGGAACCCGCGCCTCTTTTACGGCCCAGCGCTGGCTGGCTAGACTGGGCCGGAAAAGACGGACGTAAGAGTGCTCCTTGACGGAGCGGGCGCCTTGCGGCTTACAGAGCCTCGCGCCAGGCCGGCATGGACATGCAGCGCGGGCCGCCACGGCCGCGGGAGAGCTCGGCGGACGGCATGACCAGGCAGTTGATGCCGTTCTTGTACAGCACGTCGTTGGTGACGTTGTTGCGCTGATAGACCACCACGGTGCCGGGACGGACGCAGAGCGTGTTGGAGCCGTCGTTCCACTGCTCGCGCTCGGCCGCGATGCGGTCGCCGCCGCCGCAGGGAATGAGCTTCACGGCCTGGCCGACGTACTCGGAGAGCACCTTCTCGAGATCCTCGTTGCGCTCGCGGATCTTCGTGCCGCCCTTGCCGTCCGGGGTGATCTCGAACACGGTGAGCGGACCCATGATGCCGGGATGGATGGTGAACTTGTCGTAGTCGATCTGGGTGAACACGGTGTCCAGGTGCATGAAGGCGCGGGACACCGGGATGTTGAAGGCCAGGATGGTGTCGATGGTGGACGTCTCGTCGCCGAACACGTTGTGGGCCAGCTGGTCGATGGCGTCGGGCTCGGTGCGCTGCGAGATGCCGATGGCGAGCACGTGCTCGTTGATGTTCAGCACGTCGCCGCCCTCGATGTGGAAGGTGTTCTCGCGGCTGTAGTACTGCGGCACGTCCTTGAAATCCGGATGATAGTTGAAGATGTAGGAGCCGTAGATGGTCTCGCGGTTGCGCGTCTGGCTGTACATGCGGTTGATGCCCACGCCGTTGCCGATCATGTTGAACGGATCGCGGGTGAAGTACAGGTTCGGCATCGGGGCGCACACGAGCTTCGTGCGGTCGGACACCATGTCCACGAGCAGGTTGGTGTGCTGCTGCGGCAGCTCCTGCAGGTTGATACCGGCCATGGTCTTCATGACCATGTCCTTGGTGCCGGCGTACTCGCTATTGATGTAGTCCTTGATGATCTGGGTGTACAGATCGGTGCGGATGCCCGCCTCGTAGATCCACTGGTCGAGGAACTTCTCGCGCAGGGCCGGATCGGTGTCCAGGGCCTCGGCCATGAGGTCTTCCAGGTACACGACCTCGACGCCCTCCTCGCGCAGAATTCCGGCGAAGGCGTCGTGCTCGGCCTGGGCGACCTCCAAAAACGGGATGTCGTCGAACAGCAGCTCCTCCAGCGTGTTCGGGGTGAGATTCAAAAGCTCGTTCCCCGGGCGATGAAGGATAACCTTCTTGAGGTTGCCGATCTCGCTCTTGACGTTTACTCCTTGCATGTGACTCTCCGATCTGGCGCGTCCGCGCCACTCGATTGCCGGCTGCCGCGGTTTCCCTCCACGGCCACGCGAGTCCCGAAGGAACTGGCTCGCGATTTCATGAATCCAATGTGCAGGAACTATGAAGTTTGCGAAAGGTCTAAACCAGTTGTAGCTCGGCCCCATCAGCCAAACGCTTTCCTACGGGTTTCTTCTACAACCAATCTAAACCGCAGGTCACTTACGCTTTTTAAAAACTCTGATTATTGACTTTTCGTCAGGTAATTAAGCGCTGTTACCGTTTCGTAAGCTTTCTGCTCAAGAGTTTTCGCCCGGGCGCGTCTCCACAACTCTCCTTCGAGCGACGCATTCGGGGAACGCAGAGCGCCATCCAGGCCCCCATCGCTCTCGACGGCTTCCCCCGACCCTCGAAATTCCCCGCGAAGCGATATAATGAGCTTAAAAAGAGGGTTTGATGCAGGCTGGCTGGAACGAAGGGGTCTATGGGACTGGCGATTTTCTACGAGACGCTCTTGGTTATTCTCGTCTCGGCACTGACGGCGGCAGTGTGTCTTTCCTCGTATTTGGTGACGAAGCGGAAAACGATGCTGTTCGCCTGCATCGCGTTCATGTTCTACTTCTTCGACGTGGCCTCCATCCTGCAGGACGACTATGCGGCGCGCGAGCTGGCCTCGGGGCTGACCCAGGAGTACTATTTCATCCGCTCGCTCTACACGATGGTCACCGGAGCCGGCTTTCTCGGCGCCTTCTGGTTCATGGTCTGCGAGTACATCGGCGAGTGCCGTCGCAGCATCCGCATCACGCCCATCGTCGTTTATGCCGCCCTTTCGCTGATCCTGCTCGCCATCTCCGGCGAGAGCAAGGTGCTGAGGTTCTGCTATTACAGCTGCCGCGCCGCCTTCATGTTCTGGATCCTGGCCTATGGCGCCGTTCACTACCTGCGTACGAAAGACCAGGTCGAGCGGCAACGACTTGGGCGCTACAAGAACCATTGCGTCGCTCTCGCCCTGCTCGGAATGGTCATGGTGGCCGAGGACGCGCTGTTCTTCCTCGTGCTGTCCACCGACACAATCACCTTGGGGCCAATCACGCTGTCAGCGGAGCGCAACTACGCCGAGAACGTGCTCATGATGGTCTGCGCGGCTATGACCTGCTGGTTCGCCCTGCGCCAGCTGAACATTCACTCGAACACGTCGCCCGTGGTGGACGACACCCTGCGCTACCGCCAGACCGCCGAGGATCTGCTCGTCTACGCCAAGCGCCACCAGCTGACGGCCCGCGAGCAGGAGGTGCTCGACTACATCCTGCGCGATCAGGACAACCAGAACATCGCCTCGTCGATGTCGCTCTCCCCTTCCACCGTGAAGGTGCACGTGCACAACATCCTGCAGAAGACGGGGCACGCCAACCGCCAAGAGCTCGTCCAGGATTTTTGGAAGACGGTGTAGGGGCTCCTCCGGATGGGAGGTCGGGAAGAGGTATTCCCAGCCCGCTGCGCGCTTTATCCCCTTTCGAACGCGGCAAAAGAAATAGCGAAAGGAACGCACATCAGTCGGTACCATCCCCGCATCGCTGCTGCTGAAGTGGAAGCTATTTCTTAACGGCCGCGTTCTACAGGGGGCGCGCAGAGGTCTGGGAATACCTCTTCCCGACCTCCCAGCGCATGGCTCACTCAGCTGACTTGGTCGACTCGCTAGTGCGCCTCGGCCCAGGTGGGGCCCCAGCTGACATCGGCGATGAGGGGTACCTTCAGCTCGACGACGCCCTCCATGACCTCTTTCACCATGGCGGCCAACCGCTCCACTTCCCCAGCCGGCACCGAGAAGTCCAGCTCGTCGTGCACCTGGATCATGAGCTGGGCCGCAAAGCCCTCGGACAAAAGCCGGCGCTGCACCTCGTTCATAGCCATCTTGATGATGTCGGCGGCGCTGCCCTGCATGGGGTGGTTCATGGCCGTGCGCTCGCCGAAGGCGCGCTGCTGGCCGTTGGAGCTCTTCAGTTCGGGAATGTGGCGCTTGCGGCCGAGCATGGTCTCGGCGAAACCGCGCTCCTTCGCCTCGGCGACGGTCTCGTCCAAGTAAGTGCGCACGCCGGGGTACGCCTCGAAGTAGCGGTCGATCATCTCGCGGGCCTCGGCCACGGGGATGTCCAGCGTCTGGGAGAGCCCAAAGGCCTGCTGGCCGTAGACGATGCCGAAGTTCACCGCTTTGGCGCGGCTGCGCAGCTCCGGCGTCACCGCCTCCACCGGCAGACCGAAGACGCGAGAGGCCGTGGAGGCGTGGAAATCCGCCCCGGAGTTGAATGCCGCCACCAAGTGCTCGTCGCCGGACAGATGCGCGAGCAGGCGCAGCTCGATCTGCGAGTAGTCCGCCGACAGGAACAGCTCGCCCGCCCGCAGCGGCACGAAGCAACTGCGGATCTGGCGGCCGAACTCGGTGCGCACGGGAATGTTCTGCAGGTTCGGGTCGGATGAGGACAGGCGCCCGGTCGTGGTGACCGTCTCGTTGAACTGGGTGTGCACGCGGCCGTCGGCGGCCCGCATGCGGGGCAGGGCGTCGATGTAGGTGTTCTTGATCTTCGAGAACTCGCGGTAGCGCAGGATGAGGTCGGGCAACGGATGGATGGCCGACAGCTCCGTGAGCACCTTGGCGTCGGTGGAGTACCCGCGCTGGTTCTTCTTCACCGGGGGCAGTTCCAGTACCTCGAAGAGGATGTGGGCCAGCTGCTTGGGGGAACTCAAGTTGAAGGGCTCCCCGGCCAGCTCGTAAATCTGGGCCGTGAGACCGTCCACCTCGGCCTGGGCCTCGCGCCCCAGCGCCTCCAGACGCTCCACGTCGATGGCGGCGCCCACGCG
>OLQX01002380.1_pt1 | contig 12796 bp, 10 predicted proteins | sample 1672581 | NCBI WGS metagenome assembly OLQX01 (sample SAMEA3136701, study PRJEB25190) | human gut metagenome | reverse complement strand
GGCCCCCCAGCCCCAGGGAGAGCTTATCGTGGAGGCGGGCCTCGGTCTGCCCCTTCAGCCGGCGGAGGAGGAAGTATTCCCCGCCCCGGCGGAGAATGCCGTAGGGGATGATCTGCCGCACCGTGGCGTCATACTCCGCCTGCTGCCGGGGGAGAAAGGTATGGTGGTCCAGAATGAATTGGCGGAGGTCGTCCAGATGGTCGGTGACCCACACCTGCCCGCCCAGTTTGGCTTCCAGCGCCTGGCGGTTTACCACAAGAACCTGTTCCATAGTGTGCACCTGCTTTCCAATGGTTTTCTTTTCGTATCGCAGCGTTTTCCCGGGAAGGGAAGTTACCGCCGGTCCAGTTCCCGCTCCGGGAAGACGAAGATGAACAGGAGGGAGCTCACCAAGAGCAGGAAGGGATAGAAGAGGTAGGGGATGATCTGAAACGCGGACAGGGAGAACCCCAGCTCACTGGCCGCCGACAGAGCCACCAGCATCTGGGCCCCGTAGGGGAGGATCCCCTGGAAGATGCAGGAGAAGGTGTCCAGCAGTGAGGCGGCCTTGCGGGCGGAGATGCCATAATCCTGGGCCATCTCCTTGGCGATGGGGTTGGCCATCACGATGGCCACGGTGTTGTTGGCGGTGGCCACGTCCATGGCGCCCACCAGCAGGCCCATCCCCAGCTGGCCGCCCTTTCGGCCGCGGAACACCTTCTTCACCCCGTAGAGCAGGGCGTCGAACCCGCCATAAGCCCGGATCAGGGCGCCCATGGCGGAGACCAGAATGGCCACCATGGCGGTCTCATACATCCCGGCTGCGCCGCTGCCCATGTTGGCCAGCAGATCGGTGGGGGCTGTGGCGCCTGTGGCCAGCATGATGAAGGACCCGGAGACGATGCCCACCACCAGCACCAGAAAGACATTAAACCCCAGAATGCCCCCCACCAGCACCAGAAGGTAGGGGAGGATTTGGATGAGACTGTACTCCTCCACCACAGGCTGCACCCCTGACTGCCCAGCAGAGCAGAGGAGGAGCAGCCCCAGGGTAACCAGGGCAGCCGGCAGGGCGATGGCGAAGTTCACCCGAAACTTGTCCTTCATGGGGCAGCCTTGGCCGTTGCAGGCGGCGATGGTGGTATCGGAGATAAAGGAGAGGTTGTCCCCAAACATCCCGCCGCCCAGCACGGCGGCCACGCACATGGCAGGGGAAAAGCCGGAGGCCCCAGCCACGGAAAGGGCAATGGGGGTGATGAGGGTGATGGTTCCCACCGAGGTGCCCATGGCCAGGGAGACAAAGCAGCTCACCACGAAAAGAACCGCCACGGCAAACTGGGGCGGGATGATGGACAGAAGAAAGTAGGCCACGCTGTCTGCGCTGCTCCGGCCCACCACCCCCACAAACAGGCCGGCGGTCAGGAAGATGAGAACCATGATAATGATATTCTTATCGCCCACGCCTTTGCCCATGAGGGTCAGCTTTTCCTCCAAGGGAAGGGCTCGGTTCTGGCAGCAAGCCACAAAGAGGGCGATGAGAAAGACCACCACAATGGGGATGCTGTAAAACCCCATGGGAATCTTCAGCCCGTACTCAAAGAGAAACCCCAGGCCCAGGTAGAGCACCAGAAACACCCCGATGGGGAGCAGTGCCTTGACATTTCCTTTCTTCATAGGTGGAAACCTCCTGCATATCGTGTCACGTATCCTACTCTACCCAAAAGGAAGTGCCCTTGTCAAGGGGAAGAAGAGGGCTGGGCCCAACCTCCCTGCTTGGGCAGAGAGAAACAGAAAAAGGAGTCGGAAAAAACCGCATTTTATGCTTGCATTTTCTGGCCCCACCTGGTAAAATATATCGCGATCTATGGAAATAAGGGTGGTCCTCTGGGGCGCCGTCCAAGGGAGACGGGGAAAAAACGCCTCACGAACGCCTGATAACAGGAGGAAAACAGATCATGAATCTCATGCAGAACTTTGTTGAGAAGAACATGCCTGAAAAGGCAGCCCCCGACGTCACCGTGGGCGACACCGTCCGTGTCCACCTGCGGGTCAAGGAAGGCAACCGGGAGAGAATCCAGGTCTTCGAGGGTACCGTCATCGCCAAGAAGCACGGCGGCATCAACGAGACCTTCACCGTCCGCCGCATCTCCTATGGCGTCGGCGTGGAAAAGGTGTTCCCCCTCTACAGCCCCGTCATTGAAAAGGTGGAGACCGTCCGCAAAGGTAAGGTCCGCCGGGCCAAGCTGTACTATCTGCGTGACCGCGTGGGTAAGGCAGCCAAGGTCAAGGAAAAGCTGTAATCTCCGCGAGAGTTCAAAAAAGGGAGCGCGCTGGCGCTCCCTTTTTTGTGGAAAAGGCTTTTCAGACCAGGAAATCTCGTGTATACTATCTTAGTTATGGAATTTGCCATGGGCCGCCCCCCACGGGGCGGCAGGGAAGGAGGGAAGGCCCTGTGAACATTCAATGGTACCCCGGCCACATGACCAAGACCCGGCGGATGATCGGGGAAAACCTGAAGTTTGTGGATGTGGTGGCGGAGATCATCGACGCCCGCATCCCCATCGCCAGCCGTAACCCGGACATTGACGACCTGGTGGGGACCAAGCCCCGGGTGGTGGTCCTCAACCGGGCCGACCAGGCAGACCCTGCCGCCACCAAGCTCTGGGAGGCGCATTTCCGCGCCCAGGGGATGGCCGTGCTCACCTGCGATGCCCACAGCGGCGCAGGGGTGAAGCAGTTCTCCCCGGTGATGCGGGGGGCGCTCAAGGAGCAGATCGCCAAATGGCGGGAAAAGGGCCAGGTAGGCCGCCCGGTCCGGGCCATGGTGGTGGGCATCCCCAACGTGGGCAAGTCCACCTTTATCAATAAGGTAGCCAAGAAAAAGTCTGCCAAGGCCTCGGACCGCCCCGGCGTCACCCGGGGCAAGCAGTGGATCACCGTGGACCAGGGGCTGGAACTGCTGGACACCCCCGGCATCCTCTGGCCCAAGTTTGAGGATGAGACCATCGGCCTTCACCTGGCCTTCACCGGCGCGGTGCGGGACGCCATCATGGACGTGGAGACCCTGGCCTGCCACCTCATTGAGCTGCTGGCCCAGCGGAAGCCGGAGGCCCTCACCGCCCGGTTTAAGATCGTCCCAGAGGCTGGCATGTCCGGCTGGGACCTGCTGGAGGCCGGCGGGCGAAAGCGGGGCTTTCTCATCTCCGGCGGTGAGGTGGACTTAGAGCGCATGGCCAACATCCTCCTGGACGAGTTCCGGGGGGGCAAGCTGGGCCGGATTACCCTGGAACTGCCCCAGGACTTGGAAGGGGAGGCCGACCATGGCGGAACGCCCTGACCTGTGGCAGCTGGAAAGCGACCTCCACGCCCAAGGGTACGGCACCCTTTGCGGGGTGGACGAGGCCGGGGCCGGCCCCCTGGCCGGCCGGGTCTATGCCGCCGCGGTGATCCTGCCCCAGGGGTGGGACCACCCCTACCTCAACGACTCCAAACGGGTGACACCCCGCCGGCGGGACCTGCTCTACGAGGCCATCACCCAGGAGGCTCTGGCCTGGTCCGTGGCTTGGGCAGAGCCGGAGGAGATCGACGCCATCAACATCCTCCAGGCCCGGATGCTGGCCATGGAGCGGGCCATCCAAGGCCTGTCCATCCCCCCGGACCTGGCCCTCATCGACGGCAACCGGTCCCAGGGCATCACCACCCCCAACCAGACGGTGGTGAAGGGGGACAGTAAGAGCGCCTCCATCGCCGCTGCCTCCATCCTGGCCAAGGTGTGCCGGGACCGGCACATGGTGGAGATGGACCGGCAGTACCCCCAGTATGGCTTTGCCCAGCACAAGGGGTACCCCACCAAGCTCCATTACGAGCGGCTGCGCCAGTACGGCCCCTGTCCCATCCACCGCAAGACCTTCCTCACAAAGCTGTGAGGGGGGGCGACCGGTCCGGCCTGGGCCTGTGGGGGGAGGAACAGGCGGCCCGCTATCTGGAATCCCAGGGGTACCAGGTGACCGCTTCCCGCTACCGCTGCCGGGAGGGGGAGCTGGACCTGGTGGCGGAGGGGAAGGGATACCTGTGCTTTGTGGAGGTCAAGCTCCGCAAGGACCATCACCTGGCCCAGGCCCGGGAATTTGTCACCCCCGCCAAGCAGCGGAAGGTGCGCATTGCCGCCCAGTACTACCTGCTGGACCACCCCACCCAGCTGCAGCCCCGCTTTGACGTCATCGAAGTCTACGCCCCCCAGGGCAGGGACACGGCCCAGCCGGAGATCTGCCACTGGGAGAACGCGTTTTAACCCGTTTTTGTATCATTTCCAAGGGGCTCTCTCCCTGTTTGAGGGAGCGAGGCCAGACTATTCAAAGGTGTGTGAATCCCATGAACTATGTCAGCACAAGAAACCGCAACATCGCCCTCACGGCCAGCCAGGCCATCTCCCAGGGGCTGGCCCGGGACGGGGGGCTGCTTACCCCCGAGGTCCTGCCCAAGCTCACCCCTGAGATGCTGGAGGACCTGCGGGGCCAGTCCTACAGCCAGCGGGCGGTGGCCGTGATGAAGCTCTTCCTGGAGGATTTCTCGGAGGAGGAGCTCACCGCCTACACCCAGGCCGGCTATGGGGCGGGGAAGTTTGACGATCCCCAGGTGGCCCCCCTCCATCCCCTAAACGACAAGACGGCCTGCCTGGAGCTGTGGCACGGCCCCACGTCGGCCTTCAAGGACATGGCCCTACAGATCCTGCCCCACCTCCTCTCCGCCTCCCTGGTGAAGACCCAGGAGGACAAGACGGTGTGCATCCTGGTGGCCACCTCCGGCGACACCGGCAAGGCCGCCCTGGAGGGCTTTAAGGACGTGGACCGGACCAAGATCCTGGTCTTCTACCCCAAGGACGGGGTGTCCGCCGTCCAGGCCCTGCAGATGCAGACCCAGCAGGGGGGCAACGTGGGGGTGTGCGCCGTCCACGGCAACTTTGACGATGCCCAGACAGGGGTCAAAATCCTGTTCTCCGACGAGAAGCTCCGGGGGGATCTGGCAGAGCGGGGATACTTCCTCTCCTCCGCCAACTCCATCAACTGGGGCCGGATCCTGCCGCAGCTGGTCTATTACATCTCCGCCTACTGCGACCTGCTCAACCAGGGGAAGATCCAGATGGGGGAGAAGGTCAACTACTGCGTGCCCACCGGGAACTTCGGGAACATCCTGGCCTGCTGGTACGCCGGCCAGATGGGCCTGCCTGTGGGCAAGCTGATCTGCGCCTCCAACAGCAACAACGTCCTCACGGACTTCCTGGCCACCGGCACCTATGACCGGAACCGGCCCTTCCACACCACCATGTCCCCCTCGATGGACATTCTGGTCTCCAGCAACTTGGAGCGGCTCCTGTTCGCCCTCTCTGGGCAGGACGACCAGGCCGTGGCCGGGTACATGAAGCAGCTGAACGAGACGGGGAAGTATACCGTCTCCGAGGCCATCCAGGCCCGCCTCCGGGAGGATTTCTACGGCGGCTTCTGCGACGAGGCCACCACCAGCCAGACCATCGCCCAAGTGTGGAAGGACTACGGTTACCTCATCGATCCCCACACCGCCGTGGCCTACCATGTGATGGAGGACTACCGGAAGGCCACGGGGGATGACCGCACCACCGTCTTCGTCTCCACCGCCAGCCCCTTCAAGTTCTGTGACAGCGTGCTGCACAGCCTGGGGGTGGACCAGGTGGAAGAGGGCCTGGGCGCTCTGGACCAGCTGGAGAAGGTCTCCGGCCGGCCGGCCCCTGTGCCCCTGGCCTCCCTCCGGGACAAGGCCGTACGCTTCACCGAGAGCGTGGACAAGGGCCAGATGATGGACGTGGTGCTGGAGATGCTCCGCTGAGGAAAGGGGAAGGCCGTGGCACTGTATACCATCGGTGACACCCACCTGTCTCTGGGGAGCAGCAAGCCCATGGACGTGTTCGGCGGAGCCTGGGAGGGGTACGTGGACAAACTGGCCCAGGGCCTGTCCATCCTCCAGCCGGAGGACACGCTGGTCATCGCCGGGGACATCTCCTGGGGCATGAGTTTGGAGGAGGCCGAGGCGGATTTTGCCTGGCTGGATGCCCTGCCGGGGACCAAGATCCTCATGAAGGGCAACCACGACTATTGGTGGAACACGGCCTCGAAAATGAACCGCTTTTTCCAGGAGAAAGGGTTCACTACCCTGCGCATTCTCCACAACAACTGCCACATCTACGGGGAGACCGCCCTGTGCGGGACCCGAGGGTGGTTCTACGAGGAGGACAAGCCGGGCCAGAGCCAAAAGGTGTTCCACCGGGAACTCCAGCGGCTGGAGACCTCCCTCAAAGCGGCCGGGGACCGGGAGAAGCTCTGCTTCCTCCACTACCCCCCCTGCTACACCGGCTACTGCTGCCAGCCCATTCTGGACCTGCTGACTGCCTATGGGGTGAGGGCCTGTTACTACGGCCACCTCCACGGGGCCAGCCACCGTCTGGCCCTGCAAGGGAACCGGGATGGGGTGGATTACCACCTGGTGGCGGCGGATTATCTCCGTTTTCACCCGGAAAAAATCTTAGAATAAGGAAAAAAGTCAGGAAAACCCCTGGAAATTTCCATTCGTTTCTGATAAAATACTTCATATATACTGCAATACAATGCCTTTTTGGGCTCTGCCACAAGGAAAAAAGGGCGTTTCACAGGAGGAAAAAAGGACATGAATGTCAAGAGCGTTGTCGAAAACAAAGAGAAATACGAGGTCGAGCTGACCATCGAAGTGGGTCAGGAGGAATTTGAGGCCGGCCTGGAGAAGGCCTACCGCAAGAACCGTTCCAGCATCTCGGTCCCCGGGTTCCGTAAGGGCAAGGCCCCCCGTAAGGTGATCGAGGGCATGTACGGCGCCGGGGTGTTCTATGAAGACGCCATTGAAGAACTCTATCCCCAGGCCTGCGCCCAGGCCATTGAGGAGAAGGGTCTGGATTCCGTGGCCCCTCCCCAGGTGGAAGTCACCGAAGTGGGCAAGCAGGGCTTTACCATGAAGGCTACTGTGACCGTTCGTCCCGTGATCACCCTGAAGCAGTATAAAGGCCTGGAGGCCGACAAGATCCTGCCCACCGTCACCGAGGAAGCCGTGGACCGTGAGCTTCAGCAGTACGTGGACCGCGCCACCCGTCTGGAGCCGGTGGAGCGGGCTGCCGCCATGGGGGACAGCGTGGTCATCGACTACGAGGGTACCAACGGCGGCGCTGCCAAGGGCTATGAGCTGGCCCTGGGCTCCCACACCTTCATCCCCGGCTTCGAGGAGCAGCTGGTGGACATGAAGGCTGGGGACGAGAAGACCATCGACCTCACCTTCCCCGAGGACTATCACGCCAAGGACCTGGCTGGCCAGCCGGTGAAGTTTGCCGTGAAGTGCATCGAGGTCAAGGAGAAGAAGGTCCCCGAGATTGACGACGAGTTCGCCAAGGACGTGTCCGAGTTTGACACCCTGGCCGAGTTCAAGGACGACCTGAAGCAGAAGATCATCGACCGCAATATGGCCCAGAGCGAGGCCAGATTCCGTCAGGCTCTGCTGGGTCAGCTGTGCGACCAGGTGGACATTGAGATCCCCGAGGCCATGGTGAATGCCCAGGTGGACCGCCTGGTGGAGAGCTATGCCTCCCGTCTGGAGCAGCAGGGCATCAGCCTGGAGATGTACATGCAGTACATGGCTATGACCGCCGACAAGCTGCGGGACGACCTGAAGGAGCCCGCTGTCACCCAGATCAAGCAGCAGCTGGCTCTGGACGCCGTGGTGGCTGCCGAAGGCATCACCATCAGCGACGAGGAAGTGGACGAAGAGGTGAAGAAGGCTGCGGCCAACCTCAATGTCCCCTACGAGCAGGTGATCGAGGGCCTGGATAAGGAGCCCCTGAAGGTCGACCTGGCTCGGGACAAGGCCATGGCCCTGGTGGCTGCCGAGGGCAAGCCCCACCTGGTGGCCGCGGAGGATGACGGCGATATCAAGGTCACCGAAGTAACCAAGGACGACGTCCAGGAAGAGAGCAAAGAGGAAGCAAACGGCGAGGAAGCCCCCGCCGAGGAGAAACCCAAGAAGCGTACCACTCGGACCAAGAAGACCGAGGAGGCCGCCGGGGAAGAGGCAGAGAAGAAGCCTGCTGCCAGAAAACCCAGAGCCAAGAAGACCACCGAAGAGGGGGAGGAAGCCCCCAAGAAAACCACCACCCGCAAAAAGAAGGCCGAGGAGCCCAAGGGTGAGGAATAATTTTCCGTCAGGCGGGCATACTGTGCTCTGAATGGAAAAGGAGATCAAGCTATGAGTTTAGTGCCCTATGTAGTCGAACAAACCAACCGGGGAGAGCGGTCCTATGACATCTTCTCCCGTCTGCTCAACGACCGGATCATCTTCCTGTCCGAGGAGGTCAACGACACCACCGCCAGCCTGGTGGTGGCCCAGTTGCTGTACCTGGAGTCCCAGAACCCGGACCAGGACATTCAATTCTACATCAACAGCCCCGGTGGGTCTGTTACGGCGGGAATGGCCATTTATGACACCATGCAGTACATCAAGTGTGATGTCTCCACCATCTGCATTGGTATGGCGGCCAGCATGGGCGCCTTCCTGCTGGCTGCGGGGACCAAGGGCAAGCGCATGGCGCTGCCCAACGCGGAGATCATGATCCATCAGCCCTCTGCAGGGACCCAGGGCCAAATCACCGACATGGCGATTCACCTGAAGCGTCTGGAAGTGATCAAGCAGCGGATGAACCGTATCCTTTCGGAAAACACCGGCAAACCCCTGGATGTGGTGACAGCTGACTGTGAGCGGGACAATTTCATGTCCGCTCAAGAGGCCATGGAGTATGGCCTCATCGATAAAGTGATCGAAAAGCGCTGATCAGACCATGGAAAAAGGGGGGCGTGGGTCCCCCTTTTTCCTGCGTTAGTAAAGAGGTGAAACGACTTTGTCCAAGAACGACGAAAAGCGTGCCATCCGCTGCTCCTTCTGCGGCAAACACCAGGACCAGGTGGCCAAGATCATCGCCGGGCCTGGGGCCTACATCTGCAACGAGTGCGTCCATCTGTGCATGGACATTCTGGAGAACATGAACCCGCCAGAAGAGCAGCTGGCCAACCCCGATATGCCGGAGATCATCCCCAGCCCCAAAGAGATCAAGGCATACCTGGACGAATACGTCATCGGCCAGGACGCGGCCAAGATCGCCCTGTCCGTGGCGGTGTACAACCACTATAAGCGGATCTACTTCGGCGGCGGGGAGGACGTGGAGCTCCAGAAGAGCAACATCCTCCTCCTGGGCCCCACCGGCAGCGGCAAGACCCTGCTGGCCCAGACCCTGGCCAAGATCCTGAAGGTCCCCTTTGCCATCGCCGACGCCACCACCCTGACCGAGGCCGGCTACGTGGGTGACGACGTGGAGAACATTCTCCTCCGCCTGGTTCAGGCTGCCGACTATGACATTGAGCAGGCAGAACGGGGGATCATTTACATCGACGAGATGGATAAAATCGCTCGGAAGAGTGAAAATACCTCCATCACCCGGGACGTCTCCGGGGAAGGGGTGCAGCAGGCCCTGCTGAAAATTCTGGAGGGCACTGTGGCCAACGTCCCCCCCCAGGGCGGCCGCAAGCACCCCCACCAGGAGTTCATCCAGGTGAACACCAAGAACATCCTCTTCATCTGCGGCGGCGCCTTCGACGGCGTGGAGAAGATCATCGAAAAGCGGGTGAACCAAAAGGGCATCGGCTTTGGAGCGGAAATTCTCAGCAAGTCCGAGATGGAGCAGCGCAATGTCCTGAGCCAAATCCAGCCCCATGACCTGCTGAAGTTTGGCATCATCCCCGAGTTGGTGGGCCGCCTGCCGGTGATCACGGCGCTGGAGCCCCTGCGCCGGGAGGACTTGGTGCGCATCCTCACCGAGCCTAAGAATGCCCTGGTGAAGCAGTATCAGAAGCTGCTGGAGTATGACATGGTGAAGCTGGTCTTTACCCCCGGCTCTCTGGAGGCGGTGGCCGACAAGTCCATGGAGCGGGGCATCGGTGCCCGCGGCCTGCGGGCCGTGCTGGAGGAGATCATGTCTCCTATTATGTACGACATCCCCTCGGACAGCGCCATCGTGGAGGTGGACATCACCCCCGAGAGCGTCAAGGACGGGGCAGAGCCCGTCCTGATTCGGGACCCCAACCGGCCTCCCCGGCCCCATCTGGGGGCGGCGGCCCTGCGGGCTCAGGCCGGCGGTTTGGCCCGGCAGAACGGGACTGCCTAACGGGGCGGTACCCCAAACAAGTGAAGGAAACCACAGGGCGGAGGGGGAAACTTCTCCGCCCTTTCTGCCCATACCGGCGCGGGCCGGTGTGGGCCTTTGGAAAGGAAGTGAATCGGTTTGCCTGAGGAAGAAAAGACCGAACGCAAGGAACTGCATACCATGCCCACCCTGGCCCTGCGGGGGTTGACCATCTATCCCAAGATGATGGTCCACTTCGACGTGGGGCGGGAGGCCTCCATCAAAGCCATTGAGGAGGCCATGAGCTCCAACACCTCCATTTTCCTGGTGGCCCAGAAGGACATTCGGGTGGAGGTGCCGGACCGGAACCATCTCTTTGACATTGGGACGGTCTCCACGGTGCGCCAAATCCTCCGCCTGCCCGGTAAGACCATCCGGGTCATGGTGGAAGGGGAGTACCGGGCCCGTCTCCATGACCTGGTGCAGACCGAGCCCTACCTGGTGGCCCAGGTGGAGCCGGCAGAGCATGGTCCGGCTTACGAGGGAAAGAGCAATTCCCTCCGGGCCGAGGCGGCCATCCGCCAGGCCTATGAACTCTTTGACCGCTACTGTGAGCTGTCCCCCAAGAGTGCTTCGGCGGAGATGCTCATGAACATCATGTCCAGCGAGGACCCCGGCTATATCGCCGACTTCATCGCCCAGAATGTCTCCATGCGGGTGCTGGACAAGCAGTCCATCCTGGACGAGCTGCGCCCGGTGCAGCGGCTGAATAAAATCAACCGCCTGCTCCACCGGGAGGTGGAGATCCTGGAAATGGAGCAGAACATCCAGCGCCGGGTCCAGGAGAACATGACCCAGAACCAGAAGGACGCCTTCCTGCGGGAGCAGGTGCGGGTGATCCAGGAGGAACTGGGGGAGGACGGGGACAACGAGATCACCGCCTACCGCCGCCAGATCATGGAGGCCAAGCTGCCGGAAGAGGTGACCAATAAGCTCCTCAAAGAGGTGACCCACCTGGAGAAGCAGCCCTTCGGCTCTGCCGAGTCCTCGGTGCTGCGCAATTACCTGGACGTGTGCCTGGAGCTGCCTTGGACCAAGACCTCCAAGGAGCGGGTGAGCGTCTCCGCTGCCCGGAAAATTCTGGACGCAGACCACTATGGCCTGGAAAAGGTGAAGGAGCGCGTCCTGGAATTCCTGGCCGTCAAGCAGCTGGCCCCGGACCTCAAGGGGCAGATTCTCTGCCTGGTGGGCCCCCCTGGCGTGGGTAAGACCTCCATCGCCATGTCGGTGGCCCGGGCCCTGAACCGAAAGCTGGCCCGGATCTCCCTGGGCGGCGTCCACGACGAGGCGGACATCCGGGGCCACCGTAAGACCTACGTGGGGGCCATGCCCGGGCGGATCATCAACGCCATCCGCCAGGCCGGCACCAAGAACCCCCTCCTCCTGCTGGACGAGATCGACAAACTGGGCAGCGACCTCCGGGGGGATCCCGCCGCCGCCCTGCTGGAGGTGCTGGACAGCGAGCAGAACAGCACCTTCCGGGACCATTTCGTGGAGCTCCCCTTCGACCTGTCCGATGTGCTCTTCGTGACCACCGCCAACACCACCTCCACCATCCCCCGGCCCCTCTTGGACCGGATGGAGGTCATTGAGCTGTCCAGCTACACCGACGAGGAGAAACTGCAGATCGCCAAGCAGCACCTGCTGCCCAAGCAGCTCAAGCGCCATGGCCTGAAGAAGAGTCAAGTGAAACTCACCGACGATGCCATCCGGGAGCTCATTGTCTCCTACACCCGGGAGTCCGGCGTTCGAGTGCTGGAGCGGGAGCTGGGTGCCCTGTGCCGGAAGGTGGCCATGGGGATCGTCTCGGAGGAGTACAAGCAGGCCCATGTGACCGGAGATAACCTGGAGCAGTTCCTGGGTCCCCGGAAGTTCCACCCGGAAAAGAACGGCCTGGAAAACCAGGTGGGCCTGGTCAACGGCCTGGCCTGGACCGCCGTAGGGGGCACCCTTCTGGAGGCCGAGGCCAATGTGATCCCCGGCTCCGGCAAGGTGGAGCTCACCGGCAACCTGGGCAACGTGATGAAGGAGTCGGCCCGGGCGGCCTTCACCTATATCCGCAGCCGGGCGGTGCAGCTGGGAATCGAGGCCAACTTCTACAAGGAGAAGGACATCCACGTCCACTTCCCAGAGGGGGCCGTGCCCAAGGACGGCCCCTCCGCCGGGGTGACCATCACCACCGCCATGGTCTCTGCCCTCACAGGGATCCCCGTAAGGGGGGATGTGGCCATGACGGGGGAGGTCACCCTCCGGGGCCGGGTGCTGCCCATCGGCGGCCTGCGGGAGAAGTCCATGGCCGCCCTGCGCAACGGCATCCACACGGTGATCATCCCCAAGGACAACGAGCCCGACCTGGAGGAGATTGACCAGACCGTCCGCAGCGCCCTCCAATTCATCCCCGTGGACCATGTGGACCAGGTGCTGGCCAATGCCCTGGAGCGGCCGCCCCTGGCCCAGCCGGACCAGGCGGGGGGCCAGGTCCCCGTGGTGGGCCCGGAGACCGGCTCCACCCACGCCACCATCCCCCAGGCCCAAAAA
>OLQX01002363.1_pt1 | contig 12884 bp, 10 predicted proteins | sample 1672581 | NCBI WGS metagenome assembly OLQX01 (sample SAMEA3136701, study PRJEB25190) | human gut metagenome | reverse complement strand
TTGGAAGAACTGACCATTGCCGGATGCTGGGTTCATTGCCGCCGCAGATTTGATGAGGCTTTGAAGCTGATTCCGAAATCCTGTCAAAAGGAGTCTAATGTATTTCTGCTGATGAAACAGATTCAGGCAATCTACAGAGAAGAAGGGAAACTGAAGGACCTTTCTTCTGATGAACGGCTTAAGCAGCGACAGGTAGTGATAAGACCACTTGTGGATGCGTTTTTTGCGTACCTGAAAACCATAAAAGTATCCAAAAAGGATAAATTTGGTGATGCTGTCGGTTATGCACTGAATCAGGAAAAATATCTCCGTGTATTTCTCACGGATGGAGACGTCCCGATTGATAATAACGCATCTGAAAGGGCAATCCGGGGTTTTTGTATCGGGAAGAAGAATTGGCAGATGATCGATATAATCAATGGAGCCAAAACTTCTGCAATTATTTACAGCATTGTGGAAACTGCAAAGGCCAACAATCTGAAGCCGTTCAATTATGTGCAGTATCTCTTGGAAGAGCTTCCGCAACATATGGATGACAGGGATTGCTCCTTTTTGGAAGATCTTCCTCCTTGGTCAGAAAAACTTCCAGCAGAGATACGCAAAGCTTAAATACTGGTGGCTGCAAAGCAGCCGCCTAAAAATGTCAAGGTACTCGCTATTTGGCGTTTACTATATGTCTATGAAAAATGATCTTTCGTTTATCATAGACCTGCATTTGTCCCTGTATGAACATCAGTCCACATATAGTCCGAATCTTCCCTTAAGATTTTTAATGTACATATCGGATATCTATTCAGAGATAACCAGAGAAGAAAATTTGTATGGGACCCGGTTGGTTCAGATTCCAACGCCCCAGTTCGTTATCTTTTATAACGGGGAGCAGGAACAGCCGGACCGGAAGGTGTTGCGGCTGTCAGAGGCTTATATGGTCAAAGAGGATGAAGTTTCATTAGAAGTAAAAGTACTGTTGCTGAACATCAATAAAGGACATAATGAAGGCTTGTTAAGCGCCTGTAAAACGCTGAGAGAATATGCAGAATATGTGGAACGGGTGAGAAATTATGTGAGAAATATGGAACTGGAAGAGGCAGTAGAACAGGCGATTACGGAGGGCATTCGGGAAGGGATTCTGTCAGAATTTTTAAAGAAAAATCGAGCGGAGGCGAAGAGCGTGAGTATATACGAGTATGATATGGAAAAACATATGAGAATGGAGAGAGCGGAAGCCCGGGAGGAAGGGAAGAGAGAAGGAATAAAAGAAGGAATGAAAGAAGGAATCAAGGAAGGAATCAGGAAGGGAAAAACAAAACTTTTACAGGAAATGGTTGAGAGGAAATATCAAAAAGGAAAATCAGCAGTGGAAATTGCAGAAGATTTAGAGATTACAGAAGAGGAAGTAAAGGAATTCCTGAACGAGATGATATTGCAGCCGCAGAAGGATGTACAAAGGCAGGAAAAGGAGTAAAGCAAGCAGTGAAAAATTTTTCTAAGAGATTTTGGGATTTTATTTTATCGGGGATATTTTTGGTTCTTTTATCACCAGTTTTTCTATGTATCTGTCTGTGGATTAAACTGGATTCCCCAGGACCGATCTTCTTTCGGCAGAAGCGCGTGGGAATCCATAAAACGTATTTTGATATTCTGAAGTTTCGTACTATGCGTACAGATACGCCGAAGGATACGCCCACCCATCTTTTGAAGAATCCGGAGCAATATATTACAAGATCCGGTCGCTTTTTACGGAAGACCAGTCTGGATGAACTGCCCCAGCTTCTGAATATTATAAAAGGGGATATGAGTATTGTGGGTCCCCGTCCGGCGCTGTGGAATCAGTATGATCTTCTGGCAGAGCGTGACCGGTATGGAGCCAATGATATTTTACCGGGATTAACCGGTTGGGCGCAGATTCATGGGCGTGATACGATTTCTATTGAAGAAAAAGCAAAATTGGATGGCTATTATGTGGAACATCAGAGCTGGTGGATGGATCTGAAATGTATTGTTTTGACGGGGATATCGGTGTTGAAGCGTGAAGGGGTACAGGAAGGCGGAACCGGAGCTATGGAGAAAGCGGGAAAGGAAGCAGAGAGAGAGCAGGATTTTCCGCTGGTTTCCGTGGTAATGGCAACTTTTCACCGGGAGGGAGAGCTAAAGAGGGCTTTGGCAAGTCTGGCACAGCAGACGTACCCGCAGGTGGAAGTGATTTTGGTAGATGATAATGGGGATTCTGCCTGGAATCAAAAAGTGGAGCGTATCGTGGAAATATGGAGGAGAAAAGAAAATATTCCGATGAAGTATATACAGAATCAGGAGAATCATGGATCGGCAGAATCCAGAAATCAGGGAATCCGGGCTGCAAGTGGAAGGTATGTGACTTTTCTGGATGATGATGACAAGTACGGACCGGATAAAGTTTTTCATCAGGTACGCCATATGCAAAAAGAGGGTTCTGATTTTTCGATTACAGATCTGGCGCTGTATAATGAAAAGGGAAAACTGGAAGAAAGGCGCAGGAGGTATTACCTGAAAGAGGGAGTAAGGTACGATCGTCGTAAACTGCTGGAATTACATCTTTTGTATCACTTAACAGGAACGGATACCCTGATGTTTCGAAAAGAATATCTGGATAAAATCGGAGGTTTTCCGCCCATTGATGTAGGCGATGAATTTTATCTGATGAAAGAGGCAATCACCGGCGGGGGACAGTTTAGTTATCTGAAACGGTGTGAGGTAAAGGCGCTGGTACATACGGAAACGGAAGGGTTATCCAGCAGGGAAAGTAAGATTCAAGGGGAAAATGCACTGTATGAATATAAAAAGTCCTTTTTTCCGAAATTAGGAAAAGATTCTGTGCGTAAGATCCGTATGCGGCACCATTTGGTACTGGCATATACATATCTAAGAAGCAGAGATTACGTTGCTTTTGTGAGAGAAGGGGCAATCTCCTTTTTTTCGGCGCCGATAGGTTGTGTGATATTTGTTCTGAAGAGGTAAAAGTTTATGTGGGAGAAAACTGCCAATCTAATGAAAACAATGTTTGCCCGCCTGACATTCCGTGGGGAGCCATCCCCAGAATGTTGGGTATTTTCATCTGTACATAATCGTACATTTAATTATAATTCCAGTTATCTGTTTCTTTATGTGAAAGAGCATTGTCCCGAGATTCATCCGTATTATGTGATGAATGATGATAAAAAGAGAGAGGAACTAGGAGAAAAGTACGGGAAGGAATATTTTTTAGACGGGAAGACAATGGCGGGAATACGAAAAATTCTCTCCTGTAAAGTGTGGTTTACATCTACAGCCCCTCCTCTGTATGGGGTGGGATTTCGAAAGAAATATGTGATTTTGAATCTCTGGCATGGGATTCCTCTGAAAAAGATCGGTATGGAGCAGAAAAATCTCTCCTGGTTTATCAGGAAGTATTATAAATATCTTTTTGCAGATAATTATGAGGGAGTGGTTACAACTTCTTCTCATCTGGTGCATATCATGAGCAGAAGTTTTCTGGTGGAGCCGGAGCGGATCAAGGTATGGGGACAGCCGAGAAATGATGTGCTTTTTAGCTCGAATTCAGAGGGAAAAGGGCTGGAAGAGGTTTTTTCGGGAGAACTTCCGCCATATGAAAAAGTGGTATTATATGCGCCTACTTTCCGGGATCATGAGCCTACACAGTTATTTCCTTTTCAGGATATGGACAGAGAGCGCTTATGCCAGTGGTTGGAGGAAAAGAAGATTTTTCTTTGTATTCGTCTGCATCTGTATGATCAGACAGGATATCAGTGGATTCAGGAATTGGATCGGACAGGAAGCAGAATCCGCTTTTTAAATGAAGACCGAACAGTGGATATTATGGAAGCTTTGAAGGAATTTGATCTTTTGATTACAGATTATTCCAGTATTTATATGGATTATCTGCTGACAGGTAAGCCTATCCTGTTTTTGCCCTATGATCAGGAAGCGTATTTGAAGGAGAGAGGCATGAATTTTCCTTATGATCAGGTCACTCCCGGACCAAAACCAAAAACTTTTCAGGAGTTCTTGAATTCTATGGAGGATTTGTTGTATAATCATGATGGTTACGTGCGCCAGCGGGAATCTGTTAATAATTTTTTGAATGAAATACAAAGACCCTGCTGCGCAGATATTTGTAAGTATACAAGAGAATTGTTAGATTGGAGAGAATGAGATGCGAAAGGTGATCACATATGGTACCTATGACCTGTTGCATTATGGTCATGTAAAGCTTCTGCAGAGGGCAAAGGCTCTGGGAGATTATCTGATTGTGGCTTTGTCCACGGATGAATTTAACTGGAATGAGAAACAGAAAAAATGCTATTTTTCCTATGAGGAGAGAAAGAGCCTGCTGGAGTCCATCCGGTATGTGGATCTGGTTATTCCAGAAGAGTCCTGGGAACAGAAGATTTCCGATGTACAGGAGTTTAAAGTAGATACCTTCGTGATCGGAGACGACTGGGAAGGAAAGTTTGATTTTTTGGAAGAGTATTGTGAAGTTGTTTATCTTCCAAGAACGCCTGAGATTTCTACAACACAGATCAAAAAGGATCTGGGGAAACGACAGGAGAATCAAAAGTAATGAAGATGAAACGAAAGTTAAAAAGAAAATGGAGAAAATTTCTTCGCAAATATTTTAAACGTCCTCTGAAAAAGAAGATTGGAGAATATGGAAAGAAGCATCCCGGTTTCCGAAAAGCCTGGAGAAGAACGCTTTATCTGAAAAGAAGGCTGTATTATTGGTGGAGAAGCCGTAAGGCAGTTCCCGATGAGAAAACGATTGTATTTAATTCTTTTAACGGAAAAACCTATGGGTGCAGCCCTAAAGCAGTCTATGAATATATGATTTCGCATGAAGAGTTTGATGATTGGAATTTTATCTGGGCGTTTAAAAATGCGAAAAAGCATAAATTTCTAGAGAAGAATCCTAATACGAAGGAGATCCGCCAGACAGCTCGGATTTATGAGCGAAAACTGGCGAAAGCAAAGTATTGGATTACCAATTATCGTATGCCGGATCATGTATGGCCAAAGCAGGAGCAGGTGTATGTGCAGTGCTGGCATGGAACGCCGCTGAAACGTCTGGGTTATGATCTTCAGACTTCCGAGAATGCCATTGATTCTATTGCAGATATTCGTCGAAAATACGATACAGATGCAAAGAAATTTTCTTATATTCTGTCACCCTCTCATTTTGCTTCCGAGAAGTTTATCTCGGCATGGAATTTGAAAGAGAATCATATGGAGGATAAGGTGATGGAAGTGGGTTACCCACGCAATGATTTTCTTTTGAACTATAAACCGCAGGATGTGGTGGATATTAAGGAGAAGCTGGGGATTCCCCAGGATAAGAAGGTGATTCTGTATGCGCCTACCTGGAGGGATAATCAGCATGAGTCTGGCGTAGGTTTTACCTATGATCTGAACCTGGATTTTGAGAAGCTGCGTCAGGAACTGGGTGAGGAGTACGTGATCGTATTCCGTGTACACTATCTGGTTGCCAGCAAGTTTTCTTTTAAGGATTTTGAAGGTTTTATTTACAATGCGTCTAATTATGACGATATCAATCATCTGTATCTGATCGCAGATCTTCTGATTACTGATTATTCCAGTGTCTTTTTCGATTATGGAATCCTGAAGAAACCGATTTTGTTTTATATGTATGATCTGGATGATTATAAGGACAGCATCCGTGGATTTTATTTTGGAATTGATAAGCTTCCGGGACGGATTATCACTGAGGAAGAAGAATTGCCTGGAGCGATTCGAGACAGTATCGAACATTTTGTTTATGATGAGAAGTATGCAGCGTTTAATGAGATGTTCAGTCATCTGGAGGACGGACAGGCGGCAGCCCGTTTTGTGGCAAAAGTATTTCCGGAGGTTCATGTGACCTCGCCGGCACGGGAGAGGAAACTGTTCGAAAAACAGGAAATAGTAATCCAGGAAGAAGAATCTGAGGACTGGGAAGCCGGGGAAACGGAAGAACTGGAAAATCAGGAAGCATCCGGGGAGAAAGAAGGAACTGAGAACAGAGAACAGTCCGGAGGAGAAGCATGAAACGATTTTTGAAGGATATGAGGCGGTTTTTGCCTTATACGAAATATGCAGTGAAATCGGGTCTGAAAACAGAAGTAGCCAGCTCACATTTGAGCTGGCTATGGTGGATTCTGGATCCGATTTTATTTATGCTTGTTTACTGGTTCATTTTTATGGTGATTTTTGGACAGGAGAAAGAATATTTCCATATTTTTGTATTTGTGGGTCTGTCCATGTGGAATCTTTTTAGTAAGACTCTGTCGGGAAGTGTGAAGATTGTGGCGAATAATCGGGCAGTGGTTACAAAGGTATATATTCCAAAGTATTTTTTGATTCTGATTCTTCAGGGAGAAAATCTTTTTAAGATGGCGATTTCCTTTGGAATTGTGATTGTGATGATGGTTTGGTCACAGGTTTCTATTTCGTGGAATGTGTTATTTGTAGTGCCGATTTTGCTGGATCTTTTGCTGCTTACCTTTGGAGTCAGTACAATTTTTGCCCATTTCGGCGTATTTTTTAATGATTTAAAGAATCTTACCAATGTGGGGCTCCGTGTATTGTTTTATATGTCAGGTATCTTTTATGTGATCACAGACAGAGTGAATGAGGCGGTTGCTACGCTGCTTCTTCGGATCAACCCGATAGGATTTCTTATTGATGCCTGCCGGGAAAGCCTTGTATACTGTCATACGCCGAATTATTGGCTGATCTTGCTTTGGTTTGTGGTAGGACTGGCGTTGTCGGTGATTGGCATTCGAACAATCTATAAGAATGAAAATAATTATGTAAAGGTGATTTAGATGAAACCGGGAAATGCGATAGAGGTCAAAGATCTGAAAATTACATATAAATGTGTAAAAGCTTTGTCCCTGAGAAAAAGTTTTTTTCGTGTAAAGAAAAGTAAACTGGAAGTGGTGGAAGCATTGAAAGGGATCTCTTTTGATGTAAAGAAAGGAGAGATCCTCGGTATCGTAGGGAAAAACGGAAGTGGAAAGTCCACTCTTTTGAAAGCGATTGCCGGTATTTTTTCGCCGGATCAGGGAAGTATTGAGCTGGAGACAGATTCCGTATCGTTGTTGTCTATCGGTGTGGGATTTCAGAAGCAGTTGAGCGGTCGGGAAAATATTATTCTGTCCGGTATGCTACTGGGATTTTCTGAACAGCAGGTGCGGGAGAAGATGGATGAGATTATAGAGTTTGCCGGTCTGGGAAAGTTTATTGATATGCCGGTAAAAACATATTCCAGCGGTATGCATTCCAAGCTGGCTTTTTCCATCACAGCCGTTCTGGAAACAGATATCATGCTGATCGATGAAGTGCTCAGTGTGGGAGATGTGAAATTTAAAAAGAAAAGTTACAAGAAAATGAAAGAATTGATCATGGATGAGAATCGTACAGTGGTGATCGTATCTCATAGTACGGAGACGCTGGAAAAATTATGTACCAGTCTGTTATGGCTCCATGAGGGAGAAATTCGAATGCAGGGACCGACAGCGAAGGTTCTGAAAGCATATAATGAGTTTATGGCGTAGGTTGCCGTCTAAGCAGGAGGAAAAATGAGATGAACACATGGAAATGGCTGGGAAAGGTGTGCAGTCTGACACCGGGAACGAAAAGGATCAGTCTCAAACTGTATTATGCGTGGAAATCGAAGCAATATCAGAGATTTTATGCCAGACAGTGTGAGACACAGCCGCATACCGTGGTGTTTGAAGCTTTTATGGGAAAACGATATGCCTGTAGTCCGAAAGCTTTGTATGAAGCGATGATGGAAGATCCTGCATATAGAGACTGGAAGAAGATATGGGCGTTTCGGAATCCTGAAAAATATCACTTTCTGAAGGAAAAGAAAAATACGCAGGTGGTAGCTTATCGGAAGAAAGCGTATTATCGGGCATATGGGGAAGCGGCATATTGGATCACCAATTCCCGGCTGCCACGGGAGCTGAAACCGAAAAAGGATCAGGAATATATTCAATGTTGGCATGGAACTCCGCTGAAAAAGCTGGGATATGATCTGGAGCAGTATGCAGAGCAGGAAGGCTCTCTGCGGGAAGTGAGAGATAATTATCTGCAGGAGAGCAGAAGAGTTACGCATATGCCTTCCCCTTCGCCTTTTTATTCAGAAAAAATGTGTTCAGCGTTTCATCTAAAAGAGTTGGGAAAAGAAAAGGTATTGCTGGAATTAGGATATCCAAGAAATGATGTATTGTATCGGACTTCAAAAGCGGAATGTAAACGCTTCAGAGAAAAGTTGGGAATTTCTGAAGGGAAGAAAGTGATTTTATATGCTCCTACCTGGAGAGAAAATCAGCATATTCCGGGAGAGGGGTATAGCTATCAATTACAGGCGGATTTTGATCTCTGGAGAAGGGCGCTGGGGGAAGAGTACGTGGTGCTTTTTCGGGCGCATTATTTTATCAGCAGCCAGTTTGATTTTGCTGCTTATGGCGATTTTGTCATAGATGTGTCTCAGGTGGATGATGTGAATGAATTGTACCTGGCAGCGGATCTTCTGATTACCGATTATTCCAGTGTGTTTTTTGACTATGCCAATCTGGAACGTCCAATTCTATTTTATATGTATGATTATGAGAGCTATAAGCATGAAATGCGGGATTTTTATCTGGATATCCACATTCTTCCGGGACCGGTGGTGAAAACCCAGGAGGAATTGTTGACAAAGATAAAAAATCTGGATGGAATTGTGGATGAATACAGAGAAAAATACAGGACATTTAATGAGATGTTCAATCCTCACAGAGAGGTGTGCAGTGGAAAATATCTTCGAGAATGGCTGAAACAGGAGAAGTGATAAATGCAGAAGAGCTTGTATATTGTAATTCCGGCTTATAATGAAGAGGAAAATATAGAGCAGGTATTGGAAGGCTGGTATCCTATTGTGGAAAAGCATAGGGGGAATGGTTGTTCCAGACTGGTGGTCATTGATGATGGCAGCAGAGACAGAACGTATGAGATACTTGCAGCGTATGCCAGAAAGCATCCTTTGACCGTAGTGCTTCATAAGGAGAACAGTGGTCATGGAGCCACACTTCTGTATGGATATCAGTATGCACTGGAGCAGGGAGCAGATTATATTTTTCAGACAGATTCCGATGGTCAGACACTTCCGGAGGAGTTTGAAGTGTTCTGGGAAAAGAAGGATCGGAATGATATGGTCATTGGAAACAGGAACAAGCGGGAGGATGGATTTTCCCGGGTGCTTGTGACAAAAACCCTGAAAGGGGTGATCCGCATCTGTTTTGGGGTTTCAGTGACAGATGCGAATACGCCATTTCGTCTGATGCGGGCGGAAACTTTAAGGCGGTATATGGACTGGATTCCTAAGGATTTTAATTTATCGAACGTGCTGATATCGGTGATTTTTGTGAAAAAAGGATGTAAGGTGGAATTTGTGCCTATTACCTTTCGGCCCAGACAGGGCGGGGTAAATTCTATCAATTTGAAGAAGATTTTTAAGATAGGAAAACATGCGGTGGTGGATTTTTGGAGGATCAATAAGGCGCTGCGGTGAGTTCTTGTAAACTTGTTGAGTTTCAAAAGAAAAGGGAGCAGGTATGTCAGTAAAACGTTTTGGCATACTTGCTCCCTTTATAAGTTCCTGTTATTTTTCTTCTTTTTCGCTTGGTTTCAATTCATCCAACAGCTGTTCCAGCTCTTCTTCCGAGTCAGAGCTCTCCTCTGGGTGTTCGGAAAGTCGGTTTTCCAGTTCCTCCAGATCGTCCATCGTTTGGAAGAAATAACGGTTTTCCAAACGGATTTTACGGAGTTCTCGAGCTCGCTGCCTGCGTTTTCGCATCCTTCGCATATGGAGCAGCAGCAGAATCACAGAAATAGCGGCAAGGGTAATGCCCGCAAGAACGATTCTCTGAAGCCAGACTCTTTCGTAAATCAGAGTAATTGTGTGATCACTTTGGATATTTTTTAGCGTAATATTTCCGTGATCATCATCTGGCTTGATTTCTTTTCCGTCAACCAGACATTTTGTCAGTGTGAATGATTTTTCTGGCGTTACCGTGGTTGTGTAAGCTTCGTCTCGATATACGGTCACCTGTTTTTCGGAGGGGGTCCCGTTTTGCGCCTTTACCGTAATCGTATAGGAAGGAATGGGGGTAAAGACAGCATCCAAAGTATGATCCGAGGTGAGATCCGGGAAGGTATAGGAGGTCATATTTTCCGATAGTTCCACGGGAGCGCCGTCCAGGAGCAGGGAAGTCAGTTCGTAATGCTCCTCTGGAGAGAAATTCACAGTGAGAGCTTCGTGTTCCAAGCCGGTGGGATTTTCATCGATGCTTCCGTATTCTGCACTGGTTGATACTGTATAGCGGGGAATTTCTTCGAAAGCAGCATGAATCGTGTGATCTGCCTGGAGATCCTGAAAGGTATAGCTGTCAGGATAATCGCTGATATTTACTTCCTGACCATCTACAGTCAAAGATTTCAGCCGATATCCTTCTTCGCAGGTATAGGAAACGGTATGAGACTCCCCCTGAGGAAGTTCCAGAGAAGTCTCGGTGATGGTTCCATTTTCCGCAGAAGTAACAACGCTATATACCAAAGGCAGATAAGCCTCATATAATTTGAAATTGTGGGTACCTATAATAGCGGATGCCATCAGCAGATGCCCATCTTCTAATTGGCAGATGCCTTCCGGTTCCACGTCAAAGGAGTCGTGACCGGGCAAGGTGAGATAGTAACTGCCTACCCGCTGCTGTTTGGAAATAGAATATACGTCCAAAATATTCATAAAGCCTTCTCGCTGCATATAGGGGATGCTGATGATCGAGTCTCCCGAAACGATAAAATCTTGAAAAGAACTGCGGCTGTGGGATAACTTCAGATTTAGCGTGTCTGTAACCTGAAAATTTCCATCAGTGAAAATAAAGGAGTAATCGGCAATTCTGTTTGCCATCAGCACATACTGATCTTTTTCCGGTACATAGTCGATGCCGAAATAATTCAGATTTCCACTGCCCACGACAACTTTTCGCTTGAATGTTAAGGTGTTGGCATCCACGATAAAGACAGCGCCTTTGTTGGAGGGATCGTTGGTAAATAATCCGGCGATGGCAATTTCTTGAGTGTTGGGATTGTAAGTCATGCCATTTCCGTGTTCATAATCGGTTTCTGTCACATGAAAGGCATAGCTGTACTGTTCCACGGGATTGCCGGAGGCATCGGTGGTGTTTCGATAAAAAGCAATCAGCGTATCGGGTTCTGTTGTTTTTTTGGAACCGTTGATCAGGCAAACGATATATTGGTCAGTGGCGCACATGGACTGCAGCCAGCCATTTTCGTCAATCATGGAGGTTTCTGCTACGGTGTTCCAGGCAACGGTCTCCAGATCAGAAGTTTTCAGCGCTGCATGGGATAAAGCGTCAGGAGAAAGCTCCATAAGAAAGCATAAAAATAAAAGAAGAAGTAGTAATGTTTTTCTATATTTCATAAAATCCTCGTGTAAATATCAATGATAATAAAAGTATACCATGGAGAAAAACGGGGAACAAGCATGGTAAGGGAATTTTAAGAAATTTATGTGCGGATGGTTATGATTTGATAATTTTAGTGTCAAAAATAACAATGCTTCTATAGAAGAGGCAATGAGAAGGGCAAAAATTGGTTCTAAGTCCACTTTTTATAGGAGAGTGAGGGCGTTAGATTAATATTGTATGGAAAAAAATAACCAGATGAGTTATTTCCATCTGTAGTGTTACAGAGGAAATAGTTCATCTGGTTTCTTCTTATCGTCCGGGAATCCACGCCCCGGAATTGTCTACGTAGTAACCTTCAATTCGTGTATTGGCAGCCATAGCGCCGGAAGCGTACATATAGTAACACTTGCCGTTGATCCAGTGCCATCCCTGTCCGTACATAGCGCCGGAAGAATCAAGATAATACCAGGTATTTCCCAGCAAAAGCCATCCGGTCTGCATCCAACCTGCAGCGTCAAAGTGATACCAGGTTTCATTGATCAGTTCCCATCCAGAACGGGTGTAAGAACCGTCTCCGTGGCGGTACCACCAGCGGTCTCCGCTGCGCATCCATGAAGCAGTGCGGGTATAACCGGGAACCCATGCGCCGGAGCTGTCTACATAGTCATTGCCGATCCAGGTATTGGCAGCCATAGCGCCGGAGGAGTTCATATAATAGCATTTACCATTGATCCAGTGCCAGCCTTCTCCATACATGCCGCCGCTGCCCGGTGTGTAATAGTACCAGGTTCCTCCCAAGTTCACCCATTCGGTAAGCATTTTGCCGGAGCCGTCAAAGTAATACCAGGTACCGTCAATTTTTTGAGAACCGGTAAGCATGATACCGTTTTTATCCAGATAGTACCAGGTATCGCCCAGACGGAGCCAGCCGGTAACCATATAGCCCGAACCGTCAAAATAGTACCATGCGCCGTCAATCAGTTCCCACTGGCTGGAAGGATAGCTGCCGTCGGGACGCTGATACCACCAGCCGTGGCTGTTTTGTTTCCAGTGTTCATTTTTATAATGCGGAATCCAGACGCCATCTGGTCCGTAATATTTTCCTTCTGCCCAGGCAGAAGTTACCATGGCGCCGTTGGAAGCAAAATAATAGGATTTTCCTTCAATAGTCTGACTTCCGGTTACCATGGCGCCGGAAGTGTCCAGATAATACCAGGAATTATCCAGATGCAGCCATCCGGTCTGCATAACGCCTTTGTCATTGAAGTAATAGCGGTGTCCGTCTGTATCTGTGAGCCAGCCTTTATAACCTTCTCCGTTTACCATGAAATACCAGTTACTGTCAACTGGCGTCCACACCCCCTGGGAAGCTTCCGG
>OLQX01002359.1_pt1 | contig 12912 bp, 3 predicted proteins | sample 1672581 | NCBI WGS metagenome assembly OLQX01 (sample SAMEA3136701, study PRJEB25190) | human gut metagenome | reverse complement strand
TAATCTCTGCCTTTTCTTTGCTTTTTATTATATATTTTTGTATATTTCTATTTATAGATTCTTATGGACTCGCTTATGTGTTCTATATATAATTGGATTAGGATAGTCAGCGAGGTTGGGCCTCTCTTCGTTAATGAAGGGAGGGGTGTCTATGAGTGATTATGAACTAATCATGCTCCTGCTTCAAGTAATGGCTGTTGTCATCGCTTTCGGAGCACTAGTAGCACTTATTTGTTTTGGAAAAAGCAAATAGCCCTTCGTTACCGCTTGGTAGCTAGATAAAACGAAAAGGCCATTTCCTAATTTCTATTAAGTTTCGAGATGAGCCCGACGTGACTACTCGCTTGGCTATCTACCTATATTATAGGGATAAAAATATATATCGTCAAATTGAGATGAGATACATTATTATAATAACTACATATAAATAATCATAAAAGCTGTACATACATAGATTAGACTAAACGGCTTTGATGTCAAATTTATTTTACATCAAAGGGACGTTCAAAAATCGACTATGTGTGTACAGCTTTTTTGTGTTTTGGTTTTAGTGTGTTTGCGTGAAAGTAGTTATAGGACTACTATAAAGTGATCTTATTATTTTTCAAGTTTGTCTACCAAGCGTTTTACTGTTTCTTGTAGATCTTTATTTTGTGTTTCTAATGCTTGTACGCGTTGTTCTAGTGCGTTATAAGAGGCAGGGGACATAGTAGTAGACAAAGATTTTCCTGGTTTATAGGTGATACCTACATTGGCCATAACGTGATTGTTCATCGTAAACCCTGTGGTGAGTAAAAGATTATCTTTGTGATAATAGCCTACACCTAGAGCTACTGCATTCGCATTTTTATAATGACCGTAGCCTGCCATGTATTGAACGCGATTATCCGGATCATATGGTAGTGGATGCAATGCGGCTAACGCAGCGGCACGAGCATCGCCTTTATTGGATTCCGATTCGACACGCTGTACCTCTTGAGATACATGCTGTACAGATTTTTCAATGGTGCTGATAGAATTATTAAGCTGTTGACTTGTACTTTTACCAAGGGCATCAATCATTTGATGAACGCCGTGGAGCTGGGAGCCGTTGATTGCATCTGTAGAGGTAGCACTCACACGACCTGCTGCGAGATTGGTAATCGTCCGTTCCTTGCCCTTAGCCCCTACGGATACTGTTGATACAGGGGCGGTGCCGGCATAGTTGATGGTAGTACCATTTTCAAAGGTATGGCTTGCTGTACCGACTACATCGCCGTCAGCGGAATCATTGCCAAGGACAACTCCGTTTTTTAGAGAGGTAGTCACATTATTGCCGAGAACAAAGGTGTTTTCTCCAGAAATGTGGTTGTAATTACCTATACTGTAAGAATTGGCTGCATCAATAGCTGTTTTACCGTATTCGCCCTGGCCGAATACACCGGATGTGGCCGCTTTCTCTGATAGTGTATTATAAGAGCCTACGGCCAAGCCCTTAGCAGCCTTTACATTCACATAATGCCCTACGGCAAGGTCGAACTGTCCGTTTACTGTCGAATTTGACCCGATGGCTACAGAATTGCTGGCTTTACTGTTAGCACCTTGGAAGTTCCCAATCCACACGTTTTTATCACCTGCGGATTTTTCCCCTGATTGAGTCCCCATGACAATGGAGTTCGTCAACTGGCTTGCATTACCTGCGGCGAAACCGACGGTTATGTTAAAATCGCCGGTACTGTCTCGGAAGGACTTCGCCCCAAGGTTGATATTGCCGCCGCCTGATGAGCCGGCCCCAGCAGCTGCACCTAAGGCTATGTTATTGCCTTGCGCATTGATATCCTTACCCTTGCCGTTCGCCGCACCAGCGTTCTCACCGAGGGTGATGTTGCCGCCTGTTCCTGCGGTGAAAGTTTGACCTTCCTTGCCGATGTTACCGTTGTTATCAACGATATTAACCGGCGCCGCATAAACTGAGGCGGACAAAGCTACCATTACAACACTTGCTAATACAAAACGTTTCTTACTCATTGTATACACTCCTTTGTGTACAAACAAACTTTCACAAAACTTTCATAAAAAGACTTACATGGCTACTATAATACCAAAAAGGTATATTGTAAATAGAATATTCACATAATTCCAATAAATATACAATATATTCTATAGGTATTTATAGTTAATAAGAAATCTTTGATACATATTTATAAAGTTTAAATATTTATTTATTCTATCAATTGCAATCTAGATGCATTGACAATCCTCTATATATTTATATAAAATAGAAATAATTTCATGTGTTATTCATGATGAAATCATGAGTCATCGGTATATGTAATCGTGTGTAATTAAGTATTATGTACATAATTGAGTATGTACGGTATTAAGCAATGAGAAGTGTGTTTGTACGTAAGAGTGTGTAATGAAATATATAATCGTGTTGATGAGTGCCCTTTGCATGTTCGTTATGCCCGTATCGGGGGAGCAGGTAAATAAAGCAGAGCAGCCTATGCAGGGGACTACGGTAAAACAAGTTCATAGTGAAAGTAAGACCGTATTATCTGACGACTTAGATACATTCCATGTTAATTCATCTCATACTCCAGATCATGTCATCGGTCAGGGCGGATTGGAGATGCCAGACTCCACAGATAAAAAGACGACTCGTTATTCCGATACGGATGCGGTCAACTCTGCGTTGCAGGCGGTGGCCATGACTGGCGTTCATTCCGCAATGCACGGATCGAAAGCAAGGCCCTGGATGCAGAGAACTGTCGTATCATTGCGCTTTCAGAAAAACTGGAAGCCCTTGTACGGTGTGGAAACCTTGCAGCCGCTAGGTCATTATGATGAGATATCTCGCCATGTGTGGTTTACACAGGAGCGTTTGGCGAATGCAGCGGATACAGGAACGACGGCGAATATAGGTATCGGCTATCGCCGAATCGCAGCGAACGATGACCATTATTACGGTGGTAATCTATTTTATGACCATCGGTTCAGAGGCAATCACGGTCGCATGAGTGTTGGGCTGGAGTACGTGTCGGGGATTGGTGCGTTTCGCATGAACTGGTATCGCGGTGTGTCCAGCGAGCATTCTTTTGATGGTGCGTCACGCTTGGAGAGCGTGTCTAACGGATATACTGCGGAATATGGGACTAGCTTTAAGAATGCCCGTTGGGCGCGCGTGTACATGGAAGCCTATCGTTGGCAGTTGCGGCGTAGTGAGGATAAGCATGGCTTGCGCATCGGTACTGAGTTGCAGCTCACGCCGAGGATTTCCGTGGACATGGGCTACAACAAGCCCGAGCATGAGCACGGCAGTCCGTACGGAAAAATCATGTTCCGTCTAGCCGGTGTCGATACGGCATGGTTTGGTGGTAACCATCGATCGGATACAAAAGCATCGGTTCGTGCGAATATGCCGGAAAATGTGCGTCGCCAACATACGGTGCACGTTGATTGATAGATTAATATATATATATTTATTATTTTGATAAAAGTAGCATAAGAATCTATATTTATTTTTTAGATAAAAGCAACATAGGGAACTGTTTTATCGTATCAGATGATTGTCATCTGATATAAAAAGACAGTTCCTTTTTTTATGCATTAATTCATAAAAATTTATTTTGTTTACAAAATAGAAAAAGAGTGGCACAATATTCATGAAAATATAATGAAGAATAAGTTACACGTGGAATTCATTAGGGAATGGAGAGGATAAAATGAGCAAGCGTAAACTTATATTATCTGTGTTGATTAATGGTGTGTTGTTATCGAGCCTATATGTGGCCGGAGCGGTGGATGTGGCACCGGGTAGCGGTAACGGTGTAGCTATCGGTACGGGTAGCAATGCACCGAAGGCGGAAAACGTAGCTATTGGCAAAGGTGCCGGTATTTCTTACTCGAACGGTGCTAGTGCGGCTACGGGTGATGTAGCTATCGGCGATGGTGCAGGTATTAATAATTATGCTAGCCAAGGCGGTAGTATAGCTATCGGTAAAAATGCAAAGGTCGAAAATATGGCCGGTGGTGGAGAGGCTAGTTTTGCGTTGGGGCAGACGACCTATAGTGGTACTTGGTTATCATCGGCGAGGATTCCTAAAGATCCTACAAAGGTAGTAGGCAGTGTCGCTATCGGTGACAATACATTTGCTCGTACCGGCAGTACCATGATTGGATCTCATAATTATAAAGGGGAACTTGGTGATACTACGGTAGATAGTGCGTCCATAAGAAAAGATGCATTAAATGTATATGCTACAACAATTGGTGCTAATAGCTTTAGCAATGGAGCTTTTACTACAAGTACAGGTGTATATAATATTATCTCCAGTGATTATAATGGTGGACGATTTGCAAATTCTACAAAGAATTTCGGTGCCACCATTAATGGTACATTGAATAGCATTGAATCGAAAACGGGTAGCTATTTTTCGGGTGTTGGAAATAGTATCGTAGGCACTGCCAATCGAACCTTTAACTCCAATGGGTCTCTCGTATTTGGTGCGGGCAATGAAATAACGAATTCTGTAGCCGATATTTCAGCGCCAAGTTCGGGAGGTAATTCTGCTAAGGAATTAGCTGAGACATTACGTTCCGCTGTCAAAAGCTCTAATGGTGGCGGCTCTACTATGGCATTTGGTAGCGGTAATAAGGCGGATTATACACTTCGCTCCGCACTTATGGGTGTCAATAATACATTGACTGGCTCCCAAAGAAATAACAGTACGAATACCATGTTGACGGGTTTTCACAATACGGCAGATAAGGTATCCAATACGACCGTAATAGGGTCTGAAAATACGGTGACTAATTCTAAGAACAGTCTTGTAATGGGGGATAATCGTGAGGTGAAAGATGCCAACCATGCGGTTCTCATCGGTTCCACAGACAACAAGACTACGACATCTGTTAATAATGCGGTCGCTGTCGGACATAATACGAATGTCACCGTAGAGGGTGGCGTTGCATTGGGCAGTGAATCGAAGGCTACTGTAGCGGCTGGATCCGTTGGGTATGATCCGAGCACAAAGGCACAGTCTACGAATACGGATTCTACGTGGAAGGCGACAAAATCGGCCGTATCTGTTGGTGATGTAAATAACAATATTACGCGTCAGATTACATCCGTAGCAGCCGGCACAAAGGATACGGATGCGGTGAATGTGGCACAGCTCAAAAAGTTGCAAAATCAAGTGAATGCAACCGGTTCTACTACCGTCAGTGCAGGCAAGCATATTAATGTGACAACTACGACGAACGGAACTACTAAGGATTATAAGGTAAGCCTATCTGACGATATAACAAACCAGATTACAAATAACACAACAAATATTAACAATATACAAGGTGATGTGACCAACATTAAACAGAATGTAACCAATATTCAGGGTGACATTACTAATATCAAGCAGGATGTAACCAATATGGGGCGGAATGTAGCTCGTCTCGATAAAAAGGTTAACAAATCTGTGGCCGGAGCGGCTGCACTTGCCGCCTTGCATCCATTGGATTTCGATCCTGATGCAAAATGGGACTTTGCTGCTGGTTATGGCCACTATCATGATGGCAACGCCGCTGCATTGGGGGCTTTCTACAGACCGAATGAGGACTTGCAATTTAGTGTAGGATCTACTGTCGGTAATGGCGAAACCGTTGTGAATGCCGGTATGTCTGTGAAAGTTGGTGCTCACAGTAATGTATCTCGTTCTCGTGTGGCCATCGGTAAGGAAGTTTTGGAACTTAAGAAAACTGTAGCGGTACAAAATGCACAGATTCAAAAGTTGACGGCTCTTTTGAATGGATTGGCCGGAACGAATATGAAAGCAGACCGCAGCACATTATTCCCTGATGTGCCGAATAATCACTGGGCATATGTAGCGGTTAGCGATTTATCTCGACGGGGTCTTGTGGAAGGCTATCCTGATGGTACATTCGGAGGAGACCGTATGTTGACCCGTTATGAATTTGCTCAAATTGTGTACCGAGCTATTCAAAACGGTGTTGTTGTCGATGATCGACTCGTATCTGAATTTAGTCCTGAAATGGCGTTATTCCGTGTGGATACTATTGCCAAGAACCATGAGGGACAACCGACTATTGAACGTGTAAGGGTCAATAAAAAATAGAATACTTATATATATGATTTATATTGTGAAAGCCGAGGCTTTAGGGCCTCGGCTTTTTCGTGTACCTGTAGATGATAATTTTTCTGTATATAAAATTATCTTATCTATGAAAGTACTAAACTGAAAAGTCTAAAAATATGAAATTGATTACGTAATTACAATAATCGTTATATCCCGATATGTGGATTTATCGTAATAATTGATAGGAAAGATGAAGATTCTATTTCTTAAAACTAAAAAGTATTAAATTAGAAATAAATAAACGATAAAAATGAAGAAAAGATGAAAAAGTTGTTTACAAGATAGAAATTTTTTGATATTGTATAGCCGTGGGTAAGTATATGATGATACATCATAAATATTTATAGTATTCGAATCGTAATTTGGAATACTATTATTCTGTGCAAGAAGTGTAGATGATAACTAATCGTTATGCTTCTTCTTTTTATTTTGTTTGCAATATGAGGAAACACAAGTGCTGTGTTTTACTAAGTTTTTGGTAAGGAAGGATAATTATGAATCGAATTTATAATGTCATTTGGAGTAAGACAAAAAAATGCTATGTAGTAGTATCTGAAATCGTAAAAACAGGTGGTGGTAAGGCGAAATCCGTACAAAACGGTACAACCTGGGCTCGTATGAGTGCAGTTATGGCGGTAGCTGCATTATTGATGGGTGGTAATATTACTGCGGTTCATGCGGCTGGCGATCATACTGCTATGATTATTGATGGTGTAAATGGTGCTGGGTATGTTACTGGCAAACCACAGTCTAGTGATGGTAGTTATTTATACAACTATCAAAATCCAGGGAATTTAAAACCATTTGATAATAGTAATGATAGCAGCAATTATACAACAAATATGTTCTCCGGTATTTCTATCGGTAGTAATACAAATATACGAGAAGGTACTACAAACTATTATTCCGGTTTAGCTATTGGTAACTATGCTCAAGCTACAGGTGGTATTTCCTTTGCTTTAGGTCATTATGCTCAGGCTTTATCACCATCTGCTATGGCTCTTGGTACAGCTACAAAGGCGAGCGGATTTAACTCCTTGGCTATGATGCGTCAATCCGCTGCAGAAGGTGAGTTCTCTGCAGCATTAGGTACTGCATCTTGGGCAAAGGGTAATGGTAGTTTCGCCATGGGTTATTCTGCTACAGCAAAAGCGGATCAATCTATTGCAATCGGTGCAGCAGAAACTATAAAATTACCTGGTCAACAACATGGTACTCCTAGTGCACAATATAATGCCAATGGTAATACCGTAACAGAAGGTGTTCGTTCTCTTGCATTCGGTACAAAGGCGAGAACATCTACTGCTGCATCTGACTCCATGGCATTCGGTTCTTCATCCAGCACTGGTGGCGCCAATGCGGTAGCTATGGGTTATAGTGCTAATGCTAGTGCAGAGAATGCCTTTGCCATCGGTAATACAGCGCAATCATCCGCACAAAATGCGGTAGCGATGGGTAAAAGTGCAACTGCAAGTGGTGCAAACAGTTTTGCTATGGGTAATCAGGCTAAAACAACAGGTGCTGATGCTATCGCTATGGGTAGTACTGCTGAAGCAACTAAATCCAATTCTATCGCATTAGGGGGTAATGCGAAATCTCTAGGTGCAGATGCGCTTGCGCTTGGCGGTGCATCTAATGCTTCCAAAGATGGTGCGATTGCAATTGGTAAAGAAGCAAAAGCAAACAATACTAATACGACAGCTATCGGTCTTGGTGCTACTGTTACAGGTACTAACTCCATGGCTATCGGTACAAATGCTAAGGCTGAGTCCAATAACTCTTTGGCATTAGGTGCTGGTACGGAAGTAAGAGGTGCCTTGGTTAATGGTTACTCTGCTTTCACTAACCAACAAAATAACAATGTTGCAAACGGTGTAGTTGCGGTAGGTAACGTAGGTTCTGAGCGTCGTATCATCAATGTAGCAGGTGGTGAAAACGATACTGACGCAACAAATGTTAAACAATTAAAATTTGTAAACAGTAACTTGGCAAAATCCATTGCAGGTCCTACTTATACGGGCTATGAAGCGAATGGTTCTACATATAAAGCGCCTGATTTCAATATCAAGAATAGCACGTACCATACGGTAAAAGAGGCTGTTGAAGCAGCGCAAACGAATTTCTTCAGTGCTAAAGGCACATCTGCCGATGCGAACTACGATAACACAGGTGCTACAGGCAATAATGCGACAGCAGCCGGTGTACGTACTTCTGCAGCAGGTAACTTCGCGACAGCTGTCGGTGCTGATGCGACTGCAGCTAATGCGAACAGTACTGCTATCGGTTATAAAGCTAAATCCAGCGTAGATGACGGCGTTGCATTGGGTGCAAACTCCGTTGCTTCCGTTGCAGCAGGCAAAGCAGGTTATAATGTGAAAACTGCAGACAGCCGTACAAACGGATATAGCGGATTGACAGGCGCTGCGTTGACTTCCACTATGGGTGCGGTGTCCGTAGGTGACAGCGGTACAAAAACTCGTCAGATCACAAACGTGGCTGCAGGTACAGCTGATTCCGATGCTGTTAACGTGGCACAATTGCGCAATGTTAATTTGAAAGTAGCCGGCAATACCGGTAAAAACGACGTTTTATTGGACAACCAGACATTGACAGTAAAAGGCGACGGTTCTTATGTTACGACATCTGTTAACAACCAAACAATCGATGTGACGTTGACTGATGCCACTAAGAACAAGATTGACAATGCGGCAAATAAAGACTTGTCCAACATTACGGATGGCGGTAAATCCGTTATTCGTGATGAAGCGCAAAAAGCAGTAAAGGTTGTTGCCGGTAAAAACACGACCGTTACAGAAGGTACGGACGGCACATATAAAACATATAAAGTTGACGTAGACGCTCCTGACTATCAATTGGTTGAAAACAGCAGTGCTGCTGATAAAGCATACACTGTATCTGGCAATAAAGTTGACTTAACTGTACAAGATGCTAAAAACCCTGCGAATAAGAAAACTGTAACTATCAAGGATATCGCATCTAAAACAGAACTTGATGATACAAAAACAGAGCTTATTAATAAAGGTTTGAAATTCGATGCGGATAATGGCGGCGAAAAAACAAATAAATTAGGCTCCAAGGTAACAGTAGCTGGTGATGGTACTAACATCAACACTACAATTACACAAACTGGCGACGATACAACGATTAAGGTTGCATTAGGTAAAGATATCAATGTTAATACGGTAACTGCTACAAGAACTGTAAAAGCTGGTACTGCTACTATGGGTACCCAATCTGTAACAGATAACAAAAGTGCTGCTCAGAACGGTAACTTTGTATCTGGTTTGGACAATAAAAATTGGACATTAACTGATCCTGCCTATGTATCTGGCCGTGCGGCAACAGAAGATCAACTTAAGATTGTTAGTGATGCTGTGAAAGCGGCTAACGCAAGTGCTTCTGATTATCGTTTAATTGCTAATCCGAACAATGCGGCAGATGGTTCTTATAAGGTTGATAACAATAAAGTTGATTTACAAGTGAAGGACGATAAATCCGGTACAGTTAATACTGTGACAATTAAGGATATTGCGTCCAAAACAGAACTTGATAAAGTAAAAGATCGTTCCGTGAAATATGATGGTGAAACTGACAAAGATACAGTAACTTTGGAAGGTGCTAACGGTACAAAAATTACCAACTTGAAAGACGGTAATGTGGCACCGGGCTCTAAAGATGCTGTCAACGGCGGTCAATTACATCAAGTTAAGCAGGATCTTGGTGACCAAATCACAAATACTAAAAATGATTTAAATAATAAGATTGATACAACTAAACAAGATCTTATCGACAAAGGCTTGAAATTCGACGCTAATAACGGCGGTGAAAAAACAAATAAATTGGGCTCTAAAGTAGCAGTTAAAGGGGATAATTCCAATATCATTACAGAAATCTCTCAAGACGCTAACGGCGATAGCACAATTGATGTGAAACTTGGTAAAAACCTTAATGTAGAGACAATTACTGCAACCGGTGCAAACGGTAAGGACGGTAAAATCGGCATTAACGGTAAAGATGGTGTAACAACTAACATTTCCGTTACTCGTGACGGTCAACCCGGTGTAGACGGTGCTCCTGGCACAACTACAACACGTATTATATACCAAAAACCTGACGGCACGAACGAAGAAGTGGCAACCTTGAACGACGGCCTTAAATTCAAAGGTGATATGGGTGCTACATCCAATGTTAAGCTTAACAAACAAGTGGACATCAACGGTGGTGTAACAAGCGCTTCTGATCTTGCTACAGGCAATAATATTGGTGTTACTTCTGCGGCTGTTGGCGCTGATGGCAATGCAAAATTACAATTGCAATTGGCGAAAAACTTGACAGGCTTGCAATCTGTAACGGCATCTGACACTGTGAAAGCAGGCACTGCCACTGTAGGTAATCATACGGTAGCAGATAACAAAGGTGCTAACCAAACTGGTAACTTTGTAACAGGTTTAGATAATACATCTTGGAATATTGCAGATCCTGTATATGTACCAAACCGTGCGGCTACTGAAGAACAGTTGAAAACGGTTAGCGATGCTATTAATAAAGCTAATGCAAGTGCTACAGATTACCGCTTAATCGCTAATCCGAACAACGCGGTAGACGGTTCCTATAAGGTTGAAAACAATCAAGTAGACTTGAAAGTAAAAGACGAAAAATCCAGTGACGTTAAAACTGTAACGATTAAGGATATTGCGTCCAAAACTGAACTTGATAAGGTAAAAGACCGTTCCGTAAAATATGACGGTGATACTGATAAAGATACAGTAACTTTGGAAGGTCCTAACGGCACAAAAATTACTAACTTGAAAGACGGTAATGTAGCGGCTGGTTCTAAAGATGCTGTAAACGGCGGTCAATTACACGATGCTAAAAACGAATTAAATAATAATATTACTAATGCGAAAACAGATCTTATCAACACAGGTCTCAAATTCGATGCCAATGTAGGCGGTGTACAAACTAACAAATTAGGCTCCACTGTTACAATTCAAGGTGAAGGCACTGCAGCTGACGCTGATTACAGCGGTGAAAATCTTAAAACTTTCATCAAACAGGATGCGGCGACAGGCAATACGACTATCGACGTGAAGATGAATAAAAATCTTAAAGCTGAATCTGTGAAGGTTGGCAAAAATGGTAAGGACGGCGTATCTATTACAGGTCCTGATACAGCGAACGGTACAGATGGCAAGGTAGCTGTTACTGATAAAAACGGTAAAGAAGCAGTTTCTATTTCCGGTAAGGACGGTGTAGGCCACATCGGCTTGACAGGCCCTGCTGGAACGAACGGCGTGAACGGTACTAATGGTATCGACTTGTCCGTGAAACCTGGTTACGATGATCCTGCTACAGGCGTTAAAGGTGAAAAAGGTGTAGACGGTATAAACGGTCTTACACGTATCGTTTACCAAGATGGTAACGGTGAACACCAAGTTGCGACTATGGAGGACGGTTTACAATTCACTGGTAACAACATTGGTACCGTGAATAAACAAAAATTGAACTCCTTGGTGAAAGTACAAGGTGAAGGCGTAACTGAAGCTGAATCCGCTGCATTCAAGAGCGCATCCGGCAACATCAACGTAAAAGCTGATGGCACTGACAAATTGGAACTTCAATTGGCGAAAGACCTTAAGAATCTTGATTCCGTAACGACAGCTAAGACTGTGAAAGCAGGCGACGCTACTATGGGTAGTCAAACTGTTAACAACGCAGCTGGCGATAGCGAAACAGGCAATTATGTAACAGGCCTTGATAATAAAGATTGGGATGCAAATAAGATTGTATCCGGTCGTGCCGCAACAGAAGATCAATTGAAAAAAGCGTTGGATGCTCAAAGTGCTAACTCCACTGATTATCGTTTGATCAAAAATCAAGCGGCAGGCTCTAATGGTGACTATACCGTGGATGCGAATGGCGATGTAGCCTTGACTGTACAAGATAAGAATCATCCAGATAAAACAGAAACCGTTACTATCAAAGACGTTGCTTCTAAATCCAAACTTGATAAATTGAATGATCGCGCTGTTAAGTATGATTTGGACCCTGCTGGCAATCTTGACAAATCCAAGGTAACTTACGAAGGCCCTACATACAATAACAAACAAGGTGGGACTCACGTAACGAATGTAGCATATGCTACAGGCAACGATGGCAGCGAAGCGGTTAATGTGGACTACTTGAATGACAAAATCAAGGATAGTGCGGACGCATTGACTAATAAAGGTTTGAAATTCAATGCTAATGTAGGCGGCGAACAAACTAATAAACTTGGTTCTACTATCACTGTTCAAGGTGAAGGTAAAGCTGATGATGCTGACTACAGCGGTGAAAATATTAAAACTTTCATCAACCAAGACAATAAAGGTAACACGACTATCGACGTGAAGATGAATAAAAACCTTAAGGCTGAATCCGTGAAGGTTGGCAAAGATGGTAAGGATGGCGTGTCCATTACAGGTCCTGACGCTGCGAACGGTACAGACGGCAAGGTAGCTGTGACTGGTAAGGACGGCAAAGAAGCTGTATCTATTTCTGGTAAAGACGGCGTAGGTCATATCGGACTCAACGGTAAAGACGGTCGTAGCGCTGACATTTCTGTTGAAAAAGGTGATCCGGACCTCAACGGTAACGAAATCACTCGTATTAAATACACTGATGAAAATGGTAAGACACATCAAGTGGCAACCAAGGATGACGGTATGGCATACGGTGGTGACTCCGGTAATGTGATTAAGAAAAAACTTAATGAACAATT
>OLQX01002343.1_pt1 | contig 12983 bp, 11 predicted proteins | sample 1672581 | NCBI WGS metagenome assembly OLQX01 (sample SAMEA3136701, study PRJEB25190) | human gut metagenome | reverse complement strand
ATCAGGTGCTGCGCTTCGGCTTTGGCCCGGCCAAGATCTTCCGGCTGGCAAAGGCCGCCTTTGCAGGCCGCCCCGAATACCCCGACAACGTGCTGTACAAGTGGCTGCGCAACTTCTACTGGCGGTTCTTCGCCCAGCAGTTCAAGCGCAGCTGCCTGCCGGACGGTCCCAAGGTGGGCAGCGTGACCCTTTCGCCCCGCGGCGACTGGCGCATGCCCAGCGATGCCTGTTCCGCCCTCTGGCTCGCCGAACTGGAACAGCTTTCGATCAAGGACTGACACATGAAACACAAAAAACTGCTGACCAATCTTCTGTTTGCCGCCGTCGTTCTGGCCATTGCCGCCGTTCTGCTGCTGGTGCGCAGTGCACACAGCAGCGGTTCCAAGCTGCGGGCCGAACTGATCTACGGTGACAACAACACCACCATGAACCTTCCGCTGGACAAGAACGATACCTATGACGTAGACACCGGGTACTACACGGTGCACATCGAGGTCAAGGACGGTGCTGCCCGCTTTGTGGACTCCCCCTGCCCGGATCACATCTGTGAGGGCTTCGGCTGGCTGTCCAACGAAGACCAGACCGCCACCTGCCTGCCCGCCCGCGCGGTGCTGACCATCGTGCCGGCCGACTGAGCCTTGCGCTCAAAAGGAGATTTCCTATGAAGGATGATTCCAACCGTTCCCTGCGGCGTGTGAACCGCAAGAGCCGCAGTGCGGCAGCCCGCACCGTGGAAGTGGACAGCTCCGCTTTTTTTGCGGAGGACCCGTCCCCCACGCCGCCGCCCCGGAAAAAGCCCGGTTCTTCTGCCCCGCGCCGCAGCGGTGCCCCGGCACAGGCTGCCGCCGCTGCACCCTCGAAATTCGGCAAGATCCTGCTGACAGTGCAGGGCATCCTCAGCGTGGCTTCGCTGGTGCAGCTGTGGCGCACCCAGATGCTGCCGGTGTTGTATCTGGTCATTCTGGCGGCGCTGCTGCTCCTGCTCTGGCTGCTGGTCAAGCGCTGTCAGGAGTACAATGTGCCCGGCAAGGTGTCCCGGGTGTTCTCGGTGTTCCTGTGCGCCTGCATGGCGTTGGGCTGTGTCTGGGCCCAGCAGGGTCTGACCGCACTGGACAACATGACCAACGGTCTGCTCACCGGTGCCGAGGCCAACAAGATCACCAAGGAGCCTTTCGTCATCTACCTCAGCGGCGTGGACACCCGTGGTGAACTGACCGAAAAAGCCCGCAGCGACGTGAACATTCTGGCTGTGGTGAACCCCCAGACCAAGCAGGTGGCGCTGATCAACACGCCCCGCGACTACTATGTGGATCTGGCCGGCACCAACAGCAAGGACAAGCTGACCCACGCCGGTCTTTACGGGGTGGAGACCAGCATGGCCACCCTGGGCAACCTGTACGGCGTCTCGGTGAACCACTATATTCGCATCAACTTTGCCGGGTTTATCAGCGTGGTGGACGCCCTGGGCGGCGTGGACGTGTATTCCGACCAGGCCTTCACCTCCGTGGGCAGCCCCGGCTACTACGACCCCACCACCTTTGCCGAAGGCTGGAACCATCTGGACGGTAAGTCTGCCCTGGCCTTTGCCCGGGAGCGCCACGCCTTTGCCTCCGGCGATATCCAGCGCGGCATCAACCAGATGAAGGTCATCGACGCCATGCTGAACAAGATCAAGTCCCCTGCCCTGCTCATGGGCTTTTCCAAGATCATGGACGCCGCTTCGGACTGCTTTGTCACCGATTTTTCGCAGGATCAGATCAGTGCGCTGGTGCGCATGCAGCTGAGCGATTTTGCCAACTGGGACATCCAGAGCTACACCGTTACCGGCTCGTCCGGCACCAGCACCCAGTGCTATTCCGCCAAGGGCCAGAAGCTCTACGTCATGAAGCCGGATGAAGCCTCCGTCAGCAAGGCCAAAGAGATGATCGCGGTCGTGCTGGGCGGTGAGGGCACTGTGAGCGACACCACCCAGACCCCGGAAAAGACCGACGTCTTTACCCCCACCACTGACCCGAACGCCGCTGCTTCCATTCCGGAAGAACCGGCGGAAAGCGTCATCGTGGAACAGCCCGCCGAGAGCGTGCCGGAAGAGACCCCGGCCGAAACGCCTGCTGAGCAGCCTGCAGAACAGCCTGCCGACACCCAGCCCCAGGAGCCGGAGACTCCGGCCGACAGCGGCACCAGTGACGGCAGCACCGAAGCTCCGTCCATCTCCCTGCCCACGCAGGAAGAGGTGGAACAGGCTGCATCCTCGCTGTACAACGCAGCGTCCACCATTCTGGATGCCATCTACAATGCAGCGTCCCAGAACGACGCCGCCTGATTTCCCACAACCGCAACGAGGCCCCGGAGGGCAGAACCCCCGGGGCCTCGTTTTTTCGTTGTCAGGATCTTATGCCTTGATCTCGTTCCACACGCTGTGGCCGTCCAGGCTGGAGGCATCCACGCCCAGATACTCACAGATGGTCTGGGCAATGGTGCCGAAGCAGAGCTTCGTGCCCAGATCCACGCCGGGCTTCACGCCCTTGCCGCAGATGAGGTACGGCACATACTCGCGGGTGTGGTCGGTGGTCTTGGTGTAGGAGGGATCGCAGCCGTGGTCGGCGGTGACCATCAGGATGTCGCCCTCCCGCATACCGGGGATGAAGTCGGCCAGGAAGCGGTCGAACTCAGTGGCGGCGGCAGCATAGCCTGCCACGTCGCGGCGGTGGCCGTACAGCATGTCAAAGTCCACCAGGTTCACAAAGGCCAGGCCCTCGAAGTCGCGGGTCTGCAGGGCCTTGGTGAAGGCAATGCCGTTGGTGTTGCCGGTGGTCTTGATCTTCTCGGTCACGCCCTCGCCATCAAAGATATCGAAGATCTTGCCCACGGCGATGACGTCCTTGCCGGCGTTCTTCAGCAGGTCCAGCATGGTGGCGCGGGGCGGCTTCAGGCTCAGGTCGTGGCGGTTGGTGGTGCGGTAGAAGGTATCGGCGGTGCGGCCCAGGAAGGGGCGGGCAATGACGCGGCCCACGCCATACTCGCCCTTGAGCATCTCGCGGGCGATCTCGCAGTAACGGTACAGCTCGTGCACCGGCACCAGCTCTTCGTTGGCGGCCACCTGGAACACGCTGTCGGCACTGGTGTAGACGATGAGGGCGTTTTCCTTCATGGCCTGCTCGCCGTAGTCCTTCAGCACCTGGGTGCCGGAATAGGGCTTATTGCAGAGCACCTTGTGGCCGGTTTTTTCCTCAAACTCGTGGATGAGCTCTGCGGGGAAGCCCTCCGGGAAGGTGGGCAGCGGCTTCGGGCTCACCACACCGGCGATCTCCCAGTGGCCGATGGTGGTGTCCTTGCCCATGCTCTGCTCCTGCAGGCGGGCAAAGGAACCGGTGGGAGCGGCGGTCTTTTCCCCGGCGGTCACACCGTCGATGTTGAACAGGCCCAGCTTTTGCAGGTTGGGGCAGTTGAAATTGGGATGCTTTGCAATGGCACCCAGCGTGTTGGTGCCCTCGTCGCCAAAAGCGGCGGCATCCGGCTCGGCGCCGATGCCAAAGCTGTCGAGCACGATCAGAAAGACACGTTTTTCCATCTTGGTTTTCTCCATTTCTTCCGGGTCAGCCCGGATAAGTGACACTTTTACCTGCCACCATTATAAGCAAAAACAGGCCCGTTTGCAAGGGCTGTCTTTCCATGCTGCACAGCTGTCCTGACGGGCAGGATCTTAGCCATTTCTTTAACGATTTCTCTGCGCAAAATCCGCAAAATTACCGCGTCCCTGCGTCAAGCATCTGTTCAAACCTCCCGGTATGCAAAAAAGTTGTATTCATCCTGAAATTCCACTTGCTCTCTTGTCAGAAAGCGATTATAATAGTAGTTGGTAAAGTTTTGGATTTTCACTTTACCGTACATTTCAACCCACAGCACGGGGAGTTTTCCCTGTTGGTCGTGTGCGCGGGCCGTTCTGCATGACAGCAGACAGCCTGCTGCAAAATAAATGAGAGAGTGAGAACGTAGACGGAGGTATTTTGAATGAGAAAAACGAAAATTATCTGCACCCTGGGCCCTTCCACCGACAAGGACGGCGTCCTGCGTGAACTGATCGCCAACGGCATGAATGTTGCCCGCTTCAACTTCTCCCATGGCTCCCACGAGGAGCACAAGGGCCGTCTGGACCTGCTCAAGTCCCTGCGCGAGGAGCTGGGCAAGCCCGTGGCTGCTCTGCTGGACACCAAAGGCCCTGAGATCCGCCTGAAGGACTTCAAGAACGGCACCGAGATGCTGGAAGCCGGCCAGACCTTCACCCTGACCACCCGCGATGTGGAGGGCACCAAGGAGATCTGCTCCATCACCTACAAGGATCTGCCTCAGGATGTGGCCCCCGGCGGCACCATCATGCTGGATGACGGCCTGATCAAACTGCAGATCCAGACCGTGAACGATACCGACATTGTCTGCACTGTGCTGAACAGCGGCAAGATCAAGAACAAGAAGGGCGTCAACGTGCCCGGTGTGCATCTGTCCATGCCGTATATGAGCCAGCGCGACAAGGACGATATCATCTTCGGCATCGAGCAGGGCTTTGATTTCATCGCTGCTTCCTTTGTGCGCACCGCACAGGACGTGTACGAGATCCGCAACCTGCTGAACGAGTACGACTCCAACATCCGCATCATCGCTAAGATCGAGAACCGTGAGGGTGTGAACAACATCGACAGCATCCTGGCTGCCGCCGACGCCGTCATGGTGGCCCGCGGCGACCTGGGCGTCGAGATCGACTTTACCGAGCTGCCCGGCATCCAGAAGAACATCATCGAGCGTTCCTTCTCCTTCGGCAAGCCCATCGTCACCGCTACCCAGATGCTGGACAGCATGATGGTGAACCCCCGCCCCACCCGCGCCGAGATCTCGGACGTGGCAAACGCCATCTACGACGGCACCTCTGCCATCATGCTGTCCGGTGAGACCGCTGCCGGTGCCTACCCCGTGGAGGCCCTTAAGACCATGTCCGCCATCGCCGAGCGTACCGAGACCGAGAACCATGCCCGCGTGGAGTACCTGACCGAGGCCACCAACGGCAAGATCAGCGTGAGCGATGCGACCGCACACGCCGCCTGCCTGACCGCCAAGGACGTGAACGCCGCTGCCATCGTCACCGTGTCCGAGTCCGGCACCACTGCCCGCCTGCTGAGCAAGTACCGCCCGCAGCAGCCCATCATCGCCTGCGTCATGAAGGAGCAGGTACAGCGTCAGCTGTCCCTGAGCTGGGGCATCACCTCCCTGATGATGCCTCTGGCGCACAGCACCGACGAGCTGATCGAAATGTCCACCGCTCTGGCCAAGGAAAACGGCTTCCTGCACAACGGTGAGCTGGCCGTGGTGACCGCCGGCGTGCCCGTGGGCATTTCCGGCACCACCAACATGATCAAGATCCACATGGTGGGCAACTGCCTGGCCACCGGTGTGGGCGTCGGCCCGGAGAACGCCGAGGTGTCCAACGCCACCGGCAAGGCCTGCGTGTGCCGCACCCTGGACGAGGTGCGTGCCAAGTTCAAGCCCGGCATGGTGCTGGTGGTGCCTTCCACCAGCAACGAGATGCTGAACTATGTGCGCGACGCCGCCGCTCTGGTGGTGGAGGAGCCCGGCCTGAACAGCCATGCCGCCATTGTCGGCAAGGCTCTGCTCAAGCCCACCGTCGTGGGTGCCGTGGGTGCCACCTCTCACATCCGTGACGGCCTGATGATCGCTGTAGACTGCGCACACGGCAGCGTGCAGCGCCTGCAGGCCTGAGAAAGAGGGCGACACAATGGAACGCATTGCGAGCTTCTGTGTTGACCATACCAAGCTGGACCGGGGCATGTACCTGAGCCGTCAGGACGGCGACGTGCTCACTTGGGACATCCGCATGAAGAAGCCCAACCAAGGCGATTACTTGTCCACGGCCGCTGCCCACACGCTGGAACACCTGTTTGCCACCTACGCACGCAATAGTGCCTTTCAGGATGGTGTGATCTATGTGGGCCCCATGGGCTGCCGCACCGGCTTTTACCTGCTGACCCGCGGCCTGACCCCTGCGCAGGCTTTGGAGCTGACCGTGGAGTCCTTCCGCTTTATGGCCGCCTTTGAGGGTGCCGTGCCCGGTGCCAGCAAAGTGGAGTGCGGCAACTACCGCGACATGGATCTGCCTGCCGCCAAGGCCGAGGCCGCTGCCATGCTGCCGGTTCTGGAAGCCCTGACCGCTGACCGTCTGCACTACTGAGCCTCTGTGCCGGAACTCTAGACAAACAACAAAACCCGGAACTTCCTGTCGGACAGGAAGTTCCGGGTTTTTGGTTTTGTTCGGTTTATTCGTCCGGGTCGCCGCGCTCGGGCATGGTGCGCAGCTCCCGCACCAGCATGGCGCGCAGCTGGTACTGATGCTGCTCGGACGCAAGGTCGGCTCCGGCATGCAGCTCCACCTCCGGTGCCCGCCCATCGTCCGTGTACAGCGGCACCGTGACCACGGCCTGGGTGCCCTTTTCCGGGGCACACTCCACGCTCAGCCCCCAGCCCATGCGGCGGCAGCACTCGCGGCAAAGCAGCAGTCCCAGCTGAGCCCCGCCCAGAAAGCTGCGCCGGTTTTCCAGCCAGGCTTCCTGGCTGCCCTCCGGCAGACCGCAGCCATTGTCCCGCACAGTCAGCTGCCACATGGTCTCGCTGCGGCGCAGCAGGATCCTCACCGTGCCGCCCTCGCGGCAGGCACGCAGGGCGTTGGACAGCAGATGCAGACACAGCAGCTCCACATCATCCCGATCAGCCAGCACACGGCAGGCCGTCCAGCCGCCGTAGTCCAGCTCCAGGGTGACTCCCAGCTGCGCACGCACCATGTCGGCCTGGGCCGCCACCTGCTGCAGCAGCTCGCACAGATCCAGCGGGTAAAGCTTAGGCGGCTGCCCGGCACGCAGAAATTCCAGCGCAGACAGCAGTTCGTTGATGGTCCGTTCCAGCTTGGCCGTGGCCGCGCTGATGTCGCTGACTGCCTGCAGGGACTGGGCGTCTGCCCCCACGCGGGCCAGATGCTGCTCCAGATACTCGCAGTTGCGCCCGATCAGCCCCAGCGAATGGAAGCAGGCATCCTCCACCGCCTGCTGCGGGATGGCCTGCGCCGTCAGCTCCTGCGCTGTATTCTGCTGTGCCTGCTCCATTGCTACCGCCTCCAAGACTGTGTGCGTTATTCCCTGCTCTTCTGCTGGATGAGATACCGTTTGATTGCATAGATCAGCTTGCCCGTAGTGGGCTTTTCCGCTTCAAAGCCGCTTTCAGCCTTGAACTGCGTCCAGCCCTCGGCCGGTTTTGCTTCCAGCTGGTCGATCATGCGCCGGATGCCGCTGTCCACGGCCGAGACCGAAACACCATACTGCTCACTGACCGTCTGCAGGATCTCCTTGCGGATGGCCAGCTTCTGCGAGGTGCCGTAGACCACGCCCACCGCACTGGTCAGATAGCTGCAATTGATGTCCGGGATGCGGATGCCCCAGCTATGGTACAGCTGCTGGCACTGCTGCTCGGTGCGCTGCCACTGCTGGCCCGGCATCCGGTACAGCTCCCGCAGCAGGTTCTTGAGCTCCATGCGCTCCACGCAGCAACAGCTGCCGGAGTCCTCCATGCGCAGTGCCGAGCTGTTCTTGCGCCGGCCCTCGTCGAACAGCATCAGCAGCGGCTTGTGCTCCAGCTTGCGCAGTTCCATCATGAACTCGATGCTGCTCATATCCTCCATCTGGCTGCACAGCACCACGATGTCAAAATTGTGGCCCTGCTGCAGCTCCTGCAGCAGTTTGTGTCCGTTCAGAAAGCAGGTACAGGCCAGCACTGGGTTCTGTTCTTCCAGATAGTTTTTCTGTACCCGAAGCTCCTTGCGGTCATAGCTTGCAAGGGCGACCTGCAGCACATCTGCCGTCCGCTCATTGTCCACGCCACGCGCCGCCTTCCTGTTCGGTCTGCTGTGCCGCATCCAGCTCCGCCACCACGTCCTGCCAGATCTCCGGCTGAACGCCATTCTCACACAGATATTGCAAAACACGGTAGCCAAACTCCGGTGCAACGGCCATATACTTGCTGTCCATGCGCTGGCTGCTGCCGGTACGGCAAAGCGTCAGGCGACAGCCGGTTTCGCCGTCCGGGTCAAGGGAGTAAACCAGCGTATATGCCTGCTGCAACCCGGCGATGGCAGAAAACTGCCGGACCATGGGTGAAAACGTACGTTCCATAGAAATTCCTCCTTGCTACAAGGCATTGCGACGTTTTTAGTGCATTTCCTTGTTTTTCCTTTTTTATTGTATGGAGCAGGAAGGAACCATTCAACCCTGAAAAAGTGTCTAAAAGTGTCAGGCTGTTTTTCTGTTCGATTTTGCGTCGTGTTGTTTTGCTTTCCGACGTTTTTACAAATCATGCTGCCTGTGCCGCACCGCATTTTCATCGTTCCGGATGGTTTGCACGGCTTTTTTCAGTACCCTTACAATAACACGAACACCGCAGGATTGCAACCCCTGCCGCCGGGTTGGGAAAATTTTCCTCTCTGACCCGGCCAGAACAGAGAATTTCTGCTTCCGCTTCCGGAAACACTTTCTTTTCCATACACAGTTTTTTCATATAGATTTGCTAAAATCATCTCGATTCTTCTGTGTAGTCTGCGCGCCTTTTGGCCCGCAGCGGCACAGCTGTCCGTTCCTCACCTCTCCGGCCCCGGCCGGAACCTTTTCCCCAGAAAGGCACACACATGCTACAAATCAAACAGATCTGCAAACAGTACAAGACCGGCGATCTCGTGCAAAATGCGCTGAACAATGTCAGCCTGAACCTGCGTGATAACGAATTCGTCGCCATCCTCGGCCCCAGCGGCTCCGGCAAAACTACCCTGCTGAACATTATCGGCGGTCTGGACCGGTATGACAGCGGCGATTTGATCATCAACGGCATCTCCACCAAAAAGTACACCGACCGCGACTGGGACTCCTACCGCAACCACACCATCGGCTTTGTGTTCCAGAGCTACAACCTCATCCCCCACCAGACCGTGCTGGCCAACGTGGAGCTGGCCCTTACCATCTCCGGCATTTCCGGGGCCGAGCGCCGCCGCCGCGCCACCGAGGCACTGGAGAAAGTGGGTCTGGGCAACCAGCTGCACAAGCACCCCAGCGAGATGTCCGGCGGCCAGATGCAGCGTGTGGCCATTGCCCGTGCACTGGTGAACAACCCCGACATCCTGCTGGCCGACGAGCCCACCGGTGCTCTGGACAGTGAAACCAGCATCCAGGTCATGGAGCTGCTCAAGGAGGTGGCCCGGGACCGTCTGGTGGTCATGGTCACCCATAACCCGGAGCTGGCCGAGCGCTACGCCACCCGCATCGTGACCCTGAAGGACGGCGTCATCCGCTCCGACACCATGCCCTACGAGCCGGACACCCAGACCCTTGCGGCCCCCGTGCACAAGAACATGGGCCGCTCGTCCATGTCGGTGCTCACCTCGCTGACCCTCAGCTTCAACAACCTGCGCACCAAAAAAGCACGCACCCTGCTCACTGCCTTTGCCGGTTCCATCGGCATCATCGGCATTGCGCTGATCATCTCCCTGTCCACCGGTGTCAACAACTACATTGACGACATGGAGCGCTCCACCCTGTCGGAGTACCCGCTGCAGATCATGAGCAGCGGCATGGACTTTACTTCCATGCTCTCTTCCCGCGTTCCGTCGGACAGCTCCCAGAGCACCACTCAGGAAGAAGACATGGTGCCGGTGCGCCAGCTGCTCTCGCAGATGGTGTCGGGCATCACCACCAACGACCTCAAGTCCCTCAAGCAGTATCTGGAGACCACCGACACCACCGTTGCCGACAATGCCACCGCCGTGGAGTATGCCTATAATGTGTCGCCCCAGATCTACCGGCAGGACCCCGACGGCAGCATCCGGCAGGTGAACCCGGATTCCTCCCTGTCCTCGCTGGGCATCAGCTCCGAGACCTCTTCCAACAACATCATGTCCTCCATGATGAACACCAGTGTGTTCTCGGAACTGCCCCAGACCCCGGAGCTGTATGCATCCCAGTACGACGTCAAGGCCGGCCGCTGGCCGGAAGCCTACAACGAATGCGTGCTGGTGCTGGACGCCACCGGCAGCGTGACCGACTACGCCCTGTACGCGCTGGGCATGCGGGACAACGCCGAGCTGGACAAGATGATCCAGCAGTTTGCCCAGAACCAGAACGTAGACGTGCCGGATGACTTCAAGACCTATTCCTATTCCGATTTTCTTGGCAAGCAGTTCAAGCTCATCAACAGCTCCGACCGCTATGTCTACGACGAGACCTACAGCTTGTGGCGCGATAAATCGGATGACACCGACTATATGAAGCAGGTGGTGGCCAACGGCACCGACCTGACCATCGTGGGCGTGGTGCAGCCCGCCGAGGATTCTTCTGCTGCCATGCTGTCCTCCGGCATCGGCTACACCCACGACCTCACCCTGCACGTCATCGAGCAGGCCAAATCCAGCGCCATCGTGCAGCAGCAGATGGCCGACCCCCAGATCAATGTGTTCACCGGCGAGGAGTTCGGTGCCGGCAACGGCACTTCCTTCGATATGTCCTCCATGTTCTCGGTGGACACCGATACGCTGAAGAATGCTTTCCAGTTTGACACCAGCGCCCTGAAGTTTGACCTGAGCGGCGCCTTTGATCTGAGCGCCGGTTCCTTCGACCTCTCTTCCCTGCTGGACCCGGACAGCTTCTCACTGGACCTGGGCGACCTGCCGCAGCTGGACATGGACATGAGCAGCGTGTTTGAGAACATGGATCTGTCCATCTCCCCGGAGGCCCTGCAGAATATGATGCAGAAGATCCTGAACGGCTACAAGGACTATGTGGTGGGCAACGGCATCCTGAATCTGGACAAGATCAGCTTCTCCGCCTATATGCAGACCGAGCAGTTCCAGCAGCTGCTGGCCAGCTCCATGAGTGAACTGCTGGCCGACGCCAACCTGCAGGAGCAGTTCTCCGCCGCCATGCAGCAGGCCATGCAGACCGTCATGGAAAGCTACTCTGCCCAGATCAGCCAGGCCCTGCAGAGCCAGCTGAGCACCGCCATGAATACGGCCATGCAGCAGATGGGCACCCGGATCAGCCAGCAGATGGAAAGCGCCATCCAGAAGAACATTGCCCAGCTGGGCAGCCAGATGGAAAATGCCCTGAAGATCGACGCCAGCGCCTTCCAGAATGCCATCCACATGAACATGACGCAGGAAGAGCTGGCTGAACTGATGAAGTCCTCCATGCTGTCCTCCACCTCCACCTACGACGGCAACCTGCAGAGCCTGGGCTACGCCGACCTCGATGACCCCAGCACCATTTCCATCTACCCGAAGGACTTTGACTGCAAGGCCCTGATCGTGAATGCACTGGACGCCTACAATGCCTCCGCCGAGGCAAATGGCGAGGATGACAAGGTGGTGCGCTACACCGATGTGGTGGGCACCCTGATGACCTCGGTGACCAAGATCATCAACATGATCAGCAACATGCTGGTGGCCTTTGTGTCCATCTCGCTGGTGGTGTCCTCCATCATGATCGGCGTTATCACCTATATCAGCGTGCTGGAGCGCCGCAAGGAGATCGGCATCCTGCGTGCCATCGGCGCGTCCAAGCGCAACATCTCGGAGGTATTCAACGCCGAGACCTTCATCATCGGTCTGTGCTCCGGCTGTATGGGCGTGGGCCTGAGCCTGATTCTGCTGATCCCCGGCAACATGCTCATCCACTCCATTGCCGACAGCGCCTCAGTCACGGCAGCCCTGCCGCTGCAGGCTGCACTGGTGCTGATCGCACTGGCCACACTGCTCACCATTCTGGGCGGCCTGATCCCCGCCAAGAGCGCCTCCAAGTGCGACCCCGTCAAGGCCCTGCGCTCGGAGTGATTCCCGGCAGACAAAACACAAGCGGACGGTTCCCCGGTCGGGCAGCCGCCCGCTTTTTGCATTGCGGCGCATCTTGTGCTAAAATAAGAAAAAACACAAAGGAGCCTTTTTCCATGCCCAACATCATTGAGATCACTGATTTTTCCGCGCCAGAGCTGGACGTCTACGCCCGCTTGACCCAGGCCCAGCTGCGCAATCGACTGGAGCCGGAAAAGGGCGTTTTTATTGCCGAGAGCCCCAAGGTGATTGCGCGGGCGCTGGATGCCGGCTACCAGCCGCTGTCCCTGCTCATGGAGCGTAAACAGATCACCGGCCCGGCCCAGGACATCCTGACCCGCTGCGGGGACGCCCCGGTATACACGGCCGACCGCGAGATGCTGGCCCGCCTGACCGGCTACGAACTGACCCGCGGCGTGCTGTGTGCCTTCCGCCGCCCCGCGCCCCGCACAGTAGAGCAGGTATGCCGGGATGCCCGCCGGGTGGCTGTGCTGGAGGGCATCGTGGATTCCACCAACGTGGGTGCCATCTTCCGCAGTGCTGCCGCATTGAACATGGATGCGGTGCTCATCACGCCCTCCTGCTGCGACCCGCTGTGCCGCCGGGCGGTGCGCGTGAGCATGGGTACGGTGTTCCAGGTGCCCTGGGCGCAGATCGGCACCACCCCCGCCGACTGGCCGGAACACGGCATGGCACAGCTGCACGCTCTGGGCTTCAAGACCGCTGCCATGGCCCTGAGCGACCGTTCGGTGAGCATCGACGACAATGCCCTTGCCGCTGAGCCCAAACTGGCCATTGTGCTGGGCACCGAGGGCGACGGCCTGGCCCACAGCACCATCGCCGCCTGCGACTATACCGTGAAGATCCCCATGTCCCATGGGGTAGACTCGCTGAACGTAGCCGCTGCCAGTGCCGTCGCCTTCTGGCAGCTGGGCCGCGCCTGACACAATCTGCTTGACAAATCTCCTGATTCGAGTTACACTTACAGGGTCATCTGGTATGGGCCTGTAGCTCAGTTGGGAGTGCAAGCGTATCGCTTTTGTGCCCCACGGAGTTGTGGGCA
>OLQX01002338.1_pt1 | contig 13021 bp, 8 predicted proteins | sample 1672581 | NCBI WGS metagenome assembly OLQX01 (sample SAMEA3136701, study PRJEB25190) | human gut metagenome | reverse complement strand
TTATAGGGGGACAAATCTTTGCACAAGGACTAGTGAGTTTAGGTCTTATTGAATCCTTGCTTGGGGCACTTCAAACATTATCTCTTAACTCCATGGGACTTACCTCTGTGCTAGGGGGCGGTATGTTAGGCCTTAGCATGGTGACAGGTAGCAATGTAGCGCCATTATTTACTTTGGTTCCACTAGTACCTAATATCGTAGCTCATCTAGGCCTTGATCCGATTACTACTATGCTTGGTATGCAAAACGGTGCAAGCCTAGGCTTATTCCTTAGCCCTATTAGTCCTGTAATGGTCGGCGTAGCAGGCGTGGCGCATATTAAGTCAGTAGACTTACTTAAACGAACTGCTGTACCTGTTCTTGTGGCATTACTTACAAGTTGTGTGGGAATATGGGTACTTTTTTAATTTTAATTTAAATTTACAAAACCCTCTTTACATGTTTTGTAAAGAGGGTTATTATATTCCAAGATTAAATCATATGTAATTAAAATGGTTTCCTGTAATAGTGCATATTTTAGAGCTTTGCGGCTAAAAAGGACCTTTCTTCGCCGGACGGTTCTAGAAGCCAGAAAGGATGTAATGAACGATCAAGTTTCTATTTCAACAGCAAATATTCGTGGTGCTTTTGGGGCATTCTTTATCCCTGGTATGTACACAGCTTTATGGGCTGGCTTCGTGCCTTACTTCACTAACATGTTTGCTCCAGATGGCGGTGCTACTGCTAAGTTTGCAATGGCTATTTGGAAATCTAAAGTTCGTTTCATCGGTGCTGGTGCTATTGGTATTGCTGCGATTTGGACTTTGATTACCTTAATCAAACCTATCATCGAAGGTATGAAAATTTCTGTTAAATCCATGAATAGCAGCTCCGCAGAACGTGAATTGCATCGCATGGATACAGATATGAGTACAAAATCCGTTTTAGGTGTATTCATACTTATTCTTATTGGCTTAGTATTTACATTCTGGGATTTTGTATCTGTCGTACCTATTAGTGCAGGTTTAATGTGGACACTCGTTGTAGTAGGTATCGTAGTAGCTTTATTGATTGGCTTCTTCGTAGCTGCAGCATGTGGCTATATGGCAGGCCTTATCGGTACATCTGCTTCTCCAATTTCTGGTATCGGTATTTTAGCGACTATTATTTCTTCCTTAGTTGTATACTTTATCGCAGCGGAAAATAATTTATTTGCTACACAAGAAGGTGTTCAGTTCGCTACCGCTATGGCTATCTTTATGACATCCGTAGTTATTGCGATTGCATCTATTTCTAATGATAATTTACAAGATTTAAAGACTGGCCAACTCGTTGGTGCTACACCTTGGCGTCAACAAATTGCCTTGTTACTTGGTTCTGTAGCCGGTGCCATTGCAATTGCTCCAGTTCTTAACTTGCTTTATCAAGCATACGGTTTCACAGGTGCGTTACCACGTGCTGAAATGGATCCAAACGCTGCATTATCTGCTCCTCAAGCGACTTTGATGACTACCATTGCACAAGGTATCTTCAACTCTAGCATGGATTGGGACTATATCTTAATCGGTGTTGGCGTTGGTGTTGTGGCGATTATCGTCAACTTGATTCTCAAGAGCACAACTGCAACCTTAACATTGCCTCCGTTGGCTGTTGGTATGGGTATTTATTTACCACCTACTTTAGAAGTACCGCTTATTATTGGTTCTTTCATCAGCTACTTCGTAGGTCGTTATCTTGTAGCTCGTGCTAAAATGCGTGCCGGTGAGCTTGCTGACTACGATGTAGAGCAATCCAATCGCCGCGGTGTTCTCTTTGCTTCTGGTCTGATCGTTGGTGAAAGCTTGATTGGTGTAATCATAGCTGTTATTATTGTATTGTCTGTTACAACTGGTGGTGGGGAAGCTCCACTTGAATTAGTAGGTCCTGAATTTGAAAGCACAGCACAATGGTTAGGATTGCTTGCATTCATATTCGCTGGTCTCTATCTTGTTCGCCGTGTTGTTACACACAAGTTCAATAAAGAAGAAGCTCTTGCTATGAAAGCTGAGCAAGAACAATAAGAGGTTAAACAATGAAATTAAAACAGTCTGTACTCATCATTATGGCTGCTGCATTGCCAGTAGTCTCCTTCGCAGCAAGCGAAGTAATACCTGTAACACAAGATACTGTAAATGTACAAGCAAATCAAACAAATGCGAAACGTGTAAATCGTAATGATTTAACATATCGTATTTCTAGTACTGCTACACCTGAGCAGAATCGTGCGTTGCGCTCTAAAGCGTCTAAAGTAGATCGTAATGCAGTTGAAGTGGTAGCTCCAAATGCGGACCGTTATATGGATCGCAAAGAGGTTGCTGTATCACCTGTGGAATCTACTACAGATCATTTGGATTTAGTATTCCCAGAGGTTAAATCTGTTAGCCCTGCGGTAGAAAAAGCAATCAATACGACCATCAAAAAGTATGTTTCTAAAATACAAAATGATGTAGAAAAGTTAAATGCTAAAGAATCTGATAAAACAAATGTAGTTATGTACTATGATGTTAAAACAGATAAAAACGGTATTTTCAGCGTATTGATTCACACATATACTATGCGTGATCATGATGCCAATGGTGTAAACTATGTAAAAGGTTTCACATTTAACACTACAACAGGTCGCCAATTATCCTTGTACGATCTTGGTGGTCTTAATAAAAAAGAGTTGGTAAATGCGATTAATAATAATCAAGATGTGAAAGATAAATTAGGTGGCGATGTAAATATCGATAAAATGCCTACTGAATTCTACACAACAGATGATTATTCCGTTGTAATGATTTTGCAACAAGATGTGGATTCAATCCATAGCGCAGGTACGGTATATGTACCAGTTGGTATCTTGCGTGACCGCGAAAATGATGTAACAAAAAAATAATCGAACTGTGTAAATTCGATTATGTGTGTATAGTAACAGCTGTTTAATTGTGAAAAGAACCGCTCCTAAGGGGGCGGTTCTTTTTTGTCTATGTTATTGTTTGTCGTTATAATAGTTTACGCGCGGTGGTAATGGGAATTGAATGTTTCCGTCTGACTTTGTAAGCGGCTCCGGTGGTAATTGTAAGAATACATTATCATGGAATTTCTTTTTAAATGCTTTCAACGTCGATTTTTGAATAGAATCAACGGTAATGAGAAGGGCACTCGTATCAGTATTTGGGGAGATGGAAAGGATCTTTCCTTGAGGTTCTTTTTGTTGGTAAAGGGCGATGGCATCGGATTGATACTCCTCTAGTTGGGCCTGATTTAATTTACCTTTTGATACGACTACAGTTCTATCTAGCTGTGGATCATGTGCCTCTGTAATTGCGTTGGAGACGAGGTCAGTTTTCTTTTGATCCGTTAAAGATGCATGTAATTGGCCTGCCTCCCAGAATAGAGCTCCGTCTTGACGGAATTTGGTGAAATCATTGCCATAGCCTAATGCTTTGTCGATGATATTAGCTGTTTTGTTTTCTACTTGTTGCTTGAACAATGTATTGTGGAAGGCAAGTGCTTGTTCTGTTTGTGTCATGCGGTACGCAATTTCCGCTGCTTCTGCACGAGTTACATATTTTTCAGGGTTAAACAATGTACCTGGAGCGTAGTTTGTGAACCCAAGATAGGCAAGCTCGCGAACGGCATCTTGTGCCCAAGGAGCTACAAATTTTTGGTCTCCATAGGCTATATTATCAAGAACTGTTGGGTCTTCAGTGGTATATCCTAAGTAATGGATATAGTTATCTGCTACTACCGCAAACTCTTGGCGGGACATATATTTCTCAGGTTTATAAGTGTCATCACCATAGCCGCTGATGATATTTTTGCGAGCTACAGATTCAATAGCAAGAGCAGACCAACGGTCAGATGTAATATCTTTAAATTTACTTGATAAGAAGGCGGCTGTACCATCATCCGTAATATTGTTGAAGAGCGCTGCTACTTCTTCACGTGTCATAGGTTGGTTAGGTCGGAATGTACCATCGGAATACCCCTTCATTAGGTTTGCTTTTGTTAAAGTGCTAATCGAGTTAGCTGCCCAAAAATCACTAGGCACATCTGTAAAGATGTGGGCGCGGATTTTTTGAATATCTTGAGGCGTACCGATAGAGGTGTTTACAATTGCAGGTGATGCGGTATTAGTAGATTTAACGTTAGCCGCTTCTGTTTTAGTAGTCTCCATCTTCGTAGCATCTGTTTTAGCCATTGGTGCTTTAGTTGTTTCCATTTTAGTGGCTTCAACAGTAGTTGCAGGAGCATGAGTTGTAGTGGTTGTGTTTGCAGAAGCAAAACCAAGGCCTGTTGTAGTCAATAATGTGCCGAGTACGAGGGCACGTAATGCGTGAGGGGTATTCTTGTACATAAAAATCCTTCCTAATCATGGTAAAGGCTAGCGCTTGATAGCCGTAGAATATAAACTTTCACCAGCATAAAAAGTTATATCCGTCGCATCATAGTCAATTAGTTGGCATGCATAGTGATATACAACAAAGCAGCGTAGTACTGTCGAGTATACGCTGCCTTGGCTGGTTAAGTGTAACGCCGATTAGCGTTTTACTGTCATTTTTACTTTGGAACCGAATAATTTAGAGATTCCTTGTTGTGTTTCTTTAGATGCTGTAGATACAACTGCGTAAAGTTGGTTATTTTCTACATCAGGGAATGTAGCTAGAATTGTACCTGCTTTTTCATTTTTGTTGTAGTAGTTGCGGAAGTTTGTATCGATTGCATCGTATTCAGCTTGGCTGTATTGGGAAGATTCAACTACAACATAGTTATTTACAGTAGAATCACCACGGTTTGCAAGGTTAGCTTTTACTGTGGAAATATCGCTGTCTGTTTTCAAAGCTACGTGTAATTGATTGTCACGCCAGTACATTACGCCATAATTTTGGAATGCATCTTCTGTTTTATAAGTTTTATTTAATTCAGAAAATACTTTGTCTTCTAATGCAGCTTGTTGTTTTTGATCAAGTGCTTTTAGTGTGCTGCGACGAACAGGGCGAACTGTGTGAGTAGGCTCAGCTTTTTCCGCTACTGCAGCATTTTTGTTGCCCTTTAAGTCTTTGTCAGCTTTTTTTGCCTCAGCTTTGGCTACTTTATCTGCCTTTTCTGCCTCTTTTTTCATGTCTTTATCAGTTTTGGACATATCTTTTTTTGCATCTTTATTTACTTTGGAGGCCTCTTTTTCGATTGCTGTATCAGCTTTCTTTATATCTTCTTTTACAGTTGTTTCAGCTTTAGCTTCAGTTGTAGTGTGTTTTGGTGTTGCAAGGCCAGCACCATTAAGCATGCGGTTCAAGATTGTAGCCGCTTGTGCTCTTGTTACAGGTTGTTTAGGGTTAAAGTTTTCTGTTGCCCCAGATGCTACGATGCCTCGTTGTGCCATGTATTGGATATCTGCCAAGTAAGCAGAGGAGATGCTAGCTTCGTCTTTGAATGTTACTTTTTCTGCTTTTACAGGTGTAGAAAGATTCAATTTTTTAGCTAGACTAGCAGCAGATGCAACGAATTGTTCGCGGTCCATAGTTTTGCTAGGTGTGAAAGCTGTTTTAGATGTACCTTCCATTACGCCTGCAGCACTAACTAATTTGATAGCAGAGCTAGACCAACGATCTGCTTCCACGTCAGAGTAGGAGGTAGAGGATTCTTTTGTTGCAATCTCTGCTAATTCTTGTTCGTTTAAGTTGTGTTGTAGCACTTTGCCATAAATAGCAGCTGCTTGTTCACGAGTAATTTGTGCACTAGGTTTGAATGTATTATCAGCATAACCAGAAAGGTAACCAGCTTGTGTCATTGCTTGGATAGCATCGCGAGCCCAGTTATCTTTTGTGTCAGGGTATACACCAGTAGGTAAGTTTTCTTTAGTTTTTACAACTTTTTTACCTTCTACCTTTGCAGCATCTTCTTTTACATCATTTTTTACGGAAGTATCAATGCGTTTAACGTCATTTTTTACAGAAGTATCAACGCGTTTAGTATCGTTTTTTACGGATGTATCAGCGCGTTTAGCAGCGTTTTTAGCGGATGCATCAGCATGTTTTGCATCACGTTTTACAACTGTGCTACCATGTTTAGCATCATTTTTGACGGATGTATCAATACGTTTAGCATCGTTTTTAACAGATGTATCAACACGGTGTTCATCCGCTTTAGCAGATACCTCAGCTCTAGTAGCCACATTAGATACTTCAGATTTTATATGAGTCGCAGTTGTTTCAGCGTGAGCCATGCTGAATGTAGAACCAAGGGCCAATGTAATTGCTAAAGACAAAGATAATTTATTTAGTTTCATGAAAAGGGCTCCTTTCAAACTATACTTATATAAAATAAATTATAACACTTTTTAAATTTATACACTACTATAAGAAAATGTAATCTATAAGGATAAAACTTACATGAATTTGAAAATTTGAGTACCATTATATAAATATAGAATGAAATATAGATAAAAGTTGATTTTCTAGTAGTTAAAAATGCAAAATGATAAACATTCGCAAAATCTAGATTTCATGGGGCTTTTACAAGAAAAAATGATAAATGAAATAATAGATGTGATAAAATTCAATGTTTGCTATTACAAAAAGTCATAACGATATAAGAAATAAAAGGGTACATACGAATATAGCAATTCTTTGGACAATATCTACATGATTAATTTATAATTATAGCGATGAGCTTTTGAATATTTATTTGAAAGCATAAGTAATGTTCAGGGCAGAAATTTAGTCGAAAAATTCACTACTAAAAATTGCCATAACACATACATATCAAAATTTTTTATTAGGTTAAGTACTAGAAAAGACGAGGAAGATAATATGAAAATTCATCTTTTCCAACAGTGTTTGATTGACATGTTCTACCCTCATGTAGGTATGGCTGGTGTAGAAGTACTTGAAAGATTAGGTTGTGAGCTTGTAGTACCTAAGAAACAAGTATGCTGTGGACAAATGTTCACTAACTCCGGTTATAATGACGCGGCTATGGACGCAATTAAGAATACAATCGAATGCTTTGAGAACGCTGAATATGTAGTCAGCATGTCCGGTTCTTGCGCTTTTGCAATCCGCGATGAATATCATCATTTCTTAAAAGATCAACCAGAGTGGTTGGCGCGCGCAGAAAGATTGAGTGGTAAAATTTACGAATTCACTCAATTTATTACTGACGTATTAGGTGTTGAAGATGTAGGGGCTCGTTTTAACGAATCCGTTACATACCATACATCTTGTCACGTAACTCGTTTGATGGGCATTAAAGAGCCTCCTTTCAAACTCCTTAAAAACGTTAAAGATATCAACTTGATTGAATTACCACGTGCAGATCGTTGCTGTGGTTTCGGCGGTACTTTCTCAGTTAAAAACCCTGAAATCAGTAAAGTTATGACACGCGAAAAAGCATTGGAAATTGCTGGCACAGGTGCCAACGTTATCTCCGGTTCTGACCAAGCGTGCTTGATGAACATCGCAGGTATGCTTGACCGTCTTCACAAAGAAGGCGAAATCGATCGCCGTATCAAAGTAATGCATATTGCTGAAATCTTGAACTGCCGTTAAGGAGGAGACGACATGGCACTTATATATGACAATCGCCCCTATAAAACACGTATAAAAGAATGTTTGGCTGACGATTTCAAAGTTGCAGCTATTAAAAAAGCACAAGACGTGTTTTATGATAAACGTAATACAGTAGTTGCGGATGTTCCTGAATGGTTAGATTTCCGCGCTGAAGCGGCTAAAATTCGCGATCACGTACTTAACAACTTGGATTACTATGTAAGTCAATTTGCTGACAATGCTGAAAAAGCTGGTTCTAAAGTTCACTTTGCGTTCGATGACAAAGAAGCGACTCAAATTGCATTAGATATCCTTCGCCAACGCGAAGCAAAAATGATCGTTAAATCCAAAACTATCTTAACTGAAGAAATTGGTTTGAACGAAGTATTAGAAGAAGCTGGTATTGAAGTTAACGAAACTGACTTGGCTGAATTTATTTTGCAAACTGCAGTAAGTCCTCCATCTCACATCGTAGTACCAGGTCTTCATTTTGAACGTAACAAAATCCGTGAAATTTTTGCTGAAAAATTAGGTTATACAGGAACTGAAAACCCTACGGAAATGACTCACTTTGTACGTGGTTATGTACGTGAGCGCTTCTTAAAAGCTGATGTAGGTGTTAATGGTTGTAACTTTGCAGTTGCTGAATCTGGTACATGTACAATCGTTTCCAACGAAGGTAACGGTCGTATGGCTAGTTCTATTCCTAAGACTCAATTGATTTTCTTAGGTACAGAACGTATTGTTCCTGATTTCAAAGCTCTTGATGTTATGATGGAAATGTTGAACCGGTCTGCAGTAGGTTCTAAGATTTCTAACTACTTCTCCATGATGACTGGTCCTGCGCGTCCTGGTGAAGCTGATGGTCCTGAAGAAACTCATATCATCATTATTGATAACGGTCGTTCTGGCATCTTGGGTGGTACATTCCAAGAAATGCTACGTTGTATCCGTTGTGGTGCATGTATGAATATCTGTCCTGTATACCGTCACATTTCTGGTCACGGTTATGGCTCCGTATATCCAGGTCCAATGGGTGCTGTATTGACTCCATTATTCAAAGGTTACGATGTAGCCGGCGATCTTCCATATGCTTCTACATTATGCGGTGCATGTACAGAAAACTGTCCAGTAGCTATTCCATTGCATGAATTGTTGATGGAGCACCGTCATATCATGGCTGATATTGAAAAGACTCGTCCAAAAGCAGAAGAAGCTATCTTCACAGCAGCTGCTAAGATGTTCGGTAATGCAACATTATTTGATCTTGGCACAAAAGCTGGTGCTATCGGTATGAACTTAATTAGTAATAAAGAAGGTAACATGCCTGAATGGACTCAAGCTATTCCAGTTATGAACGGTTGGACTAAGTCTAAAGAGTTGGGTTCCTTGAAATTCAAGAAATTCCGTGATTTATATGCTGAACATGAAAAGAACAAGAAGAAGGAGAAAAAATAATGGATGTAGCTAAACGTAATCAATTTATTGCACGTTTATCTCGTGCATTAGGCCGTGATCAAGAAATGTGCCCTGCTTTTGTAGAAGGCTTTGATTATAGCCATGGTCCTCAAGAAACTATGTTCCAAGATTTGAGTCGGGATCAAATTTTGACAATGTTTAAGGAACAATGTCAACGTGTTGGTACAAAATTCGTTGAAACTACACCTGACAAACTAGGTGAAACAATTTTTGCAGCTATCGAAGACTGGGGAAACGGTAAAATTGTATTCCCAAGCTCTCCTGAAGTAGAAGAATATAAATTAAAAGAATTGTTCGAACAAGATGCAGCTAATAATGGTGGCACTCGTACATACTTCCAATGGGATCCAGCTAAAGGTCGTGAAGAATGTATTTCTAATACTGCTAATGCTGATATTGGTATTACATTCCCATACTGCGGTATTGCGGAGACTGCTACTGTAGTACAAGCTTCTGGTGAGGACTCTGGCCGTGCGATTAGCTTGTTGCCTACAACACATATTGCTGTGTTGTATACTGATACAATCAACCCTCGCATGACACAAACAATGGAACATTTGGCTGAACGGTATCACAACGATCCAGCTAAGTTCCCTACAAATATCTGCTTGATTTCTGGTCCGTCCCGTACGGCAGATATCGAATTGGTAACTGTAGATGGTGCTCATGGTCCTATCCAAGTAACTTATATTTTAGTTAACAGATAATATAATAGCTAGATTTACTAAAGGCGATTTTCTTCTGGAAAATCGCCTTTTTGGTGTATATATTACAGAATACATTAAATGTTACCAAAAATTAAATATTGTACTTGTATTTTTTTCGATATATGCTATACTAAGTTCATAACCTATTGTTGTGATATGAATTAAAGAGGTGTATTATGAATATTCCATTCTTTACAGATTACCTCATGTTAAGCAATCCATTAAGTATTGGTATTATCGCGGTGTTCGTGCTCGTGTTAATAGGTATTTATGTATTGCAACGCAAGGGCACATCCTTCGGTAATCTCGTTATTATTGGTACTATTGCTGGTGCCGTACTTGGTATAGCGGTCCAAATTATTGCAGGCTTCCCTGATGATCCATCCAAAGTGGTTTATATCAAGGAAAGTACAAAGTGGTTCTCTCTCGTAGGGGGCGGTTTCATTGACTTAATCCGCATGCTTGTTATTCCTATCGTTTTTATCTCTATTGTTCACGTTATTTTGCACATGGAGGCAGGTGCTAACCTCAAAAAGTTAGTAGTTGCTATGATTTCTACGAATCTCGGCATGGTAGCCGTTGCGGCTATAGTCGGTCTAATTTTGGGGAATGCCTTCGGTTTAGGTCAAGGTTTTGATGTGGTTGAATCTGGTAAAAAGATTCGCGAAATTAAACCAATGGTTGATACATTCCGTGCTTTGATTCCAAGTAATCCAATTCAAGCAGCTGCTGAAACAAATGTTATTGGCATCGTAGTATTTGCCATCATCTTGGGCAGCGTAGCTCGTCTATTAAAACAAACAGGGACAAACTCTATGGAGGTATTCACAAAACTATTTAATGAACTTCACCAGTTGATTTCCTGGGTAGCTGATTTCATTATTGGTCTTATGCCATATGGTGTAGTTGCCTTATTAGCTTCTACATTGGCAACACGCGGTGTACAAGCTATTCTCGATATGGGCTTGTTCGTAGTATTGCTTTACGTTGGTCTTTTGATTATGTTTGTTGTACAAGCGATCTTGATTACTAGCTTTGGTTACAATCCGATTACATACTTCAAGAAAGCGAAAGCACCACTCTTATTGGCGTTTACTTCTCGTTCTTCGATGGGGGTATTGCCATTAACTGTAGAGACCTTGACAAAACGTCTTGGCGTAAATGCTACAACGGCTAATACGGTAGCTTCCTTCGGTACTACTGCGGGCATGCAAGGTTGTGCCGGCGTATTCCCTGCACTTGTTGTTGTTTACATTTCTAATGTAGCGAATATTCCATTCGATATGACTATGTACATCATGAGTGTTATCGTTATCGCTATCGGTTCCGTTGGTATCGCAGGTGTGCCAGGTACGGCTACAATGGCTGCATCCGTATCCCTTAGTGGGACAGGCCTTGGTGCATACTTCACCTCCATTAGTCCAATCTTAGCTATCGATCCATTGATCGACATGGGCCGTACATGCTTGAACGTATCTGGTTCCTTAACAAATGCTCTCGTAGTAGATAAAATCATGGGAACTATCGATAAAGACGCATACAATAATCCTAACGAAGGTCGCGTATAAAAACTAGCAACACTTAATCATATAATTATTATAAAAAGGGGCTGTAGCTGAATGTGGTAAAACCACATTTGGTTACAGCTTCTTTTGCCTTTTTAAAAGTGATAATTATTACAGATTGTAAACTATATTATTAATAATCGATATTGAAATTGTGAGCTTAGCTACTAACATACTTATGCATATATGGTATACTAAGCGTTATAAAGTTACGAATTATGCTTAATAAATATAAGCCAAGAGGGTAATAGTATGATTACACAAGAATTGAAAGATCGATTAATTGCAGATTATCCAAAGTTTGAGGATATGACACATAAGTTCTATAAGAAAGAACTATCCATTGCAGACTATAAAGGACAATCTGGTGCTTATGGTAGTTACGCTGAGCGCGGTGCAAATACTGGCATGAGCCGTTGGCGCTTCAACGGTGGTCGCATGACGCGCGAGCACATGCAGTTTTTAGCGGACTCCATTCGTAAATATAACCTGCAACACGTACATTTCACTACCGGCCAATGCTTACAAATGCATGGCCTTGATGGTGATACTATATTGAGTCTCTATAAGGAATGTTATGACCACGGTATCTATAACCGTGGCGCTGGCGGTGACAATCCCAATGTGGTGGCTAGTATTTTACGTGGCATTGATCCTCGTGAAACTTTAGATATTACGCCATATGCAACAGCTATTAGCGTATTTCTTATGGAGCAAATGTTCTATATCAAGATCCCTCGCAAATTTAAAATGGGTATAGATAATGGTTTTGATAGTACCCCACATTCTACGTTCAAGGACCTAGGTTTTAACTTAACAAAACACAATACTTTTGATGTGTATGCTTGTGGTGGTATTGGTCCTAATCCTCGCATTGGTATTCCGGTGGCACATGATGTAGCGCCTGAGGATGTTTTGTACCATGTGAAAGCTATGCTTATGGTTTTTGCTAACCATGGTAACTTCAAAAACCGCGGTAAGGCTCGTACCCGTTATATGCCTGCTGAAATGGGTGGGGCGGAAACTTTCATCAAGATCTATGAAGAAACTCTAGCTATGGTAAAAGAAGTAGAACACCTAACTATTAATCCAGCTGATTATGCTTATGAAATTACAAAAACTGGTAAGCGTGATGATTCTGTGGAAAATTATCGTATTCACCGTCAAAAACAAGAAGGTTTATATTACGTAGAATACCATCCAGCAGGTGGTGATGCGAACGTAGAACACTTGTTGGCTGCCCTTGACTATGCAGTGACACTTGACCAAGTAGAAGCACGTATTGCGCCAGACCAAGCATTGTTCTTCATTAATCTTACAGCTGATGAAGCACGCAAAATTGCGGAAATAACTGATGATAGTGCCGAAAATGATTTCCGCCGTTCCGTATCTTGTGTTGGTTCTACTATATGTCAGATTGGTATGCAAGACTCTAACGGTCTGTTAAAAGATATCTTCGCACACCTTGAAAAAAAGGGTGTAGACACAAGAAAACTACCTCGTTTACATATATCCGGCTGTCCACATTCTTGTGGTACACACCAAATCGGTGAAATTGGATTCCATGGTGCTGTAAAATTAGTAGATAAAAAACCTATGGTAGCATTCATCCTTGTAGATGGTGGATCAGAACACATGGGTTCTGAAAACTTCGGTAAAATGGCTGGCAATATTGTAGCTACAAAAATTCCAGAATTTTTGGAATCTTTGGCAAATA
>OLQX01002333.1_pt1 | contig 13034 bp, 8 predicted proteins | sample 1672581 | NCBI WGS metagenome assembly OLQX01 (sample SAMEA3136701, study PRJEB25190) | human gut metagenome | reverse complement strand
AATGTTTTTACAATCTTATTCATGCTGTACGTTCTCCTTTCTTTCTCCTGTTAGAAATAAAATGTCCGCATGCTCGCCAGATTCTTGGAATCATGCGAAATGTAAGCCACCAGAATAACAACAGAGATAAAATTCCTACTGCTATGCAGATCAATCCGCCTCCCAGTCCTGCAAAACCCAAGGCCGGCATCTGAAATAAATTCCAGATTCCCTTCACTCCCAGAGCCACGCCTCCCAGCACCATACTAAGTCCGCAGGCAAGAAATGCAAAAATAATACCAAGCATTGCCCCTGCCAGTCCCAGAACAATTCCCAGAATGCCTCCCCCTACTCCCAAAAGAATGGGCGATGCAAAGACCAGAAGAACAATGATCAAAATCCATTGACCAGTACTTTTTGACGTTCTTTTTCCTGCATTTTCCGCTTCCACTTCCATTTTCGCCATAGGTTGTTCTTTCATCCGTCCAGTTTCAAAATCCTGTTCCTGAAGATTGGCTTTTATATTCGCTGCGATCTCCTGGGGATTTCCCAACTCCCGAATAGCCTCTTCTTCATTTTCCTCACCTGCCTCATCCAGATAATCATTATAATATCGAATCGCTTCCATTCTTTCATTGTCCGGCATATCTGCCAGAAGCCGCGCAATCTGCGCCATAAATTCATCACGTTTCATACGCTAGATCCTCCCCTCAAACAACATGGAAATTTTTGATGAATAACTCTTCCACTCTGTCTCGTATAATTTCAACTGCGCTATCCCCCGGTCTGTAATCTTATAATACCTTCGATTTCGCCCGGCGCACTCCATATCATAGACCATCAGACATTCATCCTTTTGCAGCCGCCGCAGTACCGGATACAGTGTGGATTCTGAAATATCGATCACCTGCCGGACATCCTGCGTGATCTTATACCCGTACGTCCCTTCTCTTTCTTTGGATACAACTGCCAGAACAATCGCATCTAAAAGAGCAGCACCTGTATTGAATACCATATTCTCACCTGCCCTGTATAATATTATTTTATATTCAATACTATACGTCATATAATATTGTTTTGTCAATACATTTATCTAAAGAATGTCACCATTTCTCAACAGAAAAATGGTGACATTCTTTCAAATACTAAATTTTCAGTGCCTTTCCCAATGCAAAGGAGTACAGGTAAATCTCTTTCACTTTCTTCCCCCGCAGCTGTTCCAGTGCCCGGGCATAATATAGCAGTTGTATCCTGTATTTTTCTATCAATTCCTGCTCTCGTCCCTGTTCCACATAATCTGTTTTATAATCCACAAGAACCAGCCCATCTTCTTCCTCAAAATAGGCGTCAATAATTCCCTGCAGAAGAATCTGCTGTTTCGAATCCCATTGGGGATTTCTCTCACTGGCGGAAATGGACAGCACAAATTGCTGTTCTTTCCAAAGTTTTCCCTGCTCCTGCGCTCTTCCCATTCTTCTCCCCAGAAAAGAATCCGTAAACCAGGCGATCTGATTTGCTCTCACGGAAAGTACGGTACTTTCATCAATTTTTCCCGCATCTTTCATCTGAGCAATCTGTTGCTCCACCTCTTTCCGAGAACCTGCTCTGGAATAATCCAGCTTTTCCAGTACCCGGTGATAAGCCGTTCCTCTCGCCGCTCCCTTCAATTCTTCTTTCTCCGGCTGCATAAATTCTGGAATCAGCGGGAGCATCTGTTCCTCTGGAAACATTTCCACCGCATCTTCCTCCGAAAATCCCGGTCGCTTCAAATCTGACACGCTGATTTTTCCGGGAATTTCCTGCAAATATGCATACGGATAAACATACGAAAAACGCTCCTCCAGTTCTTTCGCCAACTGAGGATCATATTTTTCTTTCCCTTCCCACTGACTGTATTCCTGATAACGGGTTTCTCCCAGAATCTGGCGTTTCATTTCTTTCCCCACCAGATCTGCCGCCCTCACGGTCTGAAACGTCAGAGGAATCTCCTGAGAAGAATAAAATTCTCCGTCACTGCCTCCCATCTCACGGTCTCTGTACCACTTTGTCAGAGCAGGATGGCGCGCCAGAGCCGGCAACACCCAGCCCCAGTATTCCTGCGCTCCTTCCAGCATCCCGTAAGGCAGTCTTTTTTCCTTTCGTCCTAACAGGGAATGCAGCCCTTCCAGACAGCGCTGCAAATTTTTATGGCTTCCGGTAAGAATCAGTTTTTCCTTTGCCCGGGTCAGCGCCACATACAACACGCGCAGTTCCTCTCCCAGACTTTCCAGCCGAATCTGCTTCTGAATCACCTGACGCATCAGTGTCGGCATTTTAATTCGCAATTCCGGCTCAATCCCCTGCATACCGATTCCCAATTCCGGATGCAGCACCAAACCTGCGTTGGCATCCATCATATTAAATGTTTTTCCCATCCCCGCTGCAAATACCACTGGAAATTCCAGTCCTTTACTTTTATGGATACTCATGATCCGCACAGTATTTTCATTTTCTCCCGCAATATTTACCTCGCCAAAATCCACCTGATATTTCTGCAGTTGTTCCAGATACCGAATAAAATTGAACAATCCGCGATAACTGGTACTCTCATATTCCATGGCCTTTTCCACCAGCATTTCCAGATTGGCTTTTCTCTGTTCTCCTCCCGGCATAGCCGCCGCATACAAGTCAAATCCCGTAACCCGTAAGATCAACTGAATCAGCTCATGGATAGGAGTATAAGGAATCCGCTCCCGAATACGTTCATATTTTGAGAAAAAATCACACAATTTTTCTCGTAGAGCATCACACTGTCCCTCTTCCCTGTATTTCCATGCGCCCTCATAGATCTTCCCTTGGGGAAATTCATTTTTGATCATCGCCAGTTCTTCCGGCGTACAGCCCACCAGAGGGGACGCCAGAACACCGGTAAAAGGAATTTCCTGCATGGGATTATCACAGATATGAAGATAATTCAATAAAGTTACCATTTCCGGCGCGCTGAAATATCCGGTCTTAGAGGTGGCATAAGCGGGAATTCCCATATCCATCAGAACACTCACAAAAGTTTCCGCCCAGCCTGCTACCGTCCGCAATAAAATCACACAGTCCCGATACTGGGCGGGACGGTATTCTCCCGTCTTTTTATCCAACACCGGTGCCTGTCCCACGATCTCCTGTATTCTTTGACCTATCATTCTCGCTTCCAGCTCCTGCGCCGTACTTTCTTCTTCCAGATCCGCCAACTCCTGAGTATCCGTTTCCGCGATCCAGATCTCCGTACTGGGAAATGTCTCATCCTCGTTCCGAGAATAAGGAGGAAAATTTGCTCCGGGATATAAAGCTGCCGCTTCATCGTATTCCACATCCCCCAGTTCTTTCCCCATAATCTGCTCAAAGATATAATTCACCCCGGAAAGGACTTCCGGACGGCTTCGGAAATTTTTGTGAAGATCGATCTTCTGCCGCTCGCTCTCTTGTGACGTATACGTTTCATACTTTTCCATGAAAAGCTCCGGTCTTGCCAGCCGGAATCGATAAATACTCTGTTTTACATCCCCCACCATGAAAATATTATACTTCCCATGGCGAAGCCGGGAAACACTCTGAAGCAGCGTCTCCTGCACCAGATTACTGTCCTGATACTCGTCAATTAAGATTTCCTCAAATCTCTGAGAAAATTCCTCCGCCGCCGGCGTATACGCCAGTTCTCCCTCTTCCTTCTTTACCAGAATCTTCAGGGCGAAATGTTCCATATCCGAAAAATCCAGGATATTTTTCTGCCGTTTTTTCCGGGCAAACGCTTCCATAAACTCTTTGGTGAGCTGCACCAGTTCTTCCACTGGCTTTCGGCACAGTTCCATCTCCCGCAAAATCCCTGCGCTGCTCTTATAAAAATATCGCTCCTTTAAGCCTTTTAAAAGCTCCTTCACCCGCTCCCGGTTCTTTTTCACCTGTTCCTTTTTTCTTTCCGACACATCTGCTTTCTTTCGGGAAAGCATTTTAAATTTCAGATTGGAAAGAATCTGTACGCAGCCGTCAAAATCTTCCCGTCCGCAGGCATCCGCCAGCTTGCGAAGAATCTCTCCGTCCGCCTCCACCGCCTCTTCATAAAGAAAAGGTCCGTCCGGCTCGCAGATCAGACGCCTGTTTTCCGCCTGCAGCTCCACCCCCTGAGAAAGTGCGCGCCGTACATCCTCCCACAATTTTTTCATCCACAAACTTGATGAAAATGCTTCAAATGACTCCGCCTCGTACGGTTCCAGACAGCTATCCAGCCACTCCTGGGGCCACGGATTACTCATAGCAAACTCATATAATTTCAGAATCAGATCAATAATCCCCTCGTCCGTCTTTCCCGTGGCAAAGATTTCCACAAAATGTTCAAAATCTGCATCTGCTTCTCCGTAATGCTCTTCCAGCAATTCTTTCGCCACGTCATTTTTCAGCAGCTTCAGCTCTCCCTCATTTGCCGTACGATATCCCGGATCCAGATCAATCGTATGAAAATAATTTCGTATCACATATGCGCAGAAACCGTCGATCGTATTGATCTGGGCATTGTGGATCAAAGTCTCCTGCCGTTGCAGGTGTTCATTGTCCGGTTCCTCTTCCAGACGCTTTTCTATCGCCTCAGTGAGACGCTCCCGCATTTCTCCCGCCGCTGCCCTGGTAAAGGTCACGATTAGCAGCCGGTCAATATCCACCGGATTTTCCTTCCGTGTCATCTTATGCAAGATACGTTCCACCAAGACCGCCGTTTTACCGGAACCAGCGGCGGCGCTCACCAAAATATTCCTGTCCTGAAGTTCGATCACCTGCTGCTGTTCTCTGGTCCAGCTCATTCCCATTTACGTTTCCTCCCCTCTCAGCTTTTTCCACAACTCCTCATCATCGAACAGAGGAAGCCTTCGGTATTGATAACCGGGAATCCTCTCGTCAAAGCCGCAGATCCCTTTATAACTACAATAATCACAGGCGCTCTTTTTTCGCATTTTATAGGGATTCACCTGCACGTCTCCTGCCAGAATCTTCTTCCCAATGGTGCGGATCTTTTCATTCACATACCCGGAAAGCGCCTGAAACTGTTCTTTGCTGGCAACCTGCGAATGGCTGGAAAGACTGCCGTCCTTATTATATCCCACTGGGATCACCAGTGATTTTTTTCCTGGTTCCAACGTCTCGTCCATATCCTGAATAATCTTCTTCTCTGATCGAATCAGACCGTTAACCTTTAATTCCTGAAGAATCCTCTGAGAAATTTTCTCTTCTTCCTCATCGGGACTTCCTTCCGTCAGTGGATCCTTTACACGATAATAGAAAATCCCTGCCGGTTCCACCTGTTTTTCCGGATGTTCTCTCTGCTCAATCTCCAACGCCGCATTCAGATAAACCACCAACTGCAGCTGCAGCCCATGGTAAAGGGCAATCAGATCCATGGAAGTATTTCCCGATTTATAATCAATTACCTTTACATAGATTTTATCCTCTTCCTCATAACGGTCTGTCCGATCGATTCTTCCCCGCAGCCGCAGTTTTTCATCCTCTGACAAATGAAAATTAATGGCTTCCAGCTGTTCCTCCATGGAAAAAGAGATTTCAAACCTGCCAGGTTCATATTTTCCTGTTTTCAACTGCTCCTGAAGCGCCCACACCGTCCGCCGCAAAATCCGTTTCAGCCGAACGATCATATAGCGGTTTCTGGCGCTGCTTTCCAGAATTGTGTTTCCGTAATCGTGGATCATTTCCTCCACGCTTTCGTCAATGAGATTTTCCCGCTGCTCCTTCGTGAGATTTTTCCACGACAGCCGATATTTTTTCAGATTTTTAGAAAACTGTTCCAACGCCTGATGGATCACATTTCCCATATCCATCGCCTTAAATTCATACTCCTGCCGCTCGGAAATTCCCAGACCGTATTGAAGAAAATGGGCGAATGCACAGGCAGAAAATTTTTCTAATTCCGTAGCGCTGTTCTCCAGTTCTGTTCCATACAACGCCCGCGCCACACTTTTTCCCAGCGTATCGGGATGCTTCTGTCGAAAAGCTGCCTCCATCCACTGGATGCACTGATCCTTCCAACGGGGCTGCTTCATATACCACCCCAGCAATTCCTTCCACTCCACGGAAGGTTCCTCCTCTCTGGAAAGCTGCAGACCATCCAAAAGGGGTTCTACTCCCTGTCTAGGATCTTCCGCCATAGAAATTTCCTTCCCCTTTTCTTCTGCGATCTCCAGTTTCGGAAAGAAACGGCACAACATGGGAATCAGATACGCCTGTCCCTGCGCCTGTCCCTGACCTCCCGTTCTGGCATAAGACAAAATCAGATGACTGGAAGGTTTCGTCATATTCAGATACAGGTAAAATTTTTGAATATACATGGCTTCTCTGGCGGTAGGGGCAAGCTCCACCTGACAATTCTCCAGATACTCTCTGTCTACCTCTGAAAGAATACCGCCGCTGCCTTTTCTCCGGGGAATCACCGTATCATTGGTTCCCGCAAGAAACAGCACCTTCACATCATTGAGCCTTGTTCGTTCCACATCTCCCACCAGAACCTGATCCGCCGTGGGCGGGATGATCGCCACTTGTGCCTCCTGAAATCCTGCTTCCAGAAGCTGCTGATAATCTGCAAGAGAAATTTTCTCATCGCCAAGAACCTGTACCATCTTATCCAGCAGATTCATGATAATCTCATAAATCTGATCGTACTCCCGGGCAAGAGCTGCCTCCCCAAAAACTTCAAACTGATGTTCTTTCTCTTTGAGCTTCTCCTGAATCTTTCCACGGCAGATAAAGGCATACAAAATTCTGGTTCGTTCTTCCACGGTAAGGTTCTTCTCTGCCATCCTCTCCGCAAATTCCTCCAGCTCTTCCACCAGTTTTTCCCGAATCTGATTCACTTCCTCGATACTGCCCTCTTCCATCCCACGATAGCGGCGCACCCAGTATTCTTTCCACCATTTCCATCCCCGAACGCCCACTGCCAGACAGTAATTTTCCAGAAGATCCGTTTCCCTGGCAGTAAGATCGCTCATACCGCACCGCAGATAGCGAAATACGCTCTCGTAGCTGAATTTTTCTGCAAGCAGATTCATCGCCGCCCGGAGATACTCTACGAAAGGATTCATCAGAATAGAATGCTTTTCGTCTATAAAATAAGGAATTCCCAGTTTTCCCAACACCTGCCGGGCATAAACACCGTAAGTAGGAAGATCTCCGGTGATCACCGCAAAATCGCCATACCGAAATCCTCTGGTACGCACCAGCATCCGCATCCTTCTGGCAATCTCTTCCATCTCCTGTCGGGGCGTTGCCGCCGAAAAGATCTGAATCTCCTCCTGCTCCTTTTCATACTGGGCTTTTCCATAACGAAACATATGCCGTTCCAAAAACTTAAGCGCAGGCTTTCCGGAAAACCTGCTCTCTTCTCCTTCCTGAATCAGAACGTCTTCCGCTATTTCCACGCCCTCTTCAGCCGCCGTCCTCACCAATCGTTCCATCATCAGCCCGCTCATATGAAACAGATTCTGCGGACTCTTCAGCCGTTCCCGTGGAACTTTCTCATCCAATGTCACCGTGACCCATACGGTTTCTGCAAGTTTGAGAATTTTTCTCATAACTTTATTCTGTAAAGGTGTAAATCCCGTAAATCCGTCCAGTATCACCTGACAATTTTTCATCAGAACAGACTCCTCCAGCCTGTCGTATAAAATATCCAGAACCTCCTCCCCAGTGATATACCGCTCTCCCAGATAATCCTCAAAAGCCTGATAAATCAGCCCCACATCCTGAAGCTTTGTAGATAACAACGGATTTTCCTCGGCTCTTTCCTTCATCTGCTGCACCTGCTTTGGTGAAATATCATACTGGATCAGCTCAGAAACCAGCGATTTCATTTCCTGGATCGTTCCCTGTTTTTTCAGACTTCCGGATAAAACGCCCAGATTTTTTTCCTGTTCCTGAATTACCCGCTGCAATACCAGCGTCTTTCCCGTCTCTTCCAACACCGGATACGGGTTTCCTCCCGTCTCCTCCAGAACCCGGAGAGCCAATCTTTGAAAGCTCAAAACATCAATATTCAAAATCCCCCCTCGGAGACTTAGCGTCACCAGTTTTTTCTGGGTCTGCATGGTAAACTGTTCCGGCACGATCACCAGATATTTTTTATCCGGGCGGCAGTCCGCCTCCCGGATAATATGCTGAAACAGCCGGTGCGATTTTCCCGCACCGGCGTTTCCGATCACAAACTGTAAAGCCATAATTTACTCCATTCTTATTCTAATCCTTCATAATCAAACAGGGGAATAAAGCTCTCCTTCGCCGTCTCCCCCTCCTGAAAATATCCCTGCTCGATTCCCAGCTCCAGAGCAAAATCCAGCACTCTCCGATACTCTCTACGGGTTACCTTTCGATTCAAAGGCTCTAGATCTTTCACCTGAGGCAGAGGTGTATACTGATTCATCACACTGATATAGATATGCTCTCCATAGGTTTTGTGAAGATAAGAAAGAATCTCCATAGAGTCCCGGGTATGTCCGGGAAGAATCAAATGGCGGACGATCACCCCTTTTTGGATGTAGCCCTCCTTATCAAACCTGCATTCTCCCGCCTGGCGCACCATTTCTTCCAAAGCCTTTTTCGCTGTCTGCGGATAATCCTCTGCTTTTGAGTATTCCCGGGCAAGCCGCCCGTCCATATACTTAAAATCCGGCAGCCACACATCCACCACCGGCTCCAGAAAACGAAGGGTTTCCACCCGCTCATACCCTCCCGAATTGTAAATTACCGGAATCGCAAGTCCCTGCTCCTTTGCCCTCAAAAGTGCTTCCTTCACCGGAACGACAAAATGTCCCGCCGTAACCAGATTGATATTTGCCGCTCCCTTCCCCTGCAATTCCAGAAAATCTCCGTCAGCCTCTGGGAAGAAATCTCTTTTCCATACTTTCCTTCCGCGATCTCCCGATTCTGACAGAACACACATTTCAGCGTACAGCCGGAAAAAAATATAGCTCCAGAACCCTTTTTTCCAGAAATGCAGGGTTCTTCCCACATATGAAGTGCGGCTCTGGCGCCCTGCACCGCCACTCCCATTCCACAAAACCCTTTTTCTCCTGCTGTCCGATCTACCCGGCACATCCGGGGACAAAGGGTACAACTTCTCATGTCCACAATAAATTCCTCTGTTTCTTCCCTTTCGAGACATATTTTTTCCAGTCACTCATATGATATACAGTAACTGAACTGTTCACCAATGCAAAAGGAGTGTGTATATGAGTTCCAAAACTAAAATTGTCGTGTTACATATGAAAGAAATCATTTATACCGCCATCTTCCTTGTTCTGGCAATCCTGATGATCACTCTTCTGGTGATCATGTTCGGTCCGGAAAAGGAAAAAGCCACTTCCGCCACTGCGGATGCAGAGCCGGATCGCTATGTGGCGGGAGTCTACAGCACTTCCATCGAATTAAACGATAACAGTTTTGATGTACAGGTTACGGTGGACACCAACCACATCAACTCCATTGAACTGGTCAATCTCAGCAAGACAACCACTGCTATGTACCCGCTTATGGAACCAGCTCTGGAAAGCATCGCCTCACAGATTTACAGCAGCCAGTCCACAGAGAACATCACCTACGAGGAGGATAACAAATATACCTCCATGCTTCTTTTGGAAGCTATCCGGTCTGCTCTGGCGAAGGCGTCTATCCAATAAAGATCCCATATCCATAGCCCAGCTTGCCGCCCTGCTGCAGGTAGCCGCGAATGGCTCTCTGCAGTTTCGTACGGCCGGGCAGTTTTTCAAATTCTTCGGTCCACTCATTGGTGAATACTCTCCAGCCATCCTCAAACACATCGCTTTTATTTACCTGAAGAACGGTAAATCTTTTCACAAATTCTCTTGTATTTCCCTCCGGCAAAAGCTTCATCAGATCCGTATCTAAAAGCCAGGACGCCATCACAAACACTGGTCTTCCATCTGGAAATTCTTTTCCGAAAAATTCCGCCGCCTGACGAATGGCACCCTCTGCCTCTTCCTTCCGGAGAGGTCCGCTGGAAGGAATATGCATATTGATCACCGGATCTCCTTTTTTTACTGTCACACCATCCTGAACAAACGAATCGTCAAAAGGATATTTCAGCATCTCAAACTGCAGACGCCCCAAGGCAAATCGGGTCATGGCAAAAAATCCCTGATTCCACCCTCCCACAAAGGTTCCATTGATCCCATAAACTGCCCGGCACTCCTGCAGTTTATACGCTGCATCTTTTAAGGCATTGTCAAAAAGCTCCACAGACATGCCTTTTTCCTCATATCGTTTTTTCAGAACTTTCCAGCACTGCAAAAGCATGAGCATATCCAGCGTGTAGCGGGAAATTCCTGTTTTCTCTTCCATAGCTTCCGCTTTTTCCAGTTTTTCATCCAAAAGATTTTTTCCCGGATAGGCATCCATGGTTTCTTCTGCCAGTGCCATCAATGTTTCCCATTTTCCATTTTCTTTCAGTTTTTCAGCTTTTTCCAGCAGATCTTCCACTGCGTCTTCCGGAAAACCAGCCTCCATCATAATCTCTCGCATACGTAAAAACCTCCCACCGTTTTCCCTTACCTACTTTAAATTTTCCACCTGATCCAGCCAAATCCTTGCGCAACCATCACTGGGCATCTTCAGATCTCCCCGAGGCGATACCGCCACGGTTCCCACCTTCGGACCATCCGGCAGACAGGATCGCTTAAACTGCTGCATGAAGAATCTTCGATAAAAGTTCTTCAGCCATTTCAAAATCTCTTCTTCCCCGTAAACTCCGGCAAATGATTTCCGGGCAATCCGATATATTTTCTCCGGCTCATATCCCATACGCAGCATATAATACAGGAAGAAATCGTGAAGCTCATAGGGACCCACCAGACCTTCCGTCTTCTGAGCGATTTCTCCATCCTTCGGAGGAAGCAATTCCGGACTCACCGGCGTGTCCAGCACATCCAAAAGAATGTGAGATAATTTCTCATCCTCACAAGTATCTGCGTAATAGCGTACCAGATGGCGCACCAGTGTCTTGGGAACCGAACCATTGACCCCATACATGGACATATGATCTCCATTATAAGTAGCCCATCCCAGAGCTAATTCCGATAAATCTCCCGTTCCGATCACCATGCCGCCCGTCTGATTTGCGATATCCATAATCACCTGCGTACGTTCCCTTGCCTGACTGTTTTCATAAGTCACATCATGATTGTCCATGGCATGACCGATATCACGAAAATGCAGCGTGACCGCCTCTTTGATATCTACCTCCCGCAGGATAGCTCCCAATTTTACCGTAAGTTCACAGGCATTCCGATACGTCCTGTCTGTAGTTCCAAAACAGGGCATCGTCACCGCAGTGATGTTTTCCCGGGGAATCCCCAGATAATCAAACGCCCTTGCGGTCACCAGAAGCGCCAGTGTAGAGTCCAGACCTCCGGAAATCCCCAGAACAGCGCTCCTGCAATGGGTGTGCGCCAAACGTTTTTTCAGTCCCATAGCCTGGATCGTGAGAATTTCATCACATCTTCTGGCTCTCTCCTGAACATCTGCCGGTACAAAAGGCATCGGTGAAAATTCTCTCTCCAGAACAGTTTCTTCTTTTTTCAGTTCAAAAGAAACATTCTTACATCTCTTATCCTTTAAAGTCAGATTCTCAACCTTCAAAATCGGCTCTTCACTGATATTCTTCGGGAAGGTGGTCATTTTTCTTCTCTCTGTGATCAGATAACGGATATCCAGATCCCCGTAAATCGTCTCATTGGAAAAACGCTTTGCCTCCGAAATCAGCCAACCATTTTCTGCGATCAGATTATGCCCGCCGAAAACCAGATCGGTAGAAGACTCTCCCTCGCCCGCTGTGGCATAAAGATAGCCGCAAACCAGCCGGGCAGACTGTCCTTTTACCAGATTCCTCCTGTATTCCTCTTTTCCGGTAACCTCATCCCCCGCCGAAAGGTTCACGATCACATTTGCCCCGGCAAGGGCATGGCGAATACTGGGCGGTTGGGGAACCCAAAGATCCTCACAGATCTCCACTGCCACCTGCATTCCTTCCATCTGCGGACAGGAAAATAACAAGCGAGTTCCAAAAGGAACGTCTCTATGGCGTCCCAGATTGATCCAGCGCATGATATCATCCGCCGGTGTAAAATGACGGACTTCATAGTATTCTGCATAATTGGGAAGATTTGTTTTCGGCACCACACCCAGAATCTTTCCCCTGTTCAGCACTGCCGCTGCATTATAAAGTTTTCCCTCCACCTCCAGAGGAAGCCCTACTACAATCAGTCCATCCACATTCTCTGTCTCGTCTGCCAGCCACAAAAGTCTCTCTTTCGCGCTGTCCAGCAGCACATTCTGCCAGAACAGATCCTGGCAGGTATATCCCGTAATACAAAGCTCCGGAAATCCCATGATTTTTGCTCCGTGAGCGCTCATTTCCCGCACCAGCCGGAGAATCTCTTCTGTATTATGGACGCAGTCCGCCACCTGAATGTAAGGCGTTCCCGCTGCGACTTTAATAAATCCATGTTTCATGATCTTCCTCCTACTTTCTGGCAAGTTCCAGAAGCTCTTTCAATTCCTCAACAGTAAATTTATAGTTGGTATTACAAAAATGGCAGTTCAGCTCTATATCCTGTCCCTCGTCGATCATAGACTGCAGTTCTTTTTCTCCCAGACTGATCAGAACTTTTCCCACTCTCACTTTATCGCAATTACAGGAAAATCCTGTTTCTATCTTTTCGTTGATCTCCAGTCCCATATTTCCCAAAAGCTTCTCCAGCAGCATCTCCGGCGTATAGCCCTGATCCAGTAATTCCGTCACAGAAGTCACCTCTGCCAGCTTTTTTTCCAACTGAGCGATCACTTCTTCTTCGGCAAAAGGCATCAGCTGAATGATAAATCCTCCCGCCTGACGAACCGTATTATCCTTCTCCATGAGAACGCCCAGTCCCACTGCGGAAGGCACCTGCTCACTGCTGGCAAAATAATAAGTGAGATCATCCCCGATCTCCCCTGTCTTTAATTCGGTCTGCCCCACA
>OLQX01002324.1_pt1 | contig 13077 bp, 8 predicted proteins | sample 1672581 | NCBI WGS metagenome assembly OLQX01 (sample SAMEA3136701, study PRJEB25190) | human gut metagenome | reverse complement strand
GCAGGCGGACAGCCGCGCCCCCGCGTCCGGGCTGGTGAGGTAGGCGCTGGCCGCCCGTGCCGCCTGTTCCGGCTGGCCCGTGAAGTAGTAGTATTCCGCTTGGGCGATGTCCCGCTGAGGGCCCTCCTCCATGGCCTCCACCGCAGCCAGACAACTTCCCGGCTGGAACGGGGTGTTCATCAGGGGCATCAGATTGGTGTGGTCCAGCAGGCCGGAGGCGGGTGCCGCCCCCTGTTTCGGGACAAACCGCGGGTCCTGGGGCTTTTCCGCGTCGGCGGGGATGGCCCAGGAGTTCCCAAACTTCTGCGCGCCGGGGATACGTCCGGCGGTGCAGAACTGCTGTACCATCCGGACGGATAGATTCCATTTTTTCGCGGTTTCCCGCACGGTGAGATATTCCATGGCAGCGCCCTCCAAGGATGGTTTTTCACCCCCTATTATAACGTTTTGGCGCGGGGACGCAAGAGACAGGTAAGCGGAGCAGAGGGCGGGGAGATCGGGCACGCGGGACTTGTTTTGTTTACAGCGCCGTAGATCCTGAGCCGCGGACGGCGCAGAAATAACCTGCTGAATCCCGCCCTCATAGTTACAATGCGGACAGTCAGGGGGTATGAAAATGCTCCCCGCCTCAGCCGGGGAACCGTCTCCGGCAAAGGACAGGGAGCGTTTTTGACCACATTTTCAGCCACAGTGCGGCGTGGAACACGTGGAAACAGTGACTTTAGAGAGTGACGGAAAGCAAACAGAATGGAGCGGAAACGGCACAAAACAAGCGGAAATTATGCAAAAAATCTTTTCTCATCTCTTTGTTTGCAGGACTCCAGTTGTTGGAAATGGGATGTTGAGAGGATCTCGTTTTTCGTCAAAGATAGACATTAAAAGCATTCGCAAAGGCAGGCCCCATGTACTTCTTGTTGCCCCACTGGATGCCAGCCACACCGTGCAGTCGGGCACAGACTAGCATCATAGCAGAGTTACCGGCTGGGAACCTGCCCATCACAAGGAAACGACGACAGCTTTTCTGGTGGGGCCGCTCCATGAAAGTGTGGGTGCGGATACAGGTCCAGCGTTCCCTTGATAAGTCGCCCTACGAAAAACCGCCTGCATTTCTGCAGGCGGTTTCCCAATCCACATCATTCTGAAGCTTCCTCCTCCTGCGTATCGCCAAAGAGGACACGCAGGTAATCCCGGCGGGCATAGAGGATACGATCCACATAGACGTCGTTGCCGGATACCCGGTAAAAGGTGAGGTAGTTGCCCGTGACCAAAAAGCGGTAGTCACTTTCTACATTGACAATCGAGGACAACAACGCGCCCATTTCTGCATGATTCTCTAAATGATTCACATCATTCATGATGCGGTTCACGATACGTTCTGCCGCAGAAACATTTTGAAGGTTGTACGCAATATAATCCCATATTTCGTCCAGATCTCGCCGCGACTCCGCTGCGTAGTGTATCTTATTTTTCCCCATTTGCTCTTGCACGGAAATGTGCCCTCATATCATCCGGTGTCAGCCAACCTTCCGTTTCTCCAGACTTGTGCCCTTTGGCAAGTTCATTCATCAGGTGGATGGTGGCCTGCGTCCGCTCATAGTCTTGGATATCTACGATGGCATACCGGCCCCGGCCATTCTTCGTTAGAAACACCGGAGAACCCACTGTTACATCATGCAGAACCTCCGTGTAATTGCGCAGATCCGAGATAGGCTTGATGTTCGGCATGGTACTCAACTCCTTTCACATCCCTAGTATATCTCAGGTTGCTGTAAAATTCAATGATATTTTTGCAGCATGTCTGTGCCCGCCATGCGCCACGGCCCCTTAGATCGGCTGGTCAGCGGAGGAGAAGATTGCCTGGCAGCCCAACAAATGTTAAGCACCTTACCGGGAAGAGGCGAAAACCTGACAAAACTCCTTACAAAAATTTCACGGTAAATGGGTGGTTCCCGGCGGCTGCCTTCTGCTATCCTGGAAACAGGGAAACGCCGTCCTGGCGTGCCCGGGAAAGGAGACCTGTCCGCATGGGGAACCCTCGTCAGAAATCGAAAGACATCCTCAGCCAAACCGACCAGGCAGCGCTGGCCGGCCGGCGGTGGCTGCCCCGCACCTTGTTCTGCGTGGTGGTGCTGGCGGTGCTGGTGGGGTTGGGGGTGTGGCTCAACCAGCCCCGGGAGGGGGAAGCCACCGCCGCCAGCCAGCTGGTCTTCACCCCGGCCCGGGTGACTGCGGTGCTCAGCGACAACGCCGTCCCTGACGAGGCAAACGGGGAGGGACGACGGGTTGGCACTCAAGAGCTGGAGATTCAATTGCTCTCCGGCCCCCATAAGGACGAGATCCTGCCCCTGACCAACCACATGAGCGCTCTGTTTAACGTGGACGTGGAGGAAGGGGACCGGGTGATCGTCCGCCTGATCACCCAGGAGGATGGCTCTTACTACGCCTCGATGTTCAACTACGACCGTGGCCTGGTGATGGGTGCAGCCCTCCTGGTTTTTTGCGCCGTTTTGGCCCTGTTGGGGGGCTGGAAAGGGATCCGGGCTTTGTTGGGGCTGGTGTTTACCCTGGCCTGCGTGTGGTTTTTGCTGATCCCTGGGCTCATCCGGGGGCTGCCGGGGATTCCCTTCACCGTGGCCATCGCGTCGGTGACGGCGGCGGCCTGCCTGGTACTGCTGGACGGGTTTACGAAAAAGAGCTTCTGCGCCATCCTGGGCTGCGTGGGCGGCGTGGCCGCGGCGGGGATCTTCGCCGCCCTGGTGGGGATCATCACCCCCCTCAACGGCTTCAACATGAGCGAGGCGGAGAACCTCATCCTCTACGGGGCGGATCAGGGCTTGCAAGTCACCGGCCTGCTGGTGTGCGGGGTGCTGGTGGCAGCCTTGGGGGCGGTGATGGATGTGTCCATGTCCATCGCCTCGGCCCTATGGGAACTGCGGGTGAACAACCCGGACCTCCCCGCCCGGGACCTCTTCCGCTCCGGCATGAACATCGGGAAGGACGCTATGGGCACCATGGCCAACACCCTGATCCTGGCCTTTGCCGGCTCCTCCCTGAACACCCTCCTCCTGGCCCGGGTGTATGACATTCCCTTTGCCCAGCTCATCAACACCGATTTCATCTGCGTGGAGATCCTCCAGAGTGTGGCCGGGTCCATGGGCATCCTTTTGACAGTTCCCCTGGTGACCGCCGTGAGCGCCAAGCTCATGACGGCGGACCGGGTTCAGCATAGTACGAAAACACCCCAGAGAATTTGAAAAGACGAAAGGAAGGAATGTGTATGCACGCGAACCGACATACCCGGGGCCAGCGGTGGCTGGCGTGGGTCATGGCTGTGGTGCTGTGCCTGGGCTTGCTCCCAGGGGCAGCGTTGGCGGCGGAGGAGACTGGCACGTATCAAAAAGTGACTGAGAATCAAGAAGATTGGAGCGGCGAGTATCTGCTGGTCTACGAGGCAGGTGATACGAACGCATATGTGTTTGATGGCAGTTTGAATAAATTGGATGCTGTCAACAACTATGTATCTGCCGAAATTGAAAATGAAACAATCAAGGCAGATCAGAAATACTCTGTCACAGTTGAAGCTGTAACAGGCGGATATGTCATAAAAGCTGCCAGCGGAAGCTACATTTATGCATCATCAGACAGTAATAGCTTAGCAACTACGGAGAATCAAAGTACTGCTGCGAGATATCCGATTACATTTGCAGTCGAAGAAGATGAGATTGATATTGAACTTTCTTCTGGCCCTCATATGCGCTTTAACGCAGCTAGCGACCAAATGCGGTTCCGCTACTACAAGTCTGTCACTTATGACAAGCAAAAGCCTGTAACTCTCTATCGTCTTGAGGAGAGTTCTGTTCCCGCTCCCGGCACCGTCGCTGCTCCCCAGGCCACCCCCCAGTCGGGCACCGTGGCCTCCGGCACGGAGATCACTTTAAGTACCACGACATCTGGCGCGGAGATTTACTATACCCTGGACGGCAGCGAGCCTACTACAGGAAGCATGCAGTACAGCGACAACAATAAGCCCAAAATTGAAGGCGCTGTCGGAACAGAAATTACTCTGAAAGCCATCGCCGTGTTGGGCGAGAACAAAAGCGCGGTGCAGACCCTCACCTACACCATCAAGACAGAGGAATCGGGGACGGAGGCCCCCATTGCCGACGGCGATCAGGTAGTCATCTACGCCCCCGCCTATAACAAGGCGCTGTCCAGCGAAAAGACTGGCCACTACAATGTGGGTACTGACATCACTGTAGAGGCAGATGGAACCGTCACAGGTTACGTCGCAAGCGATATCTGGACCGTGGTAGCCAACGAAGACGGCACCTACAGTTTCCAGCAGGGCGACCAGAACATCGGCCTGGGGGACAGCTACGCCAGCATGGATCTGGGCGCAGCCCATGACGATTGGGAACTTATCGACCTGGGCAACGGCCTGTATAACATCAAAAATACCAAACGAGGCAACTACATGGAGTGGTACGCCCAGTACAGCAACTGGAGCACTTACAACTCCAGCTCCGCTGCTACCGACGGCCAGTTCCAGCTTTCTTTCTATAAGGTGACCGGTGAAACCCCGGACCCCGAACCCAGCGAGGCCCCCTTCGAGGCCAACGACACCATCGTCATCTACGCCCCCTCCAACAACATGGCTCTGTCCGCTACAGTAAAGAACGACTATTACCCCATCGGCGTGAAGGTTGCCGTGGAGGGAGACACCCTCGCCGGTTACGGTGCCACCGAGGTTTGGACAGTCGGCGGCAAGGATGGTTCATGGACGTTCTCCAATGGCGGGAAGTCTCTGAGTATGGGGAATGAGCATACCAGTACTTACCCCGGTGCAGGTGAAAACGAAACTTGGGTTCTGGAGCCTGCCAAGACTGAGGGCCAGTACTATGTGAAGAACGTAGTCCGCGGAACCTATCTGTGGTGGGACGATACCTATGATGATTGGAACACCCGCGACAACGATAAAACCGCCGTCACCTTCGCTGTAGTCGAGCCCCCCGAAGAGGAACCCGACGTCTCCGGCCTGGAAGTCCGCGCCACCCCTGCCAGCGGCGCATCCGTGGAAGCGGGCGACACCATCGAGCTCACTGCCGCCGCCGGTGCTGAAATCTACTACACCACCGATGGCACTGACCCCACGAAGAACAGCACATATTATGAAAGCCCCATCACCCTGGGCAGCGGGGAGGGGCAGGTACCTGCCCCGACGGATGACAAGGGACTTGTCATCAAAGCCATTTCCGTAGCGACCAACGAAGAAGGGGAGGAGGAGATCGGCGACGTCTGCACCTTCACCTATCAGGCCCCGGTGACCCTGGACGGCTACCGGCTCTACTTCGGCCAGCTCCACGCCCACACCAACATCTCCGACGGGGCGGGCAGCGTGACAGAAGCTTTCCAGCATGCCTCCCAGGTGGAGAACCTGGACTTCCTGGCGGTCACCGACCACTCCAACTCCTTCGACAATGAGAGTGATTCCCGCGTGGATCTGGGGACCGACTTGACCGGCGTCAGCGACGAGTGGAAAGAAGGCCATGAAGCCGCTGAAAAGGCCACCACCGGTGACTTTGTCGGCATCTACGGCTTCGAGATGACCTGGTCGGATGGCTTCGGCCACATCAACACCTTCAACACCCCCGGCTTTGAGAGCCGCAGCAACAGCGAATTCGGCAACAAGTCCGGCTCCACCGAAGGGTATCAGAACTACTACGAAAAGCTGGTGGAGGTGAAGGACTCCCTCTCCCAGTTCAACCACCCCGGCACCACCTTCGGCGATTTCCAGGACTTCGCCTTCTACGATCCCCAGGTGGACCAGCGCATCACCCTCATTGAGGTGGGCAACGGCGAGGGGGCCATCGGCTCCTCCGGCTACTTCCCCAGCTATGAGTACTACACCCGCGCCCTGGACAAGGGCTGGCATGTGGCCCCCACCAACAACCAGGACAACCACAAGGGCAACTGGGGCGACGCCAACACCGCGCGCAGCGTTGTGCTGGCGGATGACCTCACCGAGAAGGGTATCTACGACGCCATCCGCAACTACCGGGTATACGCCACCGAGGACAACGACCTGTCCATCCTCTACGACCTCAACGGCAACGCCATGGGATCCATCCTGAGCAAGCAGGATGCGGTGGAGATCACCGCCCAGATCAGCGACCCCACCGACACCGCCGACATGAAGGTGGAAGTCATCGTCAACGGCGGCCTGGTGCTGGACAGCCAGACCCTCACCGACGGAAAGGGCACCGTGACCTTTACCTTTGACAGCAACGACTACTCCTACTACTATCTGCGCGTCACCCAGGCCGACCAGAACATCGCCGTCACCGCCCCCGTGTGGACCGGCGAGGGCGTCAACGCCGGCATCTCCAAGACCGAGTGCGACACCGCCCTGGTGGTGAAGGGGGAAGAGGTCACCATCTCCAGTGAGCTGTACAACAACGCCGGCAGCGACATGACCGTCCAGAGCCTGACCTATGCGGTGGGCGATGAACCGATCTATACTGCGGATGTTTCCGAGATCGGCGCAAACGGCGTCATCGCCTCCGGCGATACCGCCACCGTCACCTTCTCCCACACCTTTACCAACGCGGGCAAGACCACGGTGGACGTGACCATGACGGCTACCATTGGGGGAACCCAGTACACCTTCACCAGCGTGCTCCAGCTCACCGTCACCGACGAGAGCCTAGTCACCCGGGTGTTGGTGGACGGAACCCACTATAACGACTATGTGACCGGCTATTACAGCGGCAATATGGGCAACTTCACCGAACTTGCCGCGGATATGAACGCACAGGTGACCGTCAAGCAGCCCGGCGAACAGATCACGGCAGGCGACCTGGAAGGGGTATCCCTGCTGGTGATCTCTGCACCGCTCAAGTACGACCGGGACGGCCTGACCGCAAATTCTGGCAACCGTTTTTCGGACGAATTTATCGAGGCGGTCAAGAACTATGTCCAGGGCGGCGGCACGGTGATCGTCTGCGGCCTGGCGGATTATCAGGACAAGAATAACAACACCGACCCGGACTACACCACCTATGGCCAGATCAACAAGCTGCTCGAAGACATTGGCGCAACCATGCGTGTCAACGACGACGAACTCATCGACCAGAAGGAAAACGGCGGCCAGTCCTATCGTCTGTACTTTGACGACTTCAACTTTGGCAGCACGGACGCTGCGGTCCAGGCGGCATTGGCTGGTCTGGAGGGTTCGGACAAGGTGTACAGCTCGTATTCCGGCTGTTCGGTCAATGTGGGCGACGGCGAGGCAATCGTATTCGGCCACGACACCACCTATTCGATCAATTCCAAAGCGCCCGCGCAGGGACATGACAAGCCGGTGCTGAGCGCGTCCGCCGCATACGATCCGAATACTGCGGTTGTCCAGAAGGGCGACGTGGTTTCGCTTGCCACTGAGGCAGTCGGCAGCGGCCGCGTCTATCTGGGCGGCACGGTCTGGATGAGCGACTTTGAGGTCAAGAGCGACGGCAGCAATGGCAGCGACTACGGCGACGCCAGCTACGCCAACAAGACGATCATCAGCAACATCCTCTCCGGCCTGCTCAAGGAGCCGGAGGTCAGCACCATAGCCCAGGTCCGGGAGAACACCACCGTGGGCACCGTGTTCACCGTGGAGGGCACCGTCACCGCCGGCAACGTGGAGCCCAACGCCTTCTACGACACCATCTACATCCAGGATGCGACCGGCGGCATCAACATCTATCCCGTGGCCACCACCGACGGCACCTTCCAGGTGGGCCAGAAGGTGCGGGTCACCGGCTCCTGGGACCAGTACCAGGGGGACACGGAGCTGCGGTGCATCGGCATTGAGCACATCAGCGAGGCTGTGGACCCCATTGACCCTGCGGAACTGAGCATCACCAAAGCTGCTGACTATGCCGCCAACGGCGGCCTGCTGGCCGAAGTCAGCGGTACGGTAAAGTCCGTTACCAAGGAAGGCGAGGCTATCAGCTCCGTCACCCTCACCGACGGCACCTCTGACTTCCGCCTGCTGTTCAACAACTACATCGGCTACTCCGATGAGACTTCCCCCAACATCACCACCTTCGTGAAAGAGGGCGCGGAGATCTCCGCCGTGGGTGTCATCTACATGGACCCTGATGGCGTGTGCCTCCGGGTGCGGGACCTGTCCGAGGTGCAGCTGGTGGAGGACAATCCCAGCGAACCCGAGGATCCCAATGAACCCGACGTGCCGGTGAACCCCAACCCCAGTTACGCCATCACCGTGGAGCAGCCGGATCACGGTACCGTCACCGCCGACCCCGCCGCCGCCAAGGCCGGCGCTAAGGTCACCCTCACCGCCACTCCCGACGAGGGCTATGCAGTTGGCACCATCACCGTCACCGACCGCTTCGGCGACGCCGTGAAGGTGACGGAGAACGCCGACGGCACCTACACCTTCACCATGCCCAACGGCCAGGTGACCGTAAAGGCCACCTTCGTGGAGACCGAAGAGCCCGCCCCGGCTATGCCCTTCACCGACGTGAAGGAAGGGGATTGGTTCTACGAGGAAGTTCTGTATGCCTATGAGAACGGCCTCATGAACGGCGTGGGCGACAACCGCTTCGCCCCCAACAGCGCCACCACCCGTGGCATGCTGGTGACCATTCTGTACCGCCTGGAGGGCGAGCCCGCCGTCACCGGCGAGGCTGGCTTTGACGACGTGGGCGATACCTGGTACACCGATGCCGTCATCTGGGCCGCCGCCAACGACATTGTCAACGGCATCGGCGACAACCAGTTCGGCCCCGAGAATACCCTCACTCGCGAGCAGCTGGTGACCATGCTGTACCGCTACGCCCAGAACAAGGGCTATGATGTCACGGCCTCCGCCGATCTCTCCGGCTATCCCGACGCCGGCCAGATCCAGTCCTGGGCCCAGGATGCCATGACCTGGGCTGTGGCCGAGGGCATCGTGGAGGGCATGGACGGGAACCTGAACCCCGCCGGTCATGCTACCCGTGCCCAGATCGCCACCATCCTCATGCGCTTCTGCGAGACTGTGGCGGAGTAATGTAATGACACGCAACGGAAGCCCCCATGTTTGAAGAACAGCCCGAGTACCTACATAGGCACTCGGGCTGTTGCATGAAGAAGAGAATTGCTATGGGCAGAGACTATAAAAAACGCTCCTTTCACAAGAGGAGCGTTTTTCTATGCGTATTTTTGGCAGGAAAAGGAGGGCTTTTTTAGCGTGGACACTGGTTGTCCATGTTGCCTGATATGATAAAGGCAGAACGATCAAGATTCCTCAAAGAGCAGAAACTTGTAAGGAGGCACCTCCAAAACAGCGGCGATGTCAAAAAGAGTGTCCAGCGAGACAGCTTTAATGATGTTGGGCGCCTCGATATGGCCGACGTAAGCCGGGGAGCGGTCGATCCGCTCGGCCAGTTCTTCTTGGGTCAAGCCCCGAAGGCGGCGGTAGTAGGCGATCTTCAGGCCGATCTGGCGATATTGCTCTGCATAGGTCGTTTTCACACGTGATTCCCCCTGTTGCACTATTAATGGTATCGAATCACGACAAGAATTGACATGCCATATAAAATAGCTTATTATATTTTATAGATAGTAAATATGGATTGGAAGGAAGCAAAATGGGTGAGGAGTATCTGCCTGAGCTGAAAACATCCCGCGTTCTCGCGATTTATTCCCAATTGGTGAATGGAGCTATCCTGAACAAAGCCGAGCTGGCCCAGCAATTTCATGTCACCCAGCGAAGCATTCAAAGAGATATGGAGTCCCTGCGATGCTTCTTCGCAGACGAGGGCCTGGATCAGGATATCGTCTACGATAAGAGCAATCGCGGCTACCGGCTGGTGAACGCGCAGGAGAAAAAGCTGAGCAACAGTGAAGTCCTGGCTGTGTGCAAGATTTTGCTGGAAAGCCGTTCCATGGTGGCCGATGAGATGATGCCGATTCTGGATCGCCTCATTGATTGCTGTGTACCGGAGCGAAACAAGGCGGTGGTTCAAAGCCTGGTGGCCAACGAGCGGTTTCATTATGTCTCACCGCATCACGGAAAGAGGATATTGGATGGGCTGTGGGAGATCGGTATGGCGGTCCGTAATCATCAGGTCATGGAGATCCAGTACGAGCGGATGAAGGAACCTAGACTGGTGAGTCGCCGGATCGAGCCGGTGGGCATCCTGTTTTCGGAGTATTACTTTTACCTGGCAGCTTTTCTCCGGGATGTGGATCGGAGGAGAGAGTTTGAAAATCAAGACGATCTCTTTCCTACTATTTATCGCGTTGACCGGATACATTCCTTCAAAATTTTGGGGGAGCATTTTCATGTTCCTTATAAAGATCGCTTCGAGGAAGGAGAATTCCGCAAGCGGGTACAGTTCATGTACGGCGGGAAGCTGGAGCGGATCCGGTTTAGATATACCGGACCGTCTATTGAAGCGGTGCTGGATCGGTTGCCCACAGCGGAGATCATCGGGAAGGATGAGGACGGTTGGACTGTAGAGGCGGAAGTGTTTGGAAAGGGGATTGAGATGTGGATGAGGAGCCAGGGAGATTATATTACACGCATGGAGGAGGTATAGAACATGTTTTGTTGCGACAAATGCGGTCTGTGTTGTAAGAAAGTAGGAGATTCCCCAATTTATACCTGGCTTGATCGAGGGGATGGTATCTGCAGATATTTTGACACTGCCTCCAATCTCTGCGCTATCTATGCAAACAGGCCCATCCTATGCAACATTGATCACTCCTATGAACATTTTTTTCAGAGCAAGATGCCCCGGGAGACTTTTTATGCCATCAATCAGGCTGCTTGCGAGGTCCTGAAGCAGGGAAAGAGAGGTGAATAGACAATGGCTGAATATTGGGACAGCACCGACTCATTGGAGGAATTGGAGGAAGATCGTGAAGAAGACTGTACTAGGATAGCAGGTGCATTTGCCGGACAGAATGCTGCTAGCCAGGTGCTTGGACAAGAAAAGTTAGGGGCTACAAAAACATACGACAGAGCAAAAGTGGCAGATCCTTCAGCCAGTAAGAAGTTTCATGCCGCCCAATTCGGGGACAAAAAAACAATAACAGGGCCCAATGGGGAAATTTTGCACCTAGACCACTCTGCTGCAAAACGGAAGTATGGTTCTGACAACTACCAGAAACACGCCGCAGAGGCAGACCACATCGATCCGCTTAAAAACATACATAAAAGGCATGCAAGTAACCCGTTTTTAACAGATCAGGATATCAAGGAAGTGGCAAATCGCCAGAGCAATTTCCAAGAACTGAGCAGATGGGAAAATGGTCCCTCCAACAAGGGTGCCAAAAGTGAATTCCAGCGAGGCGTGGAGACCAAAGATCTCAAGAGGGCGGTAAAGGGTCTCAAAACACAAGCCGAAACCGACATCGCCCTGACGGGAAGAGCAGTAAAAAACGCTGGCCGTGTTGCCCATAACGCAGGTAAAGAAGTCGGTATGCAAGCAGGCACGATGGCCATAGCCACAGCCGGACTCAGTAATATAGTAGCCGTTATCAAGGGAGAAAAAGATCCTGCCGAGGCGCTGGCTGATACCGCAAAGGCCGGAGGGGCATCCACAGCAATAGGCTATTTGACTGGGAGCGGCCTGGAAACCGTTACCCAAATCTTAACCAACTCATCCTCTAAGTTTTTGCAGAGCCTTGCCTCCGCGAATGTTCCCGCTAAAGTCATCACTGCTGTGACATTAATCGGTGGCACAATGAAGGACTACATCACGGGAAAAATCACTACCAGTGAGTGCATTACCAAACTAGGAGAAACTGGTTTTAATGTTGCAGTGACTGGTCAGACCATGCTAGTAGGCCAAGCGCTAATACCGATTCCTGTAGTAGGTGCGGCCGTTGGCGCCCTGGTTGGTTCCTTTCTCTCCGGCCAACTTTGTGGAACAGTAAGCGAGGCATTGCAGCGCAAGGATTTGGAACATCAGGAACGCATGCGTCTCCAAGCAGAGTACAAAAAGGCCGTTGCACAATCCAGAGCCTTCCGACAGGAATTAGAAACCTACCTGGAAAGCTACTTTCGGGACTGCCGCGCCTGCTTTGATGAGGCTCTTTCCGAAATCCATCAGGCTTTCCAATCTGGGGATTCTGAAGGTGTCGTACGAGGGGCCAACATGGTGACTCAAAGGCTCGGGGGAACAGTCCAGTTTGGCGATAGAAAAGAATTTTTGGCATACGCGTTGGATAGTTCCACAGATATTTTGTAGCAAGCTTTACGCTCATAGGCAAAGACGGTTAAAAAATAAGGAGGTTTTTCTATGCCATTACCGTTTATTTTGGGTGCAATAGGCGTCGGCTCCGCTATATTGGGAGCAGCTGGACATGCGGTGGCCAAGGAAGACAATGAAAAGGCGCAATCTATCGCCAGAAAAGCTGAGAGCATTTACATGGAAGCAAAAAAGTCTCTTGAAAGAGAGATTCAAAACACCGAGGAGGCGATGGCCTCTCTAGGAAATGAAAAGTTGAAGGTACTCGACACCTCCATGAATAGGTTTATCCGAAATTTCGATCGCGTCAAGCGAATTCAGCTAGGAAGCTCTACAGGATTGAATGACCTATCCAATCTGCAGATCGACGAACAGGGTGTTTTGAAAATGCGAGAACTTTCAAACATCTATGGGGTTGGCACCTTTGCTAGCGGTGTGGGTGCTGGTATCGCTGGTGCGGCAACTGGGTCTGCCATTGCACTGGCTGCCAGCGGCTGTTTACCGGTCGTAACGTCAATGGCCGGAATGGCGGGCAGTCTTCTGACTTTAGGGGAAGTGGGTCTTGCTGCAAGTATGGCAGGTTCCGCCATTAGTGTGGGGCTTTCTGCAACACCTCTGGCAGCTGCCATTGGTCCGGCAGTCCTAGTTTCTGCTTTTGCAGCCTCTTTCAAGGCAGATGAAAATGTAGAGAAAGCAGAAACCATGCTAAAAGAAGCAAAAGCTGCTGCAGAAGAAATGAAAGTTTCTGAGACGTTATGTAAAGGGATTTCCGAGAAATCTCGGATGTTTGAGGAACTTTTAAGGAACCTGAACCAAATGTTCTCCCCTTGCG
>OLQX01002302.1_pt1 | contig 13169 bp, 13 predicted proteins | sample 1672581 | NCBI WGS metagenome assembly OLQX01 (sample SAMEA3136701, study PRJEB25190) | human gut metagenome | reverse complement strand
AGCGCGGCGGCCAGCACGCCCGCGCCGCAGCCGACGTCGAGCACTTTCCCTTTGGTATGCGGCTCGAGGGTGGAGAGCAGCAGCTGGCTGCCGACGTCCAGACCGTCGCGGCTGAAGACGCCCGGCAGGGTTTTAATCGTCAGATTATCCAGTGTGGAAAGCAAAGGGAGAATAATAATATCACTTTCTTCAATAGCGGGGGAGGGTTCGTTGGTGCGGATAACCCGGTCGGCCATGATAGAGGCCACAGCGGCGGGCGCTATCCACTTTGTTTAATGGCGCGTATTCAGCCAGCATCTGCTCCGCGCTGCGGACGCCGCTGCGGTTTTCACCGACGACGAAAATGTCGCTTCCCACCGGCAGCAGAGAGAGCAGGTTCATCAGCTGGAACTGCGCCTCTGGTTTGTTCTTTGGCCAGTAGTAGATCAGGGTGTCGCATTCGGCGACGTCAGCGGCCTCAGCCACTAAGCTAAAACGGACGGTGTCACCCATCTGGCGGTTGAGGACCTGCCAGTGGTGGAACTGTTGGGTGTGGGCGCGGCTGGCCGCGGTATCCAGACGCGCAGGCAGGTCATCCTGCAGGTCACCGGCAAACAGAACGCGGGCGGACTCGAAATCATCACTGTGGCGCAGCAAGACTTCACTTGCCGGGGTAAAAGCGGACATGAAACACTCCTTCATTAAGACTGGCGCCGATTATAGTAGTTTGTTGGCGCAGATACGACGGATTTGCTATATTGCGCGCTTGTTTAACAGGAGTGTTTCGCTATGACATCCCGACGAGACTGGCAATTACAGCAGCTGGGCATTACCCAGTGGTCGCTGCGCCGACCGGGGGCGTTGCAGGGCGAAATCGCTATCTCGCTTCCTGAACATATTCGTCTGGTGATGGTGGCGGAAACCCCGCCGTCGCTGACAGAGCCGCTGATTGGCGACATATTACGCGCGCTGGCCGTGACGCCAGATCAGGTCCTGCAGCTGACTCCGGAGCGGGTGGCTATGCTGCCGCAGGACAGCCGCTGCAACAGCTGGCGGTTGGGCACAGAGGCGTCGCTGCCGCTGGCGGGCGCCCAGGTGTCCACCCCCGCTTTTGATGAACTCCAGACCAGCGCGCCGGCTCGCAGGGCGCTCTGGCAACAAATCTGCGCACATGAACACGATTTCTACCCTCAGCACGGCTGATTTAACCAAAGCCTGGCACATCGAAAAACGCGCCCACGCTTTCCCGTGGAGCGAACAGACTCTGGCCAGTAACCAGGGGGAGCGCTATTGCAACTATCAGCTGTCGGTAGATGGCGAAATGGCGGCTTTCGCCATTACGCAAGTGGTACTGGATGAGGCGACGCTGTTCAATATCGCCGTCGATCCCGCGTACCAGCGCCGCGGCCTGGGGCGAGCGCTGCTGGAGCATGTCATTGATGAAGTCGAAAAACTCGGCGTCGTCACGCTGTGGCTGGAGGTGCGAGCATCCAACGTTGCCGCCATCGCGCTGTATGAGAGCGTAGGCTTCAATGAGGCAACCATCCGCCGCAACTACTATCCTACGGCCGACGGACGCGAAGACGCCATTATTATGGCTCTGCCAATCAGTATGTAACACAAGGTGATACGATGAAATGGGACTGGATTTTCTTTGATGCCGATGAAACGCTGTTTACGTTTGATTCTTTCAGCGGCTTGCAGCGGATGTTTCTCGACTACAGCGTGACCTTTACCGCCGAAGATTTTCAGGACTATCAGGCCGTGAACAAGCCGCTATGGGTGGATTACCAAAACGGCGCCATCACCTCGCTGCAGCTGCAGCACCAGCGTTTTGATAGCTGGGCGGAACGTTTGAATGTGCCGCCCGGGGAACTCAACGACGCGTTTATGAATGCGATGGCGGAAATCTGTGCCCCGTTGCCGGGCGCGGTCTCGCTGCTCAACGCGCTGCAGGGCAAGGTCAGAATGGGCATCATCACCAACGGCTTTACCTCGCTGCAGCAGACTCGTCTGGAGCGGACAGGTTTACGCGATCACTTTGATTTGCTGATTATTTCTGAACAGGTGGGTGTCGCCAAGCCGGACGCGCGTATTTTCGATTATGCGCTGGCGCAGGCGGGTAACCCACCGCGCTCGCGGGTGCTGATGGTCGGCGATACCGCCGAGTCGGATATTCGCGGCGGCGTGAACGCCGGACTGGCGACCTGCTGGCTCAATGCGCATCAGCGCGAGCTGCCGGCGGACCTCGAGCCGGACTGGACGGTGACCTCGTTAAGCGAACTGGAGCAGCTCCTGTGTAAACACTGATTGCCTCCCCCCCGTTGATGGGTAAAATAGCCGCAATTTTTCGTATTCAACTTGCCCGGCCCGTTGCCGTGCTTACCTAAGAAGATTTGACTATGACGTTGTCTCCTTATTTGCAAGAGGTGGCCAAACGCCGCACTTTTGCCATTATTTCTCACCCGGATGCCGGTAAGACCACCATCACCGAAAAGGTGCTGCTGTTCGGACAGGCGATTCAGACCGCCGGTACAGTAAAAGGTCGTGGTTCCAGCCAGCACGCGAAATCCGACTGGATGGAGATGGAAAAGCAGCGTGGTATCTCGATCACCACCTCGGTAATGCAGTTCCCGTATCATGACTGCCTGGTGAACCTGCTGGATACCCCGGGGCACGAAGACTTCTCCGAAGATACCTACCGTACCCTGACGGCGGTGGACTGCTGCCTGATGGTGATTGACGCGGCAAAAGGCGTCGAAGATCGGACCCGTAAGCTGATGGAAGTCACCCGTCTGCGCGATACGCCGATCCTCACCTTTATGAACAAACTTGACCGTGATATCCGCGATCCGATGGAGCTGCTGGATGAAGTCGAGAACGAGCTGAAAATCGGCTGCGCGCCGATTACCTGGCCTATCGGCTGCGGCAAGCTGTTCAAAGGCGTTTATCATCTCTACAAAGACGAAACCTACCTGTATCAGACCGGTAAAGGCCACACCATCCAGGAAGTGCGTATCGTGAAGGGGCTCAACAACCCGGATCTCGACGCGGCGGTGGGGGAAGACCTGGCGCAGCAGCTGCGTGACGAGCTGGAGCTGGTGCAGGGGGCGTCGAATGAGTTCGACAAAGATCTGTTCCTGGCCGGGGAAATCACCCCGGTCTTCTTCGGAACCGCGTTAGGTAACTTCGGCGTTGACCATATGCTGGATGGCCTGGTGGAGTGGGCCCCGGCGCCGATGCCGCGCAACACCGACACGCGTGAAGTCACCGCCACGGAAGAGAAATTCACCGGCTTCGTGTTTAAAATTCAGGCCAACATGGATCCGAAACACCGCGACCGCGTGGCTTTCATGCGGGTGGTGTCCGGCAAATATGAAAAAGGCATGAAGCTGCGTCAGGTGCGTATCGGCAAGGACGTAGTGATTTCCGACGCGCTGACCTTTATGGCGGGCGATCGCTCGCACGTTGAAGAAGCGTACCCAGGCGATATCATCGGCCTGCATAACCACGGCACCATTCAGATTGGCGATACCTTTACCCAGGGCGAGATGATGAAGTTCACCGGTATTCCGAACTTCGCGCCGGAACTGTTCCGTCGTATTCGCCTGAAGGATCCGCTGAAGCAGAAACAGCTGCTGAAAGGGCTGGTTCAGCTCTCTGAAGAGGGCGCGGTCCAGGTCTTCCGCCCGATCGCTAATAACGATCTAATCGTTGGCGCCGTCGGCGTGCTGCAGTTTGACGTGGTGGTAGCGCGTCTGAAAAGCGAATACAACGTGGAAGCGATTTACGAATCGGTCAACGTGGCCACCGCGCGCTGGGTTGAATCTACTGACGTGAAGAAGTTCGAAGAGTTCAAGCGGAAAAATGAAGTTCAGCTGGCGCTGGATGGCGGCGATAACCTGACCTACATCGCCCCGACAATGGTCAACCTGAACCTGACGCAGGAGCGTTACCCTGACGTGGTGTTCCGCAAAACGCGCGAGCACTAATCCCTGACGAAGCGCGGCGCAGGCCGCGCTTTTTTCTGGTTACGCCCCCGTTCCCTTCCTTCTGGAAAGTTCTTAAAACACCGCTAATTCGTCTGTTTTTTATCCATATCCTCCGCAACCCCTTCGTCTGTCTACTATATTTAATTCGTGTTTTTAAAAATGCTGGCGTAATTCACTGCGATAAGACGCCAGCGCTGGTGAAAAAACGAGGACATAACGATGACCAGACTAAAGAATGCCAATATGTTGCTGGCGCTCTTCTTAGGCTTAGCCGCGTTGAACGCCTCGGCAGAGACGGAAAAAACAACGGCAGACAGTGCGAAGTCGGCTGCCAGCAATGCGGGAGAGGCGGTAGATAATTCGATTAACAAAGTCGGCGATTTTATGGATGACAGTACCATTACCGCACGGGTAAAAGCGGCGCTGATCGACCATAAAGATATTAACTCCGGCGATATTTCGGTGAAAACGGAGAATAAAGTGGTCACCCTCAGCGGCGACGTCACCAGTGCTGAACAGAAAAGTCAGGCACTGAGCGTAGCGAAAGAGGTCAAAGGCGTCTCACACGTTAACGACAAGCTGACGGTCCATCATAAATCATCGAGCGAGACGGCGACGCTGAAAGGCTATGCCGGGGATACCGCCATTACCAGCGAAGTGAAAGCCAAGCTGCTGGCGGATGACATTGTCCCTTCGCGCAATGTGAAAGTCGAAACCAACGCCGGCGCGGTACATCTGACCGGTACGGTGGCTTCCGCGGCGCAGGCGGAGCGTGCCGCAGAGATTGCGAAAGCGGTCTCCGGTGTGAAAAGCGTGCGTAACGATCTTAGCGTTAAGTAAACCGAGTTATTAACAAAAGTGTTGTCTGGCCAAGGTTGCCGAACGAATAGCAGCATCCACTGAGCGATGAGCTATACAGAAAGGGTGCGCAAACCGCTGTTCACCGTCCATTATGGTAAGGAGAAAAGTATGTTTCGATGGGGAATTATTTTTCTGGTCATTGCATTAATTGCTGCGGCTCTGGGCTTTGGTGGTCTGGCGGGTACGGCCGCTGGCGCTGCGAAAATCGTCTTTGTCGTCGGGATTATCCTGTTCCTGGTGAGCCTGTTTACAGGACGCAGACGTCCTTAGGCGGCCCGCGATGCGGGCGATACTGAAGCCTAAGCATTTTTACTGACACGTCATCTTACACAAAGCCAGTCCTGAGGACTGGCTTTCGCGGTTTAAGCGGCGGGCAAATTGCGTTACCTTGTCAGGAGAAGATCAATCGAACAGGAAAGTAGGGTGGGGCAACGCATTCCCGTCACGCTGGGCAATATCGCCCCGCTGGCGGTTAAACCCTTCCGACCAGGCAAGCTGGCGCTGGTATGCGAAGGTGGAGGACAGCGAGGGATTTTTACTGCCGGGGTGCTGGACGAATTTATGCGCGCCGGATTTAACCCCTTTGACCTGATGCTGGGTACTTCCGCCGGCGCGCAAAACCTCTCCGCCTACATGTGTAATCAGCAAGGCTATGCCCGCAAAGTTATCACTCGCTACACCACTTCACGCCAGTTTTTCGATCCGATGCGCTTTGTGCGCGGCGGCAACCTTATCGATCTCGACTGGCTGGTTGAGGCCACTTCGCAGCAAATGCCGCTTGCCATGAACTATGCCGAAGCGCAGTTCGCGTTGGGGAAAGAGCTGTGGCTATGCGCTTGCCGCGGTGACGATTACTCCGCCAGCTATTTTTCGCCGACGCCGCAAACGTGGCTGGATCTGATCCGCGCCTCCAGCGCCATCCCCGGCTTTTATCGCAGCGGCGTGTTGCTCGACGGCGTTAGCTACCTGGACGGCGGCGTCAGCGATGCGATCCCGGTGCAGGAGGCGGCCCGCCGCGGCGCCCAGACCATCGTGGTGATCCGTACCGTCCCTTCGCAGATGTTTTATACCCCGCAGTGGTTCAAGCGGATGGAGCGCTGGCTGGGAGAGAGTAGTCTGCAACCGCTGGTCAATTTGGTGCATCATCACGAAACCACCTACCGCGCCATCCAGCAGTTCATCGAGAAACCGCCGGGTAAGTTGCGGATCTTCGAAATCTATCCGCAGCGGCCGCTGCGCAGCATGGCGCTTGGCAGCCGACTACCGGCGCTGCTGGAGGACTACAAAACCGGGCGCCAGTGCGGCCGTTATTTCCTGGCAACGGTGGGTAAACTACTGGCCGACCAGCCGCCGCTGCTGCGCCACGCGCCGCGTATTGCCCGGCCCGCGCCGGTGGTGGTGCCGCCGGTGCCGGTGGCCAATGAAGCGCCCCAGGCGACCATCATTCCTGCGCCCCAGGCGAATGACCCCAGTTTTGATCATGAGGATCTGGCGTGACGCACCGTTTTATCGATACCCACTGTCACTTTGATTTTCCCCCCTTCGCGGCAGATGAGGTCGCCAGCCTGGCGCGTGCGGCGCAGGCCGGCGTCGGGCGAATTATCGTTCCAGCCATCTCTGCTGAGCGTTTTAGCCGCGTGCTGGCGCTGACAGCTCAGCACGAAGCGCTGTACGCCGCGCTGGGTATGCATCCGATCGTCATCGAAGAGCATACTGATGAGGGACTGGCGCAGCTGGAAGCCTTGATGGCGCAGCGGCCGCCTAAACTGGTGGCGGTGGGAGAGATTGGCCTCGATCTTTATCGCGACGATCCGCAGTTTGATCGTCAGCAGACGCTGCTGGAAGCGCAGCTGAGGCTGGCGAAGCGTTACGATCTGCCGGTGATCCTCCACTCCAGACGCACCCACGATAAGCTGGCGATGCTGCTGAAAAAACATGCCCTGCCGCGTACCGGAGTCATCCATGGCTTTGCCGGCAGCCTGCAGCAGGCCGAGCGCTTCGTTCAGCTTGGCTATAAGATCGGCGTTGGCGGCACCATTACCTATCCGCGCGCCAGTAAAACCCGTGAAGTGATGGCGCGTCTGCCGCTTTCCGCTCTGCTGCTGGAGACCGATGCGCCGGATATGCCGCTAAATGGCTTTCAGGGACAGCCCAATCGACCGGAACAAGCTGCACGGGTATTTGAGGCGCTGTGTGAACTGCGTCCGGAGTCGCCGGCAGCCATAGAAGAAGGGATCATGCACAATACGCTCGCCTTGTTTTCCCTTCCCCCGGTCTCTGTATGGTGATCGATTTCTCATAATTGTCCATCCATATCATTGATTTGCTTAAAATGTGTGAAGCCAGACGGGCAGGATAGTTTCAGGCCGATATAATCACGCGGTTAGTACTGGACTATCAAAAACACAGGGAATCTGTATGCAAATCCTCATGGGACTTATCGGCATGGTGGCGCTATTGGCCATTGCTGTGCTGCTCTCCAATAACCGAAAAGCCATTAACCTGCGCACCGTGCTCGGCGCCTGGATAATCCAGGTGGGTATCGGCGCGTTAATATTGTATGTACCGGCCGGGCGCGCGGCGCTATTAGCGATGTCGAATGGCGTCGCCAGCGTTATTGCCTACGGCAATGAAGGGATTAGTTTCATCTTCGGCGGGCTGGTCTCCGATAAAATGTTCGAGGTGTTTGGCGGCGGCGGCTTCGTCTTTGCCCTGCGCGTGCTGCCGGTGATCGTCTTCTTCTCGTCGCTGATTGCCGTGCTTTACTACCTGGGCATTATGCAGCTGGTCATTCGCATTCTCGGCGGCGCGCTGCGGGCAGTGCTGAAGACCTCACGTACCGAATCGCTGTCGGCCACGGCGAACATCTTTGTTGGCCAGACCGAAGCGCCGCTGGTGGTGCGTCCTTATATCGCCACCATGACTCGCTCGGAGCTGTTTGCGGTCATGTGCGGCGGCCTGGCCTCGGTGGCGGGCTCGGTACTGGCGGGCTATGCGCAGATGGGCGTTCCGCTGGAGTACCTTATTGCCGCGTCGTTTATGGCGGCGCCGGGAGGCCTGCTGTTTGCCAAAATTATCGTACCGGAAACGGAAAAACCGGACGATAACCCGGCTCATGACAGCCAAAGCGCTGACGCGGATAAACCGGCCAACGTGCTGGATGCTGCCGCCTCCGGCGCCGCGTCTGGTATGCAACTGGCGCTCAACGTCGGCGCGATGCTGCTGGCGTTTATTGCGCTGATCGCCCTGCTGAACGGCATACTCTCCGGCGTCGGCGGCTGGTTTAACCATCCTGAGCTGTCGCTGCAGATGATCCTCGGCTGGATCTTCTCACCGCTGGCGTGGGTGATTGGCGTGCCGTGGCACGAAGCGACGGTGGCGGGGTCGTTTATCGGCCAGAAGCTGATCATTAACGAGTTCGTGGCCTACATGAACTTTGGCGAATATTTAAAGGCGGATGCCGAAGTGGCGGCGGCCGGGCTGCAGGTCATTTCAGATCACACCAAAGCCATTATCTCTTTCGCGCTGTGCGGCTTTGCCAACCTGTCATCGATCGCCATTCTGATTGGCGGACTCGGGGGAATGGCGCCCAACCGGCGGCAGGATATCGCTCAGCTTGGGCTACGTGCGGTAGCGGCGGGGACGCTGTCCAACCTGATGAGCGCCACCATCGCCGGGGTTTTTCTCGCCCTGTAAGCCTGTCTCCTGAACCAGCGGCCACCGTGCCGCTGGTGTTGCTGTAAATGTGATAATTCCATCACCACTCTCTTTTTTGAAAAAAGGTTTATATTTCAATTTGTAGCGTTTTTATTGCCCGTAAGTTGGGCAAAATGTGCGCCACGCTATCGAGTGTACCTGTTATTGTGTGTTAGAATTATCACATTCTCATCGGCGGTATAGTATCGATTATGCTTAAGAGGGGACTAACGATAATTGCTGCGGTATTGAGTGTTAATTTGTGATTTTAATCACGTTACAGTAATGCAAATTAGTAAGTAGTTTTCATTAACTGTGATGAATGTCGAAGTGTAACGACGAGCGAATGTTACAATAGTAACAGACTCGCAAGGTGAACAAACTATTGATCCGGCATGACGCCGGCGGAGTATGAAATGACTGATTTAAAAGCAAGCAGCCTGCGCGCGTTAAAACTGATGGACCTGACCACTCTGAATGACGACGACACCAATGAGAAAGTCATTGCCCTGTGTCATCAGGCGAAAACGCCGGTGGGTAACACCGCGGCGGTCTGCATCTACCCGCGCTTCATCCCGATCGCCCGTAAAACGCTGAATGAGCAGGGGACGCCGGATATTCGCATCGCCACGGTCACCAACTTCCCGCACGGGAATGACGATATCGACATTGCGCTGGCGGAAACCCGCGCGGCGATCGCTTACGGCGCTGACGAAGTGGACGTGGTCTTCCCGTACCGCGCGCTGATCGCCGGCAACGAGCAGGTCGGTTTCGAGCTGGTGAAAGCCTGTAAGGAAGCCTGTGCGGCGGCTAACGTGCTGCTGAAAGTGATCATCGAAACCGGTGAGCTGAAAGAAGAAGCGCTGATCCGTAAAGCGTCTGAAATCTCTATCAAAGCCGGGGCCGATTTCATCAAAACCTCGACCGGTAAAGTGCCGGTGAATGCCACGCCGGAAAGCGCGCGCATCATGATGGAAGTGATCCGCGATATGGGCGTTGAGAAAACCGTTGGCTTCAAACCGGCGGGCGGCGTGCGCAGCGCGGAAGACGCGCAGCAGTTCCTGGCGATCGCTGATGAACTGTTCGGCGCCGACTGGGCCGATTCTCGTCACTATCGTTTTGGCGCATCCAGCCTGCTGGCTAGCCTGTTGAAAGCCCTGGGTCACGGCGACGGCAAGAGCGCCAGCAGCTACTAATCCCTTGATTTGCCGGATGGCGCTGCGCTTATCCGGCCTACGAATTGATGCCTGTAGGCCGGATAAGGCGCTCGCGCCGTCATCCGGCAATTTATTCTCTTTGGGAGGTTACCGTGTTTCTCGCACAAGAAATTATTCGTAAAAAACGTGATGGTCAGGCATTAAGCGATGAAGAGATCCGCTTTTTCATCAACGGCATCCGCGACAATACTATCTCTGAAGGGCAGATCGCCGCGCTGGCGATGACCATCTTCTTCCACGATATGTCTATGCCGGAGCGCGTTTCGCTGACCATGGCGATGCGGGATTCCGGTACCGTTCTGGACTGGAAAAGCCTCAACCTTAACGGTCCGATCGTCGATAAACACTCTACCGGCGGCGTCGGGGATGTCACTTCGCTGATGCTGGGGCCGATGGTGGCCGCCTGCGGTGGTTACGTACCGATGATCTCCGGCCGCGGCCTCGGCCATACCGGCGGTACGCTGGACAAACTGGAAGCGATCCCGGGCTTCGATATCTTCCCGGACGACAACCGCTTCCGCGAGATTATTAAAGATGTTGGCGTGGCAATTATCGGGCAGACCAGCTCCCTTGCCCCGGCCGACAAACGTTTCTATGCCACCCGCGATATTACCGCGACGGTGGACTCCATCCCGCTGATTACCGCCTCGATTCTGGCGAAGAAGCTGGCGGAAGGGCTGGATGCGCTGGTGATGGACGTCAAAGTCGGCAGCGGCGCGTTTATGCCGACTTATGAACTCTCTGCCGCGCTGGCCGAAGCGATCGTGGGTGTCGCCAACGGCGCCGGCGTGCGCACCACCGCGCTGCTGACCGATATGAATCAGGTGCTGGCCTCCAGCGCCGGCAACGCCGTTGAAGTTCGCGAAGCGGTGCAGTTCCTGACCGGCGAATACCGCAACCCGCGCCTGTTCGACGTGACAATGGCGCTGTGTGTGGAAATGCTGATCTCCGGCAAGCTGGCGGCGGACGATGCCGAGGCGCGCGCGAAGCTGCAGGCGGTGCTGGATAACGGTAAAGCGGCGGAAGTGTTTGGCCGCATGGTCGCGGCGCAGAAAGGACCGAGCGACTTTGTCGAGAATTATGCTAATTATCTGCCGACGGCGATGCTGAGCAAAGCAGTCTATGCTGATACCGAAGGTTTTATCAGCGCGATGGATACTCGCGCGCTGGGCATGGCAGTGGTTTCTATGGGCGGCGGCCGCCGTCAGGCATCGGACACCATTGACTATAGCGTTGGCTTTACCGAGATGGCGCGTCTGGGTGACCGCGTCGACGGACAGCGTCCGCTGGCGGTGATCCATGCCAAAGACGAGAACAGCTGGCAGGAGGCCGCGAAAACGGTCAAAGCGGCCATTAAACTGGACGATAAAGCCCCGGAAATTACACCGACAGTCTATCGCCGTATCACTGAATAGCGATATACTGATCTGATCGCTTTTTTGCAGCGCAAGATGTATGGAGAACAAGATGAAACGTGCATTTATCATGGTGCTGGACTCCTTTGGGATTGGCGCAACGGAAGACGCAGACCGCTTTGGCGACGTCGGCGCCGATACGCTGGGCCACATTGCAGAAGCCTGCGCCAAAGGCGAGGCTGACCACGGCCGCAAAGGCCCGCTGAATTTACCGAACCTGACCCGTCTGGGTCTGGTGAAAGCGCATGAAGGCTCCACCGGTAAAATTGCCGCGGGTATGGATGGCAATGCCGAAGTGATTGGCGCCTATGCCTGGGCGCATGAACTTTCTTCCGGTAAAGATACCCCGTCCGGCCACTGGGAAATCGCCGGCGTGCCGGTGCTGTTTGACTGGGGCTACTTCAGCGACCATGAAAACAGTTTCCCGCAGGAGCTGCTGGATAAGCTGGTGAAACGCGCCAACCTGCCGGGCTATCTCGGCAACTGCCACTCCTCCGGGACGGTGATCCTCGATCAGCTCGGCGAAGAGCATATGAAAACCGGGAAACCGATCTTCTATACCTCCGCTGACTCGGTGTTCCAGATCGCCTGTCACGAAGAGACCTTTGGCCTCGACAAGCTGTATGAGCTGTGCGAAATCGCGCGTGAAGAGCTGACCGAAGGCGGCTATAACATTGGTCGCGTGATTGCTCGTCCTTTCGTGGGCGACAAAGCCGGTAACTTCCAGCGTACCGGTAACCGTCACGACCTGGCGGTAGAGCCGCCGGCGCCGACCGTGCTGCAGAAGCTGGTCGATGAGAAAAACGGCCACGTGGTGTCCGTGGGTAAAATCGCCGATATCTACGCCAACTGCGGTATCACTAAGAAAGTGAAAGCCACCGGGCTGGACGCGCTGTTCGACGCGACCATCAAAGAGATGAAGGAAGCGGGCGACGAGACTATCGTCTTCACTAACTTCGTCGATTTTGACTCCTCCTGGGGCCACCGTCGTGACGTCGCTGGCTACGCGGCGGGTCTGGAGCTGTTCGACCGCCGTCTGCCGGAGCTGATGGAGCTGGTTGGTGAAGACGACATTCTGATCCTCACCGCCGACCACGGCTGCGACCCGACCTGGACTGGTACTGACCACACCCGCGAGCATATCCCGGTGCTGGTGTACGGCCCGAAAGTGAAACCAGGTTCGCTCGGTCACCGTGAAACCTTCGCGGACATCGGCCAGACTATTGCGAAATACTTTGGTACGTCTGACATGGAATATGGCAAAGCCATGTTCTGAGGTCATTGCCCGGTGGCGCACAGCGATCCGGGCCTACGGTTTGTAGGCCGGGTAAGGCGTAGCCGCCACCCGGCAAAAACAACAATGTAAAAGGAACTGAAGATGGCAACTCCTCACATTAACGCAGAAATGGGCGATTTCGCTGACGTCGTTTTGATGCCGGGCGACCCGCTGCGCGCGAAGCACATTGCAGAAACCTTCCTCGAAGACGTGCGTGAAGTGAACAACGTGCGCGGCATGCTGGGCTTCACCGGTACCTATAAAGGCCGCAAAATCTCCGTGATGGGCCACGGGATGGGTATCCCGTCCTGCTCTATCTACACCAAAGAGCTGATCACCGATTTCGGCGTGAAGAAAATCATCCGCGTGGGCTCCTGCGGCGCGGTGCGTGAAGATGTCAAACTGCGTGACGTGGTGATCGGCATGGGCGCGTGCACCGACTCTAAAGTGAACCGTCTGCGTTTCAAAGACCATGATTTTGCGGCGATTGCCGATTTCGGCATGGTGCGTAATGCGGTAGACGCGGCGAAAGCACTGGGCGTTGACGCGCGCGTCGGCAACATCTTCTCCGCAGACCTGTTCTATACGCCGGACCCGTCCATGTTCGACGTGATGGAAAAATACGGCATTCTGGGCGTGGAAATGGAAGCGGCTGGTATCTACGGCGTTGCCGCAGAGTTCGGTGCGAAAGCGCTGACCATCTGTACCGTTTCTGACCATATCCGTACCCACG
>OLQX01002287.1_pt1 | contig 13247 bp, 9 predicted proteins | sample 1672581 | NCBI WGS metagenome assembly OLQX01 (sample SAMEA3136701, study PRJEB25190) | human gut metagenome | reverse complement strand
ACATCATTCTACAGAGGGTGTCTTTCTTTTGTGCAATATTTTGGATTTGCTCATTCATAGATAGTAAAATACTTTTTGCTGCTTGTGGCTACCATGATTTGCTGGAGCGGCGGTTCCGCATTCATGCGAATGGATATTTATCCATCCTATATTTTCTGGTATCACGTTTCGCTGGGCGGATTGCTTCTTATGCCTTATGCTTACTTCCTGTTTGTTAATGCCTTTGGAGACAGGGAAGACAGATTTTTCAACGGGTTGTACGGCGTTTTTCTGATGGCATTATTTGTGCTGAATATTCCAAACGGAACTTTGCTGCACTGGCCGGAGATGGTGGAGAGAAATGGCGAGATCGTTTTTGTGTATCAGTATACCTGGAAAGTGGCGGTACTTTTTGGATCTGCCGCAATTGTGGTGATTCATTGTTTTATCAATATTATTCGCATTTGCCGAAAAGATCGGTGGTATTTAAAACAATTTCAGCCTATTGTTCTGGGAATTCTCTGCTTGTTTGCCGGAAATTTAGCTCTGCTGTTTCCGGTATTTCACGAATTCCCGATTGATATCCTTTTGGGAATTGTCAATGCAATCTTCCTGATTTATGCATTGCTCCGGAAACGGTTGTTTCAGCTGAAACTTTTAGCGTCGGAAAGCGCCTGTTACGGCGTCGGCCTGATTCTGACTTTTTTGCTGTACTATAATTTGATGCCCTATATTACAAAGCAGACTGCACTGTGGTTTCCGGAAGCCGAAAATTACTACATTATGATTTTTGCAGTCCTGTTCTTGTTTACTTTTTGGATTCTTGTGTTTCTTTGGCAGAAGATTATGGGAAATCTTTTCGTGAAAGAGGAAGCGCAGCATGCGGAAAAAATCCGCAGGTTCAACAATCAGGTGGCAAAAAGTCTGCATGTGGATGAAATTCTGGCGGATACGGTGGACATTATTCAGGAAACCGTAGAGTCTGCAAATATTTATATTTGTATTCAGGACCGTGATTCGGGAGATTATCAGGCGCGATACAGCAATCAGCCTCTGAACGATCTGTCATTTACGATTCGCAAGGATAATCCGCTGGTAAAAATTATGGAACGAAACGACGGTCTTCTGATGAGAGAATTCCGTTCCATGATCGAATACAAGGCAATGTGGGAAGAGGAAAAGAGAAATCTTCAGAATTTGCGGATTGAAGCATGCATCGGCCTCAGAGATGAACAAAATATCGTGGGAATCCTTCTGCTGTCCAATCCTCCGGGCAATCACCGGATCGGCAGGTCGGATCTCGATATGATTCTGATGATAGCTTCCAGCGCTTCCATTGCCATTAAGAATGCACATCTTTATGAATCGGCTTATTATGAGGCGCGCACAGATGAGCTGACGCAGCTTCTGAACCGGAAATACTTCTTTGAGATTCTTCGGGAAGAATTTGAGAAGAATGAGGACGGATCTCTGGCGCTGGCGATCATTAATATCGATGATTTTAAACTGTATAATCAGCTGTACGGAACCCAGGCGGGAGATAATGCGCTTCGCGGAATCGCGCAGATTATCAAAAGCAGTGTTGGAGAAAGCGGTTATGCGGCGCGTTACAGCGGAAAGGAATTTGCGATTCTTCTTCCGAAATATGACGTATTTTCCGCGCAGAATCTGGTCAGATCCATTCAGAAACAGATCTTTCAGATGACAGATCAGACAGTGGACTATAAGCTCAAAGTTCTGACGATCAGCGCGGGAATCAGCGCTGCGCCTTACGCGGCGAAGAGCGTGGAGGAACTGCTGGAAAACGCTGATATGGCGGTCAATCATGTGAAACGTACGGGTAAAAATGGAATTGAGATTTTCGATACCGTATTGCGTGAAAATCTCATCGAGGATGTAGAAGATCACAAAAACATTTACAAGGGGTACGAATCGACCATATATGCGCTTACAGCAGCAATTGATGTAAAAGATCACTATACGTTCAGTCATTCCAATAATGTAGCGCATTATGCGACTTCTCTGGCAAAAGAATTGAAGTTGAATTCGGATATGGTGGAGATCATCCGGCAGGCAGCGCTTTTGCACGATGTGGGAAAAATCGGAATTCCGGAAGCCATTCTCAACAAAGCGGGAAAATTGACCGAGGAGGAGTATGAGATCATCAAAGGACATGTGGAGGCATCCATTGGGATTATTCGTCATCTCCCTTCTCTGGATTATGTAATCCCGGCGGTGATCGGACACCATGAAAGGTATGACGGAAGAGGATATCCGAGAAGAACCGTCGGAGAAAATATCCCTCTTTCTGCACGTATCTTGTGCATTGCTGATTCTTTTGACGCGATGACTACAAAACGTTCTTATAAAGATGTGATTCCGAAAGAGCGGGCGCTGCAGATTCTGGAGGAGGAGGCGGGAAAGCAGTTTGATCCGAAACTGGTACCTGTCTTTGTCTGCGGTATGCAGGAGGGCAGAATACAGATGGCGAACGAAGCCGGCGAAAGAAAATAAAAAGATGGAAGATGAAAGAGAGTCCCAAAAGCTGACATTCTTTGAATAGAATCCGGCTTTTGGGACTCTTTGCCCTGAAGCTCCTCCTGCTGATAATCGTCTGGGAAGGTGACGTTGACTTCTACGGAATCTCCCGGATGTGCGCCGATCAGCTGTTCCTCAAAATCATCGATATAGAGACCGGAGCCAATGGTCAGATCAGTTCCCGCTCCGTTGGTACTCCCGCCTTCGAATTCCACGCCGTCGATGGAACCAACGTAGTCGATATGGCAGCAAACAGTTACCATTTGATTATAGCGGAAAATTATGGTGAAATTGTGAAAGCAATTGTCAAACATACGCTAAACACGCTCTAATACGTGAAAGTTTTTCGGTACTGGCTTGGGGAAACTCCCATCTGTTCGCGGAAGACACGGGAAAAATACCCAAGGTCATGGAAACCGACGCGGGATGCGATCTCGCGGATCTCCAGGGAAGAGATGTTCAGATAATTAACTGCCCGTCGGACCCGCTCCTGCCGGATGTAGGAAGTGATGGTCATGCCGGTCTCTTTCCGGAAATAGCCGGAGAGTGAGGCGGGGTGCCGCTGACATTCCCGGGCTATGACCGACAGGGAGAGATCCTCGGCAAGGTGGATCCGGATATAGTCCATCACGCGGCGGGTCAGTGCGGAGTAGTCGGAATGAGACTGATTTTTTACCAGCAGACAATATTTTCTTGCGATCCGCCCGGGGAGCGTGCAGAGCATTTCATAATTTTCCGTATTTTCAATCTGTACCTGAATTTCATGGGCAAGTTCACGGATATAAACGGGATGTACCGGGCAGGATAGTAGTGCGGAGGCAAAGATCTCGTTCAGTACCGCCAGATTCCGGCGCAGCCGTCCGGTGTGCATTTCTTTGAGAAGCCCGGTGACCGAAAGCCAGGAGCGCAGGGAACGGGAAGTGGTTTCGAAATCACCGAGAAGGAGAGCGTCAATGGTTTCCCGATATCCTCTGGCGTATTGTTCCGCATAGCGGGAGGTCTGGGAAAACAGAAGTTCCTGATCCGGAACAATTTTATGGTCTGTCTCAGAAAAATTAAAATAGACAGGCGGTATTTTGTCATAATCCGGAAGGAAGGCGCTGAGAAAATGTGAGGCAAAAGATGCCACGGATTCCGGATCCGCCAGCGGCATGGTACTGTAATATTTTTTCATGACGGACAGAGATTCTCCGGTCAGATGGTTGTCACGGGCCGTCTGGCTCAGAAAGGATGAGGTGACTTCCTGGTCGCGGAAGGGACCGATGCTGATAAAATCCGAATGGGAATCGGAGGAAAGCAGACAGATCATGTTGTAGAAGCGAAGACTGCTTTTGAAGATTACGATGTGGTGGGCGGAAGTGATGTCTGCATGGTCAAGCAATTCCAGGGGAGCGTAGCGGGAACTGCCCCACAGCGTTTTGCGGATGGAATTGTCGATCTGTTCAACGTTTTCATAGGGCCAGGTAAAAAGCAAGGCGTCCGTTTGGAAGGCATCGTATAAAAGCTGCCGGAAAAGAGGAAAGATCTCTCTGGGAGAAGCGGAAATCTGCATCTGTAGTACCTCCATTCTTATAAACATTTTATTAAATCTCAGTATACACAAAAATTTTACAAATTCAACTAAAAAAATCCAAACATTCAGCGGCGAGAAATGATATTCTTGAAATATCGAGCATAAGGAGGAAATGGAATATGAGAAATATTATGCCATTTAACAGTAAATGGGCATTCTCCAAGGAAGCGGATCAGGTTCCGGAGAGCATGCCGACACGTTGGGTCTGGGTAGATCTGCCACATACCTGGAACGGAATCGACGGCCAGGACGGCGGCGGAGATTATTACCGCGGAACCTGCTATTATGCAAATGAATTCAAGAAGATGGATCTGCCGGAAGGAGAAGAATATTATCTGGAATTCTGTGGAGCAAACGCTTCTGCGGATGTTTATGTAAACGGCAAAAAGCTGGCGCATCATGACGGCGGATATTCTACCTGGCGTGTAAAGATCACAGAGGAGCTGAAAGACGACAACCTGGTGGTTGTAGCGGTGGACAACGGAGTCAATGACCGTGTATATCCGCAGCAGGCGGACTTTACCTTCTACGGCGGCCTGTACCGCAAGGTGAGCCTGATCGCGGTGCCGAAAGCACATTTTGAGCTGGAATACTATGGAACTCCGGCAATCAAAGTGACACCGGAAATTACCGGGGAAAACGCAAAAGTGGAGACAGAAGTTTATGTTTCCGGAGACATGGCAGGAAAAACACTGGTTTATACGCTGAAGAATCAGGATGGAACGGTTGCGGAGACCAAAACGGTGGACGCAGGACAGACCGTAGCAGAGTTTGAGATCGAAAACGTACATCTCTGGAACGGAAGAAAAGATCCGTATCTGTATACGATGGAAGTCAAACTGATGGACGGCGAAGAAGAGCTTGACTGCGTAAGCACCCGTTTCGGCTGCAGAACCTTCCATGTAGACCCGGAAAAGGGATTTTTCCTGAACGGAGAAAGCTATCCGCTGCGCGGCGTAGCACGTCATCAGGACCGTCCGAGAATCGGAAACGCATTGCTTCCGGAGCATCATGAAGAAGATATCGAGCTGATCTGTGAAGTAGGGGCAAACACCATCCGCCTGGCACATTATCAGCACGATCAGTACTTCTATGATCTGTGTGACGAAAAAGGCCTGGTGATCTGGGCGGAGATTCCGTATATTTCCAACCATATGCCAAACGGACGTGAGAATACGATCTCCCAGATGAAAGAACTGATCGTACAGAACTATAACCATCCGTCGATCGTTGTATGGGGCCTGTCCAATGAGATTACGATGACAGGATCCTCCACACCGGATCTGATCGAAAACCATAAGATTCTGAATGACATGGTTCACGAGATGGACAAGACACGCCTGACAACCATGGCATGCGTATCCATGTGTGATATGCACGATCCGTATGTACAGATTTCCGATGTGGTTTCCTACAACCATTATTTCGGATGGTACGGCGGAGATGTTTCTATGAACGGACCGTGGTTTGATAAATTCCATGCGGAGTTCCCGGACAAACCGATCGGTATGAGTGAGTACGGATGTGAGGCTCTGAACTGGCATACCTCCAATCCGGAAGCGGGAGATTACACCGAAGAGTATCAGGCGTACTACCATGAGGAACTGATCAAGCAGCTTTACAGCCGTCCGTATATCTGGGCGACCCATGTATGGAATATGTTTGATTTTGCTGCGGATGCAAGAAGCGAAGGCGGCGAGAGCGGACAGAACCATAAAGGTCTGGTTACTTTTGACCGTAAATATAAGAAGGACGCATTCTATGCATACAAAGCATGGCTGTCCGACGAGCCGTTCGTACACATCTGCGGAAAACGTTATGTGGACCGCGTGGAAGATGTGACAAAGGTTACCGTATATTCCAACCAGCCGGAAGTTGAGCTGTTTGCCAACGGAAAGAGCCTTGGAAAACAGACCAGCGACGTTCACTTCTTCTATTTTGAGGTGCCGAACGCAGGCGAGACAAAACTGTACGCGAAGGCAGGAGCATGTGAAGACGAAAGCTTGATCCGGAAAGTTGATACATTCAACGAGGCATATCGCATGAAAGAAAAAGGTGCGGTGCTGAACTGGTTCGATATCACTGCTCCGGAAGGATATCTTTCCCTCAACGACAAGATCCAGGATATCGTCAAAACCGAGCAGGGCGCGATGTTCGTCAACGGACTGTTCAAAGAGATCATGGGAAAAATGAGCGGAGAGAACAAAGAAAAAGCCGAGTCAGCTGCGAAAGACGGCGGCGCAGGCTTGATGTCCATGATGGGCTCCTTTACGCTGATCCGGCTTTTGAACATGATCGGAATCATGGGCGGTGCGATGACCAAGGAAGATATGCTTGCGCTGAATGCACAGCTGAATAAGATCAAAAAATAATTAAAAGAAAACAGAAGATATGACAGAAAGAGGACATTTCGAAAGAGGATTTTTGGAATGTCCTCTTTTTATAGAACAAACATTCGGGATGGTATGTACTTTTGCGGGGTTCTTTGGTAGAATAAGAGAATAGCAGGGAGAAGGGTTAGTGTTATTTTGTGCTGTCTAGTCCGGATTTTGTGGATAGGACAGGACTAAACGTACTGGATGATGCTATGCAGACAAAATGATTTTGTGATTTTTGCAGAGAAAATTCGTAATGTGAAAAAAGATATAAAATAAGATCTGAATTGCCGAGGAAAACTCAGTAGTTCAGAAGTATTAGAGAAGAAATTGGGGAAATGTTGTTTCCACAATTGGCAATAAGTAATAACTTGGGTTTGTGGAAAGGAAATAATGCTTAATAATGCTTTTGAGGCGCTTTTTGACATGTAAATCTAAAGGAAGGTATCATGGATTATTTTGAAATGCAAATAGAAGTGAATAAAAAGCAGATCGAGAGGTAAGACAGATGCAGGAATCGAATTTGTTAATGTATACTACAGAAGATGGTTTAACAAAAATCGAGGCAACTTTTGTAAATGACACGGTATGGCTTTCAATAGAGCAAATGGCTGAATTGTTTCAAAGAGACAGAAGTGTTATTGGAAAGCATATACGCAATATTTTTAAAGAGGGAGAATTGAAAAAGGAATCAGTATGGGCAAAATTTGCCCATACTGCCGATGATGGAAAAACCTATCAGGTGGATTACTATAATTTGGACGTGATTATATCTGTAGGGTATAGAGTAAAATCTTTGCGTGGTACCCAGTTTAGAATATGGGCAACGAATATTTTGAAAGAATATATGCAAAAAGGTTTTGTTTTAGATGATGACCGGTTAAAACGCTTAGGTGGGGGAAACTATTTTGATGAGTTGCTAGAGCGCATTCGTGATATTCGCTCTTCGGAAAAGGTCTTTTGGAGAAAAGTATTGGAAATTTATGCAACTAGTATTGATTATGATCCGAGAGCAGAAAGTTCAATTCTTTTCTTTAAACAGGTACAGAACAAAATGCATTGGGCAGCACATAAGCATACAGCTGCAGAAGTTAAAGAAATTTAATGATGAAATGAGAAATTGTTTTATAAGGCAGCAATTTTTCTGATTTTGACATTTTGTTACGAATAATTTTTTGAGAGTGGCGGATATTGAACATATCAAAAGCCGTAAAGGAGAGAGTTTATCATGGATCATTTTGAATTAGTATCAGAATATAAACCAACCGGCGACCAGCCCCAGGCGATCGCCGATCTTGTCAACGGTTTCAAGGAAGGTAATCAGTGCGAGACTCTTCTGGGTGTCACCGGTTCCGGAAAAACTTTTACGATGGCAAACGTCATCCAGCAACTAAATAAGCCAACGCTTATCATTGCACACAATAAAACTCTGGCTGCACAGCTTTACGGCGAGTTCAAGGAATTTTTTCCGAACAACGCAGTGGAATACTTTGTCTCCTACTATGACTACTACCAACCCGAAGCCTACGTCCCGTCTTCCGACACCTACATTGCGAAAGACTCCTCCATCAACGAGGAGATTGACAAGCTTCGGCTGTCCGCGACTTCAGCGCTTTCTGAGCGCCGGGATGTTATCGTGGTTTCCAGTGTATCCTGCATTTACGGCATCGGAAGCCCGAAGGACTATATGGATATGATCATTTCTCTGCGTCCGGGGATGGAAAAGGACAGAGATGATGTCATTAAAGCGCTGATCGACATTCAGTATGACCGCAACGATATGGATTTCCACCGCGGAACCTTCCGGGTTCGCGGGGATGTGTTGGAAATTTTTCCTGCGGAAGAAAGTGAGCGGGCTGTCCGGGTAGAGTTTTTCGGGGATGAGATCGACCGGATTACCCAGATTGACACATTGACGGGAGAAATTCTGTGTGAGCTGGAGCATATTGCAATCTTTCCGGCTTCTCATTATGTTGTGCCTATGGACACCATTCTCAAAGCGACACAGGAAATCGAGCAGGATATGGTGGAGCAGGTGAAGTTCTTCAAAAGCGAGGGGAAACTTCTGGAAGCACAGCGGATTGAGGAACGGACAAACTTTGACATTGAAATGCTGAGGGAAACCGGCGTGTGCTCCGGCATTGAGAACTATTCCCGTTATCTGTCCGGCCTGGAGCCGGGACAGCCGCCGTACACGCTGATGGATTATTTTGGGGATGATTTCCTGATCATCATTGATGAGTCGCACAAGACGATCCCGCAGATCCGCAGTATGTACTCCGGAGATCAGTCGCGTAAAACGACGCTGGTAGATTACGGTTTCCGCCTTCCGTCTGCCAAGGACAACCGCCCGCTGAATTTTGAAGAATTCGAAGACAGGATCGATCAGATCATGTTTGTCTCTGCGACGCCTGGAGAATATGAGGCGGAACATGAATTACTGAGAGCGGAGCAGATCATTCGCCCTACCGGTCTTCTGGATCCGGAGGTGGATGTCCGTCCGGTGGAAGGGCAGATCGATGATCTGCTTGCCGAAGTGCGAAAGGAAGTAGAGAATCATCATAAAGTGCTGGTGACAACCCTGACCAAGCGAATGGCGGAAGATCTGACGGATTACATGAAGGAAATGGGAATTCGTGTCCGGTATCTTCACTCGGATATTGATACCCTGGAACGAACGGAGATCATCCGCGATATGCGTCTGGATGTGTTTGATGTACTGGTGGGAATCAACCTGCTGAGAGAAGGACTGGATATTCCGGAAATCACGCTGGTTGCGATCCTGGATGCGGACAAGGAAGGATTCCTGCGGTCGGAGACATCGTTGATCCAGACCATCGGACGTGCCGCACGAAACAGTGAAGGTCATGTGATCATGTATGCGGACAATATGACGGATTCCATGCGCAATGCGATCGAGGAGACCAGCCGCCGCCGGGAATTGCAGCAGGCTTACAATGAAGCCCACGGCATCACGCCAAAGACCATCCAGAAGGCGGTCCGTGACCTGATCAGTATCTCCAAAGAAGTGGCAAAGACGGAGAATACGCTGGAAAAGGATCCGGAATCTATGAGCCGGGAGGAACTGGAAAAGCTGATCGGACAGGTTCAGAAGCAGATGAAAGCGGCAGCGGCAGACCTGAATTTCGAAATGGCAGCCGAGCTGCGTGATAAGATGATAGAGCTGAAGAAAAGCCTGGATGACTTAAAAGAAATGTGAGATTCATAAAAAAAGAGGAGGAGAAAAAATGCAGTTCACTCTGGAAAATGAAGAACTCTGCGTAAAGATTTCTTCGTTCGGCGGAGAGATTCAGTCAATTGTGGAGAAAAGAAACGGGCGGGAATACCTTTGGCAGGGAGACTCAAAGTTTTGGGATGAAAAGGCTCCCAATCTTTTTCCGTATATTGCCCGCTTAACGGAAGGAAAATACACTTATCATGGAAAAGAATATTCCATGCAGATTCATGGAATTGTGAAATACCGGGAAATGGAGGCGGAGGAAAAGGGAGATGAACTGATCTTTTCCCTGCAGTCGGACGAAGAAACACTTTCTCAATATCCATTCCGGTTTCGGTTTGAGATCCGTTACCGCTTGAGGGGAAACGCTCTGACAGTCACCTGCCGGGTGGAAAATCAGGAAGACCGTACCATGTATTTTGGAATCGGCGGGCATCCTGGTTTCCAGGTGCCGTATCTCAGAGGGACGGAATTTTCGGATTATGTTCTGCAGTTTCCGGAAGCGGAACAGCCATTTCGTGTGCAGTTTTCTGAGGACTGCTTTGTGGAAGGAGAAACTCCTTTTACTGATTTGAGAGAAGGGAAACTTTCGTTAAGACATTCTCTGTTTGATCAGGATGCGATTGTCCTGCGGGGGGCAGGACACAGTGTGCGTCTTTGTCTGGGTCGTGAATGGGAACAGCGTGCCGGAAAGGAAGAGAAGCGTGAAGCATCGGCAATCTGCGTGAAATTTCCGCAGATGAATTATGTGGGATTCTGGCATCTGCCAAAATCTGAGGCACCGTATCTTTGCATAGAACCGTGGTCCTCTCTGCCGTCCCGAAAAGGAATTGTGGAAGATCTGGAACGGCAGGAAAACCTTCTCTCGCTGGAAGGCGGCGAAGTTTATGAAAACACATGGGAAATTGTTATAGAGCCTTTGGTTTGACTGCACTGTCGAAAAATCATCCTGCAGAAAAGTAATTTTCAAACAAATTCTAATCAGAAAGTTGATAAGCGGACGGATTCTTCCGGAACATTCCCGGACTGATTCCTGTCCGCTTTTTGAATATGCGGCAGAAGGAGGAAGTATCCTTAAATCCGCAGGAAAATGTAATTTCCGTAATGCTCAGGGAAGTATTTTTTAACATCTCCCGTGCTTTTGTCAGTCGGTACTCAATCAGATACTGTTGGGGAGACAGATGAAATTTTCGTTCCATCAGTTTATAGAGATAGCTTCTGTCGATACCGATCTGTCGGGAGAGATTCTGAATGTAAATGGGATATCCATAATTATTGTGGATATAATCAAGTGCCTTCTGAAGATAAAGTTCTTCCGGAGAGGTTTGGGCAATCTGTGAGCTGTTGGTAATCCTGGAGAGGATCAGATAAAAATATCCGAGCAGTTCCAGAGAGTTCTGACATCCGGATTCAAAACAGTGGATCATTTTCTCGAGGCAGGCAGTGGTGTCCGCGAAGCTGTTTGACTTTTCGGCACCAGTGTTTTTTTCGTATTCCGCAGCAGAAGCTTGGCGAAAGATATAGCCATTTTCGGAAAAAGCACAGGAAGAGAGAAGGGCGCGGCAGCTTTCACCTCCGAAACCGATCCAGGCATATTCCCAGGGATTTTTCTCATCCGCTTCGTAGAACGTAGTTTCTCCAGGATAAATCAAAAAGGCGTCGCCAGCCTGGAGATGATAAGCATTTCCATTTACATGGTAGCGGCCTTTTCCGCTCAGAATAAAATGAATCAAATAATGAGGCCGCACTGCCGGGCCGAAAGAATGACCTGCGGCACATTGTTCTCTGCCGCAGAAATAAATTTCAAGAGAGGTATTCATACAGTCTCCTTTTCAAATACGCTTTATCAGTCAACATAAAGTCAAGAATCAGCAACAAATCGCATAGCCTGTGCCAGGAACAGTTGTTTATAATAATCTTAACATGATTTGTTCGAAAAGGAGAAGAGGAAAAATGATCAAAATTACATTTATGGGAGCAGGAAGCACCGTATTTGCAAGAAATGTTCTGGGTGACTGCATGTGCACCCCAGCGCTGTGTGAAAGTGAGATCGCCCTGTATGACATTGATGCGAAAAGACTGGAAGATTCCAGGATTATCCTCAGTGCGATTAATCATAATGTCAATCAGGATCGGGCAGTCATAAAAACGTATCTTGGAGTGGAAAACCGAAAGGATGCGCTGAGAAATGCAGATTTTGTGGTAAATGCGATTCAAGTAGGCGGTTATGAGCCATGTACCGTGATCGACTTTGAAATACCAAAGAAATATGGTCTTCGCCAGACTATTGCAGATACACTGGGAATCGGCGGAATCATGAGAGCTCTGCGCACAATTCCGGTACTTGAGGAATTCGCCCGTGATATGGAAGAAGTCTGCCCGAATACGCTGTTTTTGAATTACTCGAATCCGATGGCGATGCTGACCGGATATATGCAGAGATATACGAAAATCCGGACAGTGGGGCTTTGTCATAGTGTTCAGGTTTGTTCGGAGAATCTTCTGAAGGATCTGGGAATGGAAGACCGGCTGGAAGGAAGAAAAGAACTGATCGCGGGAATCAATCACATGGGCTGGCTGTTGGAAATCCGGGATAAGAACGGCGTGGATCTGTATCCGGAAATCCGAAGAAGAGCGGAAGAAAAAAATACATGCGGAGAAAAGCATCATGACATGGTGCGTTACGAATACATCCGCCGTCTGGGCTATTACTGCACAGAATCCAGCGAGCATAATGCGGAATACAATCCGTTTTTTATCAAATCAAAATATCCGGAGATGATCGAACAGTTCAATATTCCGCTGGATGAATATCCAAGACGGTGTATTGAGCAGATCAAAGGATGGGAGAAAGAGCGTGAGGATATTCTCAATGACGGAAAGATCACTCATACCAGGAGCCGGGAGTATGCTTCCTATATTATGGAAGCGGTTGTAACCGATGTACCTTATAGGATCGGCGGCAATGTTCTGAACAATGGTTATATCGAGAATCTTCCGGCAGACGCGTGTGTGGAGGTGCCCTGTTATATCGACGGTACAGGCGTTCATCCGGTGAAAGTAGGGAAGCTTCCGCTTCAGCTGGCAGCAATGAATATGTCCAATATCGGTACGCAGCTTCTGACTATCGATGCGGCAGTGACAAAAGATCGTCAGCGAATTTACCAGGCGGCAATGATGGAGCCGCATACAGCGGCGGAGCTGAATATTGATGATATCATCCGGATGTGCGATGAGCTGATTGATGCACATGGTGAATATATGAAGATGTATTAGTAATGATTCTGTTGTTTCGTGATCATCTGTTGGATGATATGCGCAGCAAGTATTTGTGAGATTGCATATTCAGAGAAATGGCCTGTTTTTCATAGCTGAAGCAAACAAAACCGGTGCAGCGATGCGCTGGACAATGAAAATCCAGAGATGAAGAGCAGACCATTTCATTTCTTGAAGAGCGAAAAGCAGTTTTCAAGAGCGGTTTGTGTGCCTATGGTACAGTAGTGTATCAGCCTTTCCAATGGCTCTGAAATTGATTCAATTTTCA
>OLQX01002280.1_pt1 | contig 13294 bp, 11 predicted proteins | sample 1672581 | NCBI WGS metagenome assembly OLQX01 (sample SAMEA3136701, study PRJEB25190) | human gut metagenome | reverse complement strand
CAAAGTCATAGACACGCCAGCAGCCGCCATCGGCAGCTTGGTAATAAGGCCTTCCCTCTTTGGTAGGCACCACATGGAGCGTGGCACGCGCCGGGTCAGCCCCGCGCTGCTTGGCTTTTTCGCGCAGAAAATCCGTCACACCGCAGATGTTTTCCATAAGACCTGCCGGGTCTTTGAATGTATCGGTATTGATTTTTTGCAGGATGTAGCGTTTTGCCCCCTGCTCTGACGTTACCGTGATGGCATACGTCTGGTTAATATGACCCTCTCCGTAGGGAATCGGTTCTGACACTGGGCCATCCCATTGCCACGCGGTCAAAATTTCTTTCATCACATACATCCTCACTGATAGACTGCCAGCAGCCGTAGAGTTGGTTCTGTGCGAGAAGCTGTAATCTTTATGGTAAGCGTCAGCACTTCCACAGGGGCGAAGCGGCAGATACGTTTATGTCCAACTACCGTAAATTCAGAAACCTTGCTTCCATCTGCCCAAATCTCGCCGCTTTCAATTCGCTGCCCTGTCGGAAGATGCTCGCCCAGCACAACACAGGAAACTTTCTGCGGCTTCGGAAATTTCAAAGTGATCGTATCGAATTCTTGTCCATAGGCAGCCTGCCAATAGGTATCTGCCATACCGTCTACAGCCTGTGTGATTGGATGCTGCGCAATCGCAGAATCAGCTGTGATTTTCGCCTTTTCCGTTACGTTGCCGGCAAAAATCTGCTGGATTTTAGTACCCAGCTCCGCAAGGCTGGCGCAGTCCGGTGCAGCAATACGTCCATGCGTATCGGGTGGAATGTTCAGCAGCAGACTTGCATTCGCACCGACGGCATCCAGATAGATGTCCAGCAATTCGTCTGCCGTGCGCACGTCGGTGTCCTCCTCCGGGTGGTAAAACCAACCCGTTCGGATGGAGGTATCCACCTCAGACGGATACCAGACAAGCTCTCTTGCATTGCGGATGACCGCTCTGCTGCCGATGTCTTCGTCCTGAGAGTCGATTTTGCGGGAAAATTCTCCGTCATCCGCCTGCTGCGATTTCGATGCCGTGCGTTCTGCATCCCGCAGCTCTGCGGGAACCACGCTCCACTCGGCTTTCCGGCAATGCCCGGCCTCGTTGCCGCACCAGCGCACATCGGGGCCGCAGACATTCAAAACCGCATTCGGCTGCAATTTACGCAGCACTGCATAGTAGCGTTCCCAATCGTAAATTTGCTTTTTGCCGTTTTTGCCCTCGCCACAGGCACCGTCAAACCAGAAGCAGAAAATATCACCATAGTTTGTTGCAAGCTCAGTCAGCTGGGAAACGAAATAGTCATCATACGGTTTTCCCTGCCCATAGCGTGCATCGTGACGATCCCACGGGGAGAGATAGACACCAAACTTGATACCTCCGCGCCGGCAGGCATCCGAGACTTCACGCACAACGTCGCCCTTACCGTCTTTCCATGGGCTGTTCTTGACGCTGTGTTCCGTGTAGGCGCTCGGCCACAGGCAGAAGCCGTCATGGTGCTTGCAGGTCAAAATCAGCGCCTTCATACCGGCACTTTTGACTGCGGCGACCCACTGGTCGGCGTCCAGCGCATCCGGGTTGAACAGCGCCGGACTTTCGGTGCCATCGCCCCACTCGCGGTTGGTAAAGGTATTCATACCGAAATGGGTAAAGGCGTAAAATTCAAGCTGCTGCCATGCCAGCTGGCGCGGGCTGGGCGTGATAGTGGCCGCATAGCGGACCTGTTCTTCGGGTGTTCTCATTCTATTACCCCTCAATGCTGTACCACTTGATCTCGTTGGCGTCCAAATGCAGGTCAAAACTGCTGCCGTCGCCCGTGTAAACCGTGGTATCCTGCGGCTCGTAGGTGTTGTTCACGACGCAGTACTTGCCGTTCTTAACGTAGGCATGGACTTCGACATTGTAGTTCGTGCTGAACCATTTGTGCAGGTCGGCCTCATCGTGGGCAGCCCACAGAATGGCGCGGTACAGCACGCGGTTGTTCACGAAGCTGTACGGCAGACCGCTGATATACACGCCGCGCCCCTTGCCGTACTCGTGGGCTGCCATCTGCACTTCCTTGTCACGCTGAATCAGAATTTCGGTGCCTTCCAGCGCGAAGATGCTCTTTTTGCCCTCGCCAAAGTCCACATCATGGTCGGGGCAGTCGGCCAGAATAAAGTGGTCGCGGTGCTCGTCCCAGTTGTACTTGTCGTAGTTTAGGGTGAAGCCCGTTTCCTTCTCCACGCCAAGCGGCGCGGACAGTTGCAAATAGCGCCCCTGATACTGGTGACCGCCCGGCTCACCGACACCGATCAGGCCGCCGCCGCGGTGGACAAAGCCCTTGACGGCGGAGGAAATCTCCGGGTCCTCCCAGACCTTGCCGCCGGTGTGGGCAGTGTCGCCGTCGCCCACATTGATGAGGACATCAATGCCGTCCAGTACCTTCGGGTCGGCCTTGATGTCGTCAAAGCTGATGAACTTCACGTCGAACGGTGCGCCGGACAGGGCTTCGATCACGCCCGCATAGCTGTAATTCTGCTTCTGGTACAGCGCATGGTGAACCATGTGGCAGCCCCACGCGCGCTGCTGCCCCCAGCTGTTCAGCACAGCCACGGTCTTGACGCAGTAGGGCGTGGTACCCTTGATGTTTTCGTACAGCTCGCGGAACTCGTTGCAGACGCTCTCGACATAGTCGAGGAACTCCGGGAACTCGCAGGCCAGCTTCAAGTAGCCTCCGTAGCCGATGCGGTCAATGGGCTTGCGCAGGATGGCGCGGCGTGCGGTGACCCAGTTCTCCTTGGCCTCGCGCACAGGGTCGCCGCCCTCGTGGAAGGTATCGGGGAAGAAGTAGGGCAGGAAGCGTCCCTCGGTGTACTTGACGCCGGGGATGTCGGAAATCAAGCGCAGGGTGCTGCCGTTGCCGACGCTGCCGACGATGGCATCGACGCCGGATTTCTGAAATTCCGGCATGAACGGCTCACAGCCGATCCAATGGTCGCCCAAGAACATCATGGCTTCCTTGCCGTATTCGTGGACGATGTCGGTCATTTCTTTCATCAGACCGGCCACCTCACGGCGCTGGAACGCCTGAAAGTCCTTGTATTCCTTGCTGGGTACGCGGTACTGGTTGTTGTAGTAGCCCTGGTCGATGATGAACTCCGGGCGGAACTTGTAGCCGACTTCTTTCTCGAACTGCTCCAAAATGTAGGGGCAGACGGAAGCAGAGTAGCCGTACCAGTCAACGTACTTTTCACGGCGCAATTCATCAAAGACGAGCGTAAACAGGTGGAAAAACGTCGTGAAACGAACAACATTTACATAAGGATGGCTTTCGAGGTACTCCCGCAGACGGCGCATCGTGTAGGCATGGGTCTTGGGCTGGCGTACATCAAACGGAATCTGATGCTCGACGTCCTTCCAGTCGTTGATGACGGAGTTGTACATATGAACAGGGTCCCAAATCAGGTAGGCCAGAAAGCTGACGGTGTACTCATGGTAGGCGGCAGGGGCGTCGATGACAACACTCTCAGCCGCAGTATCGTAGCACCAGTCGGAAGTGGGGACAGGCTCACCCGTCGTGCGATCAATGACCTCCCACCAGCGGGCAATGTCATCGTGGTCGTTGACCTTCATCAGCTCACGGCTGATGCCCGTCATCAGGGGGATGGTCAGCGCGCCGTCCTCGGCGGTATAGAACGGGGTCATAATGTAGCACTGCTGGGTTTCATCGGGGTTCGCCTTGGCCCAGGCGTTGTCCTTGCGGGTGGTGTAGTAGGTGGCGTAAATCTTTGCGCCGGTGTCCTTCAGCTCCTGCGGAAACTCAGTGCCATCGCAGTCGCGGATGGCATCCGCGCCCCAGCGCTTCAACAGGTCGAGGGTTTCAGACACTGCGTCCGTATCAGTGGGAATCGTCACGCGGCCCATTTTTCTTACATCATTCATATAAGGATTCTCCTTGAAACGTAGTATTTTGAATGGAGGAAAGTCAAATCAGCCCTTAACGCCGCCACTGGTAGCACCGACAATAATCTTTTCAGACAGGAAAAGATACAGCAGGAAAGTAGGCAGGAATACAATGATGACTGCGGCAAACATAGCACCGTACTGGCCGGAATATTTCATTGCGTTGACAATCTGCAACAAACCGACACCAACAGGGGTCATAGAATCGCTGGTAGTGAAAATCAACGCCATGAAGAACTCGTTCCACACAGACATGAAGTTGAAAATCGTAACCGTAATAATGGCGGGCTGAACCAGCGGCAGCATAATCTGCCAGAATGTCCGAGAATGGCTGCATCCGTCAATGTAGGCCGCCTCCTCATAAGACCGGGACAGTGATGAGAAGAAATCCAGCAGGTAAACCGTGGTATACGGTACGCGCAGCATAATGTACAGCACAACCAACAGCACGCGACCCTTGATGCCCCACTGCACAGCCAAAGAGTAGAGCGGCATGATGATCATAATGGTGGGAACACTCATGGCAATGACCAAGCCGATACGGATGGCCTTACCGCCGACAAACTTCCAGCGAGAAAGCACATAAGCACCGGGCGCGGAAATAAGCAATACGCCCACACAGGAAACAATGGCATAAACCAAGCTGTTGAAGAAATACAGTGATACATTTTGGGTGTTCCAAGCTGTGACGTAGTTATCCCACTTCAGGCCATTGGAAAAGTCCACAACACGGCCCGTCAGAATTTCCTTTGTTGAGGAAAGGCTGGCGCAGACGATCCAGAACAGGATGGCAGCCGTAAGCGCGACCCACGCGCAAACAATGATATAACCGGGCAGAAGCCGAAGCTCTTTCTTCCAGTTGATTCTATCGTGATATTTTCCCATAACTGCTCTCCTACCTTAATACTCCAGATCCGAGTCTTTCAAGATCAGGTTGGTGATAACGTACACAGCAATGATAATCAAAGTCAGCACAACGCCAACCGCTGCGCCTGCACCAGCATCGCGCTCTACAACGCCCTTGCCGCCAAACACCGTATCGTACAGATACACAACGGGCACAATGGTGGCCGTTTCCGTGTTGATGGGGGAGAACATCTTCGTCCACAGGAAGAATGTGGTAGCATTGATGCTCCAGAAAGTAACACAGGTGCGGATGACGCCTTTCAGCAGGGGCAGCGTAATCTGGAAGAAGCGGTCAAGGATATTCGCGCCGTCGATGGTGGCAGCTTCGTACAAATCCTGCGGGATACCTTCGATGCCGCTGATAAAAATCAGCATATAGTAACCAACACTGCCAAAGATGAAAGCAATCATCATAGCCCAGAAAATCAAGTCTGTACCCAGCCAGCGGACATTCTCGCCGCCGAATGCTTTGACAATCTGGTTCAGCAGACCATAATCATAGTTGAACACATACTGAATCCACATGGTAGCCAGTGCCACGGCGCTGATGATATTGGGCATATATATGGCGGCCTTGAAGAATTTTGCGCCGCGGATGCCACTGGTCAAAATCACGGCCATCAACATGGACAGGCACATGGTAATGATGCCGCCTACCAGCCAAATCATCACCATGTTTTTCATGGAACTGATAAAACCGGCATTTCGCAGGATTTTGAAATAGTTTTGCAGCCCATAGAAGCTCCATGTGCTTGTAGATGCCGTAAGGCTCTCTACCTTAAAGAAACTCATGATAACTGTCCGAACAATCGGATAGACATACATGAACAACAGGCAAAGAACGGTGGGCAGAATGAATAGGAAAATCATTGTCTTGTTCTTTTTCATACTGGTAATACCTCAAAAATGAAATGTCATAAGCAAAGGCGGCACCCATTCAGGTGCCGCCTCCGTTCAGATTGAGGGAATCCTGAATAAATCCATTACAGCCGCACCGCTTGACGGCGTACCGTGATTTATTATAGGATTAGCCGCACAGGGTATCCAAGTAAGCGCAGTAGTCGGCGCCGGTTGCGTACTTGCCTTCGAACAGCTCGATCATGGAGCTCTTGATGGAGGACCAGCCGTCCAGCGTGTTCAGAGAACCGCACCAGCTCATCGGGGTGGTGGTGTTCTTCAGCGTCTCAACAGAGCCGGCCAGGACAGACTCTTTCAGGCGGGTGTCAGCAGGGATCTGACCGCCCTTGTCAACCAGCTCCTGCCCGCAGGTGCCGGTAACGATGGTCATAATGAAGTCAAATGCAGCCTGCGGGTTCTCGCAGGAAGAGGAGATGGCCAGAGAGTTTGCACCGGCGTAAGCAGAAGCATCAACATTGCCCTCGACTTCGGGATAGTTGAAGAAGCCCCAGTTTACAGGCTCACCAACAGCAGCATCAACCTCGGAAGTGACATAGTTTGCGCAAGCAACCATAGCCGCCGTGCCAAGGCCAACCTTGGTCTGGCTGGCAGGATAAGCATCAGGTGCGCCCTCGGCCAGATAACCAGCGTTCACGAAATCAATGATTTCCTGCGCAGCCGTAACAGCAGCTTCATTGTCAGCCCAGCCACCGTTCTTGCCCAGCTCGGCAATGGTGTCCTCGCCCAGATGGCGGACCAGATGGTTGTAGAAGTTGAAGTTTGCGTAAGCACCGTCCAGCGCCAGCGGCTCATAGCCGTTGTCTTTCAGGGTCTGGCAGACAGTCAGGAACTCATCCCAAGTCTTGGGGGCGTCGGTAATGCCACAGGCATCGAAAACGTCCTTGTTGTAGAAGATACCGCCAATCTGGGGCTGCTCTACGATGGAGTTCAGGTAGCCAGCCCATTCTTTGGACTGATCATTGAAGCAAGCATAGCTGAAGTCATCATAACCGACAGCGTCTGCCATCTCGGTCAGGTCGTAGGTGTAGGGAGCGTAAGCGTGGCCGATACGGTTGTAATCATCCTCGAAGATGTCCAGTTTTTCGCCAGATTCCAGCGCGGCAGAAATCAGGGTGTTGACATCGCGGCCTTTCCACTCGATGTTGACATGTGCGCCAGTCTCAGCCTCGAAAGCGTCAGCGGCGGCCTGAATTGCATTTGCCTGAACCTCACCGGCAGACCACATGGACCACATGGTCAACTCAACGCCCTCATACTTCTTGCCATCAGTAGCCGTAGACTCGGCAGCCGTGGATTCAGCAGGAGCAGTAGAGGTAGCTTCCGAACTTTGAGCGCTGCCACCACAAGCAGCCAGAGATGCTGCCATAGCAGAAGCCATCAAAAGTGCAACGATCTTCTTCATTTGTGTTTTCCTCCTAAGTGTAAATTCTGTGTCGGGATTACTTCCCTTTCGCGGTGACTTAAGTGTAGTGCTTTTCCAGTTTTTTAGCAATTATTATCTTGCCCACCTATTTTACAATCTTGCTGTTTCGCTGCTTTTCGGCATATCACTGGTTTTTTGTAGGTAATCGTTGTGCATTTTTACCATTTGCTTTTTTCATCAAATGTTAGTTGTTGACAAAAACGCCGAATACCGTCTTGCATTTTTCAGCCTCGTGCAATATAATGACAATATACTACAAAATAGGAAGTGTGACCCCCATGAGCCATATTAACTACTCCTTTAATCAGACTGATGATTCCCTGCCCCGCGATAAGATGAAATTACGCAATATTGCTTCCACAAGGTATAGCGGGGATTGGCCCTCCATTCCACATTCTCACAGCTATGCTGAATTATTTTATATTGTAGATGGTGCGGGGCAATTTCAAATCAACGATAAATTATTCCCTGTTCAGGCACACCAGCTTGTTGTTGTAAACCCCAATGTTATCCATACAGAGGTCAGCTTGGAATCCCACCCGCTGGAATACATTGTGCTGGGTATCGAGGGGTTAGAATTTACGATTTCCGATGCCGCCGAGGGCAGCTTTTGCGTTTATACGTTTGACGGAAACAACGATGTACTGCCCTGCATGAGAAAGATCCTTACGGAAATGCAGAATCGGGAATCCAATTTTCAGATACTTTGTCAGGCTTATATGGATATTATCGTGGTACAGCTTATGCGAAATGCCAGTGTATCCGCTGTTCCAATTCATTCTCGGCTGCCTGCTAACCGCCAGTGTGCAACTGTAAAGCGCTATATCGACCACCATTATAAAGAAAATCTTACGCTGGATGAGCTTGCTGAAAAGGTTAGTATCAGCAAATATCACATGGCACACGCTTTTAAGCGCGAATATGGTGTCTCTCCTATCAACTATATCATTGACTGCCGCATCCGGGAGGGAAAGCGGCTATTGGCCGAAACCGACCTTGCACCATCCCAGATTGCCAGCATTCTCGGCTTTTCTTCGTCCAGCTACTTTTGCAAGACATTTAGCAACATAGAGGGAACATCCCCGACAGAATATCGTAAAGCAAACCAAGTGAAATTTTGATGTCCACTTCCTATAAGCGAAACGATCTCACAAACTAAAAGTCGGCATATAATAGCACACTTTGGCGATTTTTGTCAAATGATTCCGTCATGGATAGCGTGATTCAATATCATTCTCAACAAGAGCCTGCCGCACTTCGTATGTATTGGCTGTGTCAGCAGCAAATATTTCTGCTGCTGTTCGGCACGAAAGTACAACTCAAAATTGCCAAAATAAATAGCAGCCCGCGCAATGATATGCCCCCTATATAGCGAACAGTGAAATAAAGCACTGAAAGCTATATAGGGGGCATATCATGCTAAAGGCTTCTTTTCGCTTATTCTGCGGTGTGAAACGCTCTGCATGAACTCCTATACGCAGGAAGCAAGTCGAGATACGGCTGCCAACGTCTGCGAATCTCCGCAATCTCGTCATCATCTGCATCAGGATAAAAGTGTTCTCTCTTAGCTTCTTGAAAAACATCCGTTGCAACTTCGTTGAATAGTTCGGCACACAATTCATCCGCAGAAGTAATGATTTGATCCTCCTCGATGGTGTTTTTTGTTGGGTCGATATGCAGCAGCAGATACCCCAGCTTTTCAGACCAGACAAAATCCAAGAATTTACTTGCGTGAATATAATCCTTGAAAACGCCGTACACGTGCTCGATTTCTTTTCTTTCGACTTCACTGTAAATCAATGCCGTTTTCCTCCTCATTTTCTTGTGCTTCGCGGAGAATTTCATCGCAGAGATAAGCATAGTCCGGCAGTTTTTCGATTACAGGCTTCCAAGCGGCCCGCACTTGTGCAGCTTCGTCCTTATCCATAGTAGAAAAGTTGTGATTGCGCTTTGTCTGCATCAGCACGGTGATGGCCATATCATCCAGCAGTCGGTGGCAAAGCTGTGTCGCGGTATGTAAATCATCGCAGCTTTCAGATTCGTGGGTTTTCTCATTGATGGTAAGAAATACATAGCCAACCTTATCAGACCAGAGGAGGTCAACACTGCCCTCGCTTTCCAAATAATCGGCAAAAGCGCTTTCAACGCGCCGCATTTCAAGCGTTCTTTTCATTTTGAATGACATAGAGAAGTTCCTTTCAGGCAATTTTTATCTTTATGCTGGGGGTCACTGTCTCTATTATACACACTTGCTTATCCTATAATCTGGACTACAACTATATTTTCAACATTTTGCAAGAAAATGTTTATTCTTATTGTGGAGTAACTGCATCCAGTGGGTTCACGCGCACACCATTCTGCATCACCTCAAAATGCAGATGGAAACCTGTGCTGTCGCCGGTGTTGCCAACATAGCCAATGACTTGCCCCGCCGTGACGGTTTCGCCCGCTGAAACAGCAGCGGCAGTCATGTGGGCATACCGCGTAGACAGGCCCGCGCCGTTATCCAACAGAACTTGGTTGCCATAGCTATTGTTCCAGCCGGAAATGATGACCGTACCGCCGTGAGCAGCCAAGATAGGCGTACCCTCCGGCGCGGGAATATCCGTACCGCGATGGCCGGAGTTGCCGTAAGCATCTTCCTCGCCAAAATTGCAGGATATGTAGGTGTGACCGGGCAGCGGCCAGCAGAGTTCGCCGTCCTCGATAATGCCGATGCTGCCGCCGCAGAGGGCAAGCAGCGTAGGGCGCATTTCATCGGAGAGAAGTTCGTGTAAAATGTCTTTTTGGTCTTGGGTAAAATTGTACAACTCCGCCAGTTCATCCACGGTTTTGCTGCTGACGGTGAGGTGCAGGATATACTCGGTTTGTTGCTCCGGGTCGGGGTCGTCCTCGGTGGGGTCGGGGGTGACGTCTACTTCTTCGACTTCATAGGTGATTGTGTGCATAGCCCAAAAGGTATCTTGGATGCGCTGCTTTTGGGCAGCGTTGATAACGACCACGTCGCTGTCGGCGTTGAGGTTGGTATGCACCGCAAAGACTGCCAGCACCTCCGGCCAATAACTTGCCCATGTGTGACCGCCCTCGTAGTCGTAGGCAATGGTGGTTTCGCTGCACTCTGGGTGCGCCGACACGATGTCGTTGATGGCTGCGCCGAAGTCGGCGTTGGTCTCGGCTACGATTTCGGCAATGGGGATGCTGTTGGGGTCGCCGGATTCATCGGCAAACAAGATGCCCATCGGGGAGCCGATCACCGCCGCAGCCGCGCCTATGACCATCGCCAGCAACAGCACCACACCGCCCGCGCCAAGCAGGGCCAGCAGCGATTGCGCGGTGCGGCGCACGGTTTGGGAGAGCAGGGCTTTGATTTTGGCTGCGATATAATGAACGCCACGGCTGATTGCTTCAACCGTGGCTTGTTTATTGCTGATTGTGGGCAGCTTGGGTGCGTGGGTAACGATGGGAGCGGTATTGCCCGCCGCTGTGGCAGCCGTCTGCTTTTGCAGATAGCGGCGCACAGCCTCGCGGGTCAGGTGCTGCCGCTTTAAGTGCTGCTGCATTTGGGCTTGGTAAGGCGGCGGTGCCGGTGTGGCCGATGACGGCACAGGGGCTTGCGGCGCTGGTGTTTTGGCTGCGATGGCCTTTTGCCGGAAACGCTGCTTTTTGAACATTTCCCTGCGCTCGGTCTGCGTGGGAACAGTGACTTTCTCTTTTTCAGTCAGCTTTGATGCAGATTGGGTGCTGCCCTGCAAGGTGAGGTTTTTCCGCTTCTCCTGCATTGCACGAAACTTGCGGTAGCTCATGCGGGCGGTGCTTTTGGCGGTGTTGCCTGTACGGGCAGCCACATCGGAAATGCCCTGCTGCACCTCGGTTTGTGCGTATTCTTCGGGGGATTCCTGCCGCTGCTCGGCGGTGCGTTCGCTCTGCGCCTTGGTCCGCATAAGCGTTTTGCGCACAAACTGCTTGCGCTTTGCTTTAATTCCGGGCATCGTCAATTACCACATCATCCAACTGGCGCGTATATTCCGGGTAGCGCAGTTTTACGGCTTCGTACATATACGGCGCAAAGAAGCAGTCGAACAGGTCATACGGTGTACAGGATTTGTCATCGTATCCATTCCAAAGATTATAGGCAAACCGTGTCAGCTTGGTTGTGCCGCTGGTCTGCCATCCTGCGGCCAGCGATTCCGGCTTGATTTCGTCTTTTTCAAAATTGAAACAAGCGTCAATGTTATTCCGAAGTGCGGGTACTGCTGTCAAGATGTAAATTAGTGCGCGGTGGTAGCTGTCCATTGCCTTGCAGCGGTTGAGGTGGGTTAAGTATGCCCTACGGTGGGCAGGGGTCATAAACTTAGGTTCGGTCATGGTGGTGTCCTCCTGCTTTCTTTATATATGAGGTTATATTTTTGAGATTCTAAGGCGGGCGACACCACGCCTTTTGTTTGTGTAAAATCATGCTCTTAGCGTTCTCCGTGGTCGATGGGTTTGATTTTCAGCTTATTGCCATCGCGCTGAAATTGCTCGTACTGTTCAGGAGTGCATTTCATCGGCAACAGGCCATGCGGCGTGGGGAGAAAGACAACAGGGTTATGATACAGCCTTTCATATAAGAAAACCTGTCTATCAGTCAAACTGATAAAGTCTTCTCCGCCATTGCCGCAGACTACAAAAGAACCTGCAAGAAAATCTGTATGTCCGTAAAGCCGGTTAGGCGGCAAACCGTCAATCTTCCCGGAGTCGTTGCAGATAACGCAAACGCTATCTCTCCACGGACGGCAACATTCAATATCACCGCCGACAAGCTCCTGCAATGCCCTTAATGTGTTGGGAATCGTGCGCTCCTCCGGGTATTTACCGGGCTGCACATACAGCACGCGGATTTCATTTTCACTCATAGGATTTCCTCCATTTCACCGGGCTTTGTAGTAAGCAACTTATATGTCTTAGTATCCTTGGGCTGTGGGTTGTTGAATGGGATAAGGCTGTTGCCCATCTTGATGATGCCCTCACCGGGTTGGGCCAACAGCAAATATTTCCGCTGCGGCTCGGACAGGCCGTACAACTCCACCACGCTGTCAATGTCCTTGGTTTGGCGCAGCATGACCACAAATTCGGAGTTTGCCAGCATGGCATAGGCGGTGTCGTTGGTAAGGCAGTCCTGCACATTTTGCGTGATGCCGGTGGCGTAGGCGTTGTACTTTCTGAATCGCTTCCAACTTGTGTACAGGAAATTGGCGCTCAAAGAATCGCGCAGCAGCAGATAGATTTCATCAAAGTATACCCATGTGGCGGCCTTGGGGTCGTTGCGTTCGTTGCTCATAACGGCGGTGTTGATGTACTCCAGCATAGAGAGCATGGCAACAGGTTTTAACTGCTCTCCCAAACTTTGGATATTGAAGCAGATAAGGCGGTTGCTCATGTCCACGTTGGTGGGCTGGGCGAACGCTTGCATACTGCCGGTGGCAAAAATCCGCAATGCAAGCGCGATTTCCTTTGACCGTTTATCGCGCTGATTGTTCAGTGCCATCCACAAGTCCTTGATAGTCGGGCATGGCGCGGTATAGTGGGATTCCATCAAGGGTTTGTAGATGTTTTCAAGGGCATCGTCAATCAGACTTTTATCACCGGCCAGAATATGCTCCTTGCCCATTATCTGCTCGCACAGGCTCAACACAAATTCTGCTTTTGCAACATGGGGAGGAATTTTCGTTGCCTTATCGTATTTGAAGTCCAGCGGATTAAAGTGCGTAGCGCTGTCCACCGAGATATTTACAACCTCGCCGCCCAATTCATGCACGAGGGGCGCGTACTCATTTTCGGGATCTACGACATAGAATCTAGCCTGAGTAAACCGCAGATACAGCATCAAAATTTCCAGCTTAACAAACATGGATTTGCCGCCGCCGGAGGTGGCGACAACCATTGCATTGCCGTTCACAAGGCTAGTGCGCAGCCCGATGATGAGATTGCCTGTCACGGCGTTTCTGCCGTAACAAATGCCGCCCGGTGTGAGAATTTCTTGCGTATTGAACGGTACAAGTGCTGTCAGCGATTTCGTCAGCATCGTGCGCACGCTCTCGATGCGGCGC
>OLQX01002275.1_pt1 | contig 13315 bp, 7 predicted proteins | sample 1672581 | NCBI WGS metagenome assembly OLQX01 (sample SAMEA3136701, study PRJEB25190) | human gut metagenome | reverse complement strand
TCGTTTTTTTGACTGCGCGAATCTCCACCCAGCTGTTCTGTCCGCCGAAGGCAATCGCTTCACCGAAGCTGTTCCCTGCATTAAACTGCTGGATAATCTGCGGCTCGCGGTGGGACATATATTCCGCCTGTATACAGCCCTTCAGCACAATTCCCATGACGGTTCTGTTTTCAAACTGCTCCCAGACAATATCGTTTTCGTTATAATCCATTTCATAGCCGCCCAGCTTCCGGATAATGGCATCATAATTGCTTTCGGGAATCCCCTTGAACATCTTCATGTTGCGGAAAATTTCTTCCTTGAAAAGCACAATGTCCTCGTATTTCTCCTCCTGCTCAGGCACGCTGTTGATTTCATTCAGACGGATAACCTTCGCCCCCAGAAGGGCGGCATCATCTACGCCATGGGTCGCAATCAGCATAATTCTGCCGCGCCGCATTTTCAGAAGATAATCGATAACCTCCATTTTGGTTTCTCTGTCCAGACCCGTAAAGGGTTCATCCAGAATGACCATTTTGGAGGGATAATGCATCGCTCTGGCAAGGGCAACGCGCCGTTTCATGCCGCCCGAAAGCTGCATCATCGGCTGATTCAGACAGTTTTCCGGCAGGATATCTGTCAGCTCTGTTGCAAGCGTTTTTCTACTTTCCTTGCTGTTCGTGACCAATGCCACATTTTCCACCGCGGAAAGTGTCATGCAAAGCCTGTCTTCCTGAAACATAGCGGAAATTTCGCCGTTTTTGATGCCGCTGATGGTGCCGTCGTCCGCCTGTTCTCTGCCCATGATGATGCGCAGCAGCGTTGTCTTCCCCATGCCGCTTGGCCCCATCAGACAGTAAATATTATCATCCTCGAGGGTGAGATTGAAGCCCCGAAGCACCTGCTTTTCCCCAAAGGATTTTTGAATATTTTTGATTTCTACCGGCATTTTTTCTATCCCCCTTTTCAAGATTTTGTCGTAAAGCTGCCGCATGGCGCACTCAGCTTTTTCAAGATATACATAAATATTTTTTCAAAAAGAATACTCAGAATAATCACAACAATCGTCCATGCGAATAAATCCGCCGTTTGCAGATAGGTCTTCGCGGCATACATTTCGCGCCCGATGGACGGCTTTGGTGTACCGATGACCTCTGCCATGATGCCCGATTTCCAGCTCATGCCCAGCGCCACGCGGCAGCTGCTCAAAAGAAACGGCATGAAGGACGGGCGATAGATATAGAGGAATTTTTTCCATCGGGAAAGATGGAACACCTCCGACATTTCCAGCATATCTTGATCCACGTTCATAAAGCCTGCAAGCGTACTGGTGTAGATCAGCGGCAGAACAATTAAGAAGGAAAGATAAATTGTTAATGCCTGATTGCCTACCCAAATGAGCAGCATAATGACGAAGGAAATCATCGGGACGGTTTTCAGCGTCAGCATAATCGGCTCGATAAAATCACGCACGAATTTAAACCGATAGCAGACCACCGCCAGAAGAAACCCTGCGATAAAGGAGATAATAAACCCTGCCGTAATCCGCAGAAAGGAAGAGCCGCAGATGACCCAGAAATCGGGCTTGCCAATCTGCGCAAAAAGCGCCTGTAGGATATGGATGGGGCCGGAGAGGACAATGCGGTTGTCGATGATTCTGTCCGCCGCTTCCCATAAAACCAGCCAGAATAAAATAATCAGTCCCATTTTCAGATAATTCTTTTGTTCTTTTTTCCCGTTCACACGATCCCCTCCAGTTAGCCATACCTAATTTTTATTTATCATACCACCTTTTCGGTGGGATGTCATTTGCCATGGCAAACAGAATGCAAAATTGCATCAGATTTTATTAGATAATTTTTCTCATTTAGATAAAAAGGCATTTTTATTCCTTCTAAGGGTTGGATAATGATCCTGCAAATTATAAGTTTCTAATATCATCTAATCTAGGAATAAAATCTAAACAAATACATTTTCCAATGAATCACATTGGGATATAGTTGAAATATAAATATAAAAAAGAAGGGTGAGGGCATAGTCCCTCCCTTTTAAGAAATGCAGCCCCAGAGCAATTTGCCCCGGAGCTACCGGATGAAAAATCTTTTTTGAAAAAGCAAACTTGAAAATATTATTTTCAAAGTCTAAAGGATAGCAAGCCCTTTTCGCCCCTAAAACAATTTACATCAGATATATTTTTCTCACTTTTTGGGATACTTCATTTTGCTTTCTTTTTCCCAAGCATAGTTATCTTGCAATCGCAACTGTCCTTGTGGAAGGAACCCAAATCACATTTGCGCCCAATTCCTCGGAAATATAGCGAATGGGAACCATCGTGCGTCCGTTGCTGATAATAGGTGCTGCGCCAAAGCCTTCCAAATCCTGATTGATTCTCATGGTCAAGACCTTGCCGTCAATCACGATGGTAACTGTCTTTGTATCCTGCGCCCAGCTTACATTTGCACCGAATGCCTCTGCAATAAATCTCAGCGGAACCATCGTTCTGTCCTGCGAAATCAAGGGTGCCGCATCCAAAATCTTGTTTTCATTATTCAGCACAACACCATTATTGCCAATCTGCATGCTAATTGTTGTTAGGCTCTCCTTTTCCACAACGAAATAGCTGCCTTCCTCTACCACATAACCAACAACCGCATTCGCCTTTGCATCATAGCTGCCGCCAACAATTTCCAGCTTACCTGTTTCAGCATTCAGCTTTGCCAAGGTCAGTTGATTTACATTCTTCACATCCTTGGTATCCGCAGGAATTTTCAAAACTGCAGGTTCTGTGAAATCCTTACCGGAAACGCTCGTCCCCTCTGTTACCAGTGTTACCTTATCATCTGCCTTCGCTGCATTTGCCGCCGCCGCATTTGCTTCTGCTGTGGTTTCTGCTATTTTTACGGTATCATTCTTGCCCTCCACGGTAGGAGATACAGCAGGCTTTTCTGCGGATTTCTCTGTAGGCTTTTCTGTGGGTTTTTCCGCAGGCTTACTGCTGCCGCCACCGCCGCCACCGCCGGAAGGTCGATTGGAAACGATCAGTGTTCCATTGGCATAAATAATATCATAATTATCATTTGACAGCGTACCGGTAATGTTGATTGTGGTTTTGCCGACTTTGCTCATATCCGGTGTCTGCGCATAGGTCAATGTCACTTTGCCATTCAGGCTATCTGTACCGACCAGCCCCTCTACCTTGTAATCCTTATCTGCTTTCGGATTGCTCAGATCCGGCACATCGCTACCGATGTAGGCATTCTTGTCCAGTACGGTAACGGTAACCGTTTTTTTCGCCACCTTCACTGTAAGATTTTTCTGTACCGGGTTATAGTTTCCGCTGTTGTCCTCGGTGTAAGTAGCAGCAAAGGCTTTCTCTCCCACATTGCCAACAGAGCTGTCGGGAGTATCCCAAGCCCATCCCTTCGGCAGAGGTACATCCTTCAGTGTGCTACCATAAACAGCGTTCAATTCGGTCGGCGTGGTCGGGTTAGGCGTTGCCTTGCCGATAGTAAAGGTTCCGCTTGCTGTGCCGATATAGTCGTCTTTGCCGGTGACGGTCACTGTGGCCTGTCCGGCATTCGTATTATCACTGGCAGAAATTGTGTACCGGTCATTAGGAATGATTTTACCGTCTACCTGAACCGTTACCGCATCAGCGGCCGGAATTTGAGCCTGACCGGTATATGTATAGCTGCCGGATACCACCACTTGGGCACCGGTCAAGCTTTTTGCATTAACGGTTAGGGAGACATCCTGCTCCGTTGTGGAAATCGTTTCATAATTCTTTTCCGTATCTTCACTGGGAGTAAACACCACTTTGTACGAGGAAGTTCCCACTGTGGGAATCGTATTCTTTACAGTATCCGACCAAGCGAATGTACCGTATTGGGTACTGCCTCCGCTCAAGCGGCTGTCAGACACCTTTTCCCCGCAGGTAATTGCGCTTGCCGTTGGCCAACTGATTTCAGGGGCCGCTGCCTTGCTGATGACAAAGGTTCTTGTTGATGTACCGGTATAGTTGCCTTTGCCGGTAACGGTTACGGTTGCTGTCCCCACATTGGTGTGATTCGTATAGACAAGCGTATAATCGCGGTTCTCAATAAGCCGTGTGTTCTTTAATGTTACGCTTACAGCAGGGGTAATCGGAGAGCCTGTATAGGTAAACAATTCGCCCTCTACCGCAATATCCGCACTTGTTGTAATCCATGCCTCGGTAATAAATACCTTCACCGCTCCTGTCTGTGCTGCCATATTTTGCGATCCTACAAATTTTGCGGTGAGCGTGTGCGATCCCTTTCCGAGATTCGCTTTTGCGGTGTCGATGGTAAAGGTCAGTTCTTTGCCGGAGGCAACCGTTTGTGCCTCAGTAAGCTGTCTGTCTCCTTCGTAAATTGCCATCTGCCCCGCCTGAGGCGTGTTAAGTGCTCGCGCCTTTTTAACAGGAGCATTTCCGGTCGCCTGAGGCGTAACAGTGACGTAGATAGGATCGCCGTAGTTATAGACTTTGTTCGGACGAGTCACTGTCACTCCGCCGCTAAACTCAGTCCCAGACTGCAAAATGGTGTACTGCACTGTTGCCGTCTCTTCGCCCACGGTAACAGCGGCGGTATAGGTACCCGCATCGGTGGGCGTTCCGGTAATAGCAGTGCCATTCTTGGTATAGGCAATTTCCGATACAGACACACCGGAGATAAGGGTGTTTTCCAGAACTGCGGTCTTTCCTTGTCCGTCATAGATCAAATTACCCGCAGGAGCCTTGATAATCACACTGCCACCGTTGCCTTCGGGCAGTCCACAGTTTTCTGCCGTACAATGTTCCGTAATAGTTGTACCATCCTGACTGCCGATGTACTCCCAGCTATGCCGGTGTGTCTGAAGCTGCACGGTTTTGCCGTCATCTAATAGGGCGATACCATATTCGGGAATGTCAGAGGTGAAGTTTCCTTTCTTAATCCAGCCTCCATCAGTTGCCTTGGCGATGGTAGTCGGAGGATTATGAAAGGATCTCACACCGATGCGGGTTTCTTCATGCAGTTTACCGGTCACCTGAATGGTTTTCCCATAAGACAAAAACACATTTTTTCCGCCATTTCCTGTGTTGTCGGTAATTGTTACCTTGCCTTCGCCGGTGACCTGAAAAGCTTTTCCTCCGAAGTACACGCCGCCGCCATAAGGAGCGGTGTTGCCGGTAATTTTGCCGCCGTGCAGGATCATCTCTGCGGTGTAGACGCTTTTTCTCCCGACGCAGTGCACACCACCGCCATATCTGGCGCTATTGCCGGTAATCTCGCCGCCGTACATTTCAAATTTAGTGGACTCTCTCAGAAATACACCTCCGCCGAACTGGTCTCCGTTGGTTTCTGAACCTGAATCGGTTGCACGGTTATTTGTGATTTTTCCGCCGTACATGATAAATTTGCTACTACTGCCAAAGCAAAACACGCCGGCACCGCAGTAAGTTTGATTTTCGGTAATCGTCCCTCCGTACAGGCGGAATGTTACACCCCCTCCGCTGAAGGATACACCAGACTGAAAGCCGGTAATCGTGCCGCCGTACATGTCAAAGGTGCTTCCTGCTAAGGGGTTAATGCCCAATTTCTTGTATACTTCATTGCCCTCTCGGCAAAGCTTGCCGGTTGTCCCGCAGTCGGTCAGCGTCAACTTTCCGTTTTCAGAAATCTCCACGAAACCCTTGCCGGAGAAGGTCATCTTATGTCCATTCAAACAAAGCACCACATCCGACGGTTCCCAAATGCTATTCAGCTTGACATCCTGTGTCAGGTAGTAGCCGTCCACACCTTCGGGCATAGAGGTCGGCATCTGAGGCTTTGCAGGATTTGTCGCATAGGGATTCCACGGCTGAAAATTTAACTTCTTTTCTTCCGCATGATCGCCAATAGCGGTGTGTGTCCCTCCACAGACACAGTGCGCTTTATGCCCCTGTGTGCGAAGCCACACCACATCACCCTCCCGATACAGCTCGTTTGCGAGCGCATCATCCGGGAAGAGGTTGTTGAAATATTTCCCGCCGGTTGTGTCAGTAACAGGGATGGGTGCCTCAGGGGAACCCGAATTCTCTACAGAAATGCCAAAGCGTGCATCGGCATTCAGCTTCCCGAAGGAGAGCGTTTTCCCTGTGTGAAGCAGAATATTTTTCGTCTTGTTCTCAATTACCTTTGCTCCGCCGCTGAGGGTAAGCGTGCCATTCAGATAATCTACGCCTATGGTGTTTTGGGTAATGGAACCGCCGTTCAGCGTACATCTCCCGCCATTAAGCAGTACGCCGGTGGTATTGCCGCTGATTACGCCGCTGTGCAGGTTGAACGTGCCGCCTATTACCGCAATGCCGGAGGAACCACTGCTGATTTTGCCTGTCTCTTTACAGTCCATCAGAGTGAAGGTGCTGCCGGTGCCTACGGTAATTGCAGAAGCAGAGTTAAGGACTGTGATGCTCTTTCCGTTCAGGCAAAGCGAAATGTCCCGATTTGGAGCTGCCCATACTGTGCTCAGTACGACATTTTCACTCAGACAGTAGTATTTTGTGTCTGAAGTGTCTCTTGTGATTTCATCCAAAGAGCGAATCTCCTTGAATTCTGTCTGCGTGCCGTTATCCAGTCTGTGTATATGAGGGGTCACAATGGCGTAACTGCCGTCATCGTTTTTCTTGACCCTCCCGTAGCTTTTATTTAGAGAAATGTCCGCAGAGCCGATTTTTCTTTGCCGCCAGATGTCATACTTCCCATTCTCATTTAACAGCCAGGTCACTTCGCCGGTGCCCATCTCCTTCTGCGTCTTGGGTATTACAGTAGAGTTGTCTCCATCCTTGTATAGTTCACCCTCGTAGTATATTGCATCGCCGACTCTTGGTTTGGAGTGGTAATAGTAGCAGTTTGTGATTTTACCACCGGAGCTATTTTTTGCAATGGCGTAGTCTTTCGGCACATAGGAAGTGCCTGTGACCCCATCTGTTCGGAGTTCACCGTCAAACAGGCAGTTTTTGATTGCGCCTGAATTCTCATAGGCAATGCCCGCAGCAGAGGCTTCATCCGGAATAAGAATACCAGATTTTCCCGCCCCCACCGCACTCAGGCAGTTTTCGATTGTGCCGCTATTTTGGTAGGCAATGACGCCAAACTCCCCCGTTACATAGAGCATATAATTGACTTTGGTGCTGCAGCGTTGGATAGTGCCTGCGTTATACGCCGCAATCAGTCCACATTTGGTAACATTGAAATTGTTGGCGTTCATCGTAGAGCCCATGTAGTCAACCTTCACAACCAGATCCTGTATTGTACCGCCCGATCCAATCCGGCCGAAAAGGCCCTTTTCAGAAATTGGGTCTGGCTTAGTGTAGTCCCCCAGCCAAAAATTCCTTATGGTATAGGCGTTTCCGTCAAAGGTGCCGTTGTAGGGCTTGTCCTTGGTTCCAATGGGCTCCCAGATGACGTTTTTCAGGTCAATGTCATGCAGCAGTTTGGCGTGAATCTTAGCATTTCCGCTATTCACCGTATCCCGAAACCGTGCCAACTCCTCTGCGTCGGTAATTTGGTAGGGGGATTGTTCTGTGCCGTCTCCCTCTGTCGGCTTGTTCGCAGGATCTGCCGCAACAGCTTGCAGAGCTGCAATTTCTTCGGCATTTTCTCTGGGGCTATCCTCTACGTTCGGCAGTGCATTGATTTGCTCCTGTCCTGAGCAGGCCTCACATTCATAGGTGCAGGGCGTTCCCTCGGTAGCGGGGGAATAGCCGCAGTCCGCATTATGCTCATGTCGGCAGTCTAATTTTTCTGTGATGCAGCCGCTTTCCTCACTGCATTCATGGGTACATGTATGCGGCTCTCTTTCCGCCACATTCTCTGCCACATTCTCTGAGGCACTGTCCTCCGCAACAGGATAACAGCTCTCCCCATGCTCATGCACACACTGCTTCATCGGTGCATAGCAGTCCTCTGTATGCGCATGCCCGCAGGGTGTTTCCTTCTCTCCTTCCGTATACCCACAATCCTCTGTATGCTGCGTGTGGTGTATACATAAGCCTGCATCAGCAGGGGATTCAACCTCTGCCGCCGCTATCTGCATTTGCGGCATGGTCAATATCATTACTGCCGTCAATAAAAATGCGGTCAATCTCTTTCGATTTCCCATTTATACTCTCTCCCTTCTTTTTCCTCATTTTCTGTCGGATCTACTCAATACCTCCTCTTTTTTCCTGTATTTGATTCTGCGCCCTGTTCGGTGCATTTTTTCAATAACACTGTCATAAACATTCTCTCCGATACAAAATCTGTCCAAAGGCTTTCCGCAGGCTATGAATATCCACAGGCTTTTTCCCAAACCAGTCCGCATTGTACCGATAGGCACGCAGGGCAAAATCCAAATCCGAAAACCAAAAAATATGCGCATGCGGTCTTTTCTCCCACAGCAGCTCCATAATCTCCAGACTAAAGGTGCCATCCTGCGCCACCACAAATAAATCAACCTCAGGCCCATCCCGCACCAAGCTGCAAAAATCCTCCTGTCTCACATAGGGGGTAATCTCCACAAAACGCAGATATTCTCTGGCACATTGGTCAAGCTGTCCTAACAAAATTTCCAGTTCTCCAAGGTTTTCATTGTAAAGTGCAATCTTCAACACGCCTCCTCCCTTCCACAGCAGATTAAAAAGGCATAAAAAAAATCGATTCTTTTACAGAACCGACTAAATTTAGGATACCATTTTTCACCACTCTGTCAATAGGTCTTGCATAAGATGTCAAAAATCTGCACGAAATGTAGGTCAAACCGAAAAAAAATATGATACAATAGTTCGTGAAAAGCAAAATTCTTAAGTTAGGAGGCGAAAATTATGCGGATTGCCATTGTAGATGACCTTTCCACCGATGCCGAAGCTTTGCGGAAGTTTCTCTGCCGTTGGGCATCGGAACAGGGGATTCCTTTGGTTCCTTCCCCTGTTATATTGGAAAGCGGCGAGGCTCTGCTTGCCCATTTCGCTCCGAATGCCTTTGATATAATCTTTCTGGATATTTATATGACCGGCATAACCGGTATGGAGGCTGCCCGAAAAATTCGGGAGCAGGATACGCATTGTCAGCTAATCTTTACAACCACCACCGGAGAGTACGCTGTGGACAGCTATGAAGTTGGGGCGGCATATTATCTGGTAAAGCCCTTTTCCTATGAAAATCTAACACAGGCACTTTCACGCTGCAGTGCGGAGTTTTTGGAGCAAAGCCAGTGCGTAATCATTCCGGGTGCTGCAGAACAGCCACCACTTCTGCTCCATCAAATTACCTATACCGAATACCAAAGTCGCAATGTAGAGGTTCATCTGCTTGGCGGAAAAACACGCCTCATCTCCATGCGGCAGGCTGATTTTGCGGCTCTGCTGTTGGCATATCCTTATTTCTGCGACTGTATGCGTGGCGTTCTGGTCAATCTGGAGCAGGTGGAAAGCTTAACGGCAAGTCATTTTCTTCTGTCAGATGGGACATCTGTTCCTGTCAGCCGATTAAAATATAAGGAGGTGCGGGAAAAATATCTTTCCTTTGCCTATGCCCGCATGAGAGGAGGCTTCACAAATGGAACTCTCTGATATGCTCCACCCGATGCTGGAGCTTTCCATCTCTATCCCCGCTATCATTCTGTGCTTTCTACCGATGAAAAACCATCTGAACGGCAAGGGAAAGCTCCTCTTGCTGTGGGGCATTCCTACTCTGATTTTGTGGTGTGTAGGGATGGGCTGGCTCTGCTGGCGGTTTCGTTATAGCACAAAGCTCTGTATGCTTTTGACGCAGGTATTGCTTCTGCTGTTTTATTGCAAAGCAGTTCCGCTATCTCGGTGGAAAACCGTCAACGTATTTCTGGCGGTTTGCGGTGTATTTTCCTGCATGTATAATCTGGCAATTCTGATAGATGCCCTTCTGTTTCGGCGGAGTGGTGCAGTTGTGCTTTCCCTAAACAGTACCATTCTTTATGTCCTGCTGTGTTGGCTGCTGCTGGGAATTTTATGCTACCCTGCCACACACGCTGCCCGTTGGCTGTTGGATGAGGTAGAAACACCGGAAACCTGGTATATATTCTGGATATTGCCGTTGGTGTTCTGGTGTCTGAATACCACCCTTCGCCCCAGGAAATATTCCACGCTTTATACCAACCGTGTGATGCACTTCTATCCGATTTTAATTCTTGCACTTCTTGGACTGATGCTGCTTTATTATGCCCTGTTTTACTGGATGGCAAGAGGGATTGCCAAAAATATCCGTCTGTCACAGGAAAACAAACTGCTGCAAATGCAAACTGCCCAGTATCGCACTCTGCAAAAGAGCATTGCCGATACCCGCCGTGCCAGACATGATTTGCATCAGCATTTCAAGGCATTGCAGGGCTGTGTGGAAAGCGGCGATATCTCCAAAGTGGCGGCCTATGTGAAAGCATACGGAGAAAGTCTCCCACCCGATACAATTCATCCATTTTGCAAAAATTATGCTGTGGATGCCATTCTGCACCACTATGCAGAGCAGGCCCTCCTCCAAAAAACCGATTTGGAGGCTGTGGTTCAAATGGAGGAGCAGACGATTATTCCGGAGCCGGAGTTCTGTTCACTTTTGTGGAACCTTCTGGAAAATGCCCTTGAGGCCTGCGCCGCCTCCAAAACACCACGCTTCATCCGTCTGCACATTCGCCAGCAGGGAACCCTTTATCTGACGATGGATAACACCAGCGACCAACCGCCACTCTCCGATGAAAAACGGCTCATTTCCTCCAAGCACGATGGCTTTGGGATTGGGACGGAATCTGTACGAATGACCGCGGAACGCTATAATGGGGATGCTCGTTTTGAATGGAGGGAAGGAGTATTCTATGCCTCGGTTATGCTTTCCTCTGCTGACTGACAGAATCCCCCTTCTGTAAATCAAACGGTTTCTTCTCAGAAAATTTTATAAAAAAATCGGAATTTCCTATAAAGGCACAAGAAAACGGTTAATTTATAATCAACCGTTTTCTTACTAAGCTATAATTTTTCTTTTATATCTGTCACAAAACCATTTCTATATTCACTCCAAATCTCTCTCACCCTCTAAAAGCTCCTTGGTCTTTCCGACTAGATATAATGGAATATTGGTAATATTACCGTCCTTTCTATATCCCATTTTTGAAAATTTGACTGCATATTGAGGGTGATTGTCTACAACACATTCATCCAATTACCTTCTTTCAAAATTAAAATTGACTTTCATGCCCTCAATTACAATGTTTCAGGGCATAAAAGTCAATTACACTTATTTCAATATTTTCCTCATCACGTTATCCGTATTCTTCTTTTTTGACTCCGTCTACTCTACCATTTTACCACTGTGATGAAAGAAGAAAATCTGACAAATGGACAATTTTAATACCATTTTCAATTCCCACATCCAAATCATTTAAAGTAACAACATACTTAGGATAGTGGTCTTTAATTTCCATTAGATTTCCCACTTCACGATCAGACTTTTCCGGAAGCTGCACACACACCTGCACATATATCTTCTCATCTCGCCGGATTGCCACAAAATCTATTTCCTTGGTATCGTTCTTTCCGATAAAAACATCATATCCTCGCCGTTTTAATTCAAGAAAAACAATATTCTCCATTACCCCATCCAACATTTTACGGTTATACCCCATCAGTGCATATTTCAAAGAAATATCTGCAAGATAATACTTCTCCTGTGTTTTCAAAATATTCTTCCCTTGCAGGTCGTACCTTGCGCAAGGATAGATGATAAATGCCTGCTCCAACCATCTCAGATAATTATAAATACTCTCTACAGATATTTTTCGGTGTTCACTCTTTAAAAAGTTCGATATGGAGTTTGCGGAAAACGTCTTTCCCATATTTTCAATAATATATTTTACTACACGATCAAATAAATCCTGTTTATTGATACGATGTCGTTTCACAATATCTCTGGAAACAACAGTATGATAAATACCATTTACAATCTGATATGCCGGCTGTGTTTCATAATCACTGATTGCGATAATTGGAAAGCCGCCAAAACGAATATATTCTTCAAGCAACTCATTTCTTGATAATGCGCTGTTGGCCTTAAAGTCCAAATACTCTTTAAAAGACAGTGTAAAAACTGGGATTAAAACATATCTCCCTGTCAAATAAGTAGAAATCTCGCTGGACATCAGTTTAGAATTAGAGCCGGTTACATATACATCCGCATTTGTACCTTCAAGCAAGCTATTAACTGCTTTCTCCCAACCTTTAATCTCTTGAATCTCATCCAGAAGTATATAACATTTCTCTTTTCCTGCAATTTCTGCAATAAGTTCATCATACATCTGCTTCGCTGTAATATTCTCAGGAATATCCATTTCTGTATATCTCTTCATTATAATACATGATTCCGGTACATTCCGGCTAAGTAATTCTTCTTTTAGCATTTCAAAAATAGTAGATTTTCCACAGCGTCGGATACCTGCAAGAATTTTTACCAGAGGTTGATTTATAAATGGTTTTATTGCTTCGATATAATCCGGTCTAAAAATCATGTTATCATCACCTTTCTTATTTATTATAACAAAAAACTATATAATTTAAAACATTTTTTCTGTTTACACCTTAAAAATTATAAGAATTATGATAGTTTTATTGGTTCTTTCCCCACACACTTTCTCCACCCTATTTCTTCTTTTATCTCTCTCTTATATTTGTAATAGGAATTTCTACTAATTCCAAACAGTTTTATAACCTCCTTATCCTTCAGCATACCGTTAAAGGACGAGGAATACTTATATATTTCCCGTTTTTTCTGCTTTGTACTTTCGTATTCAATTTTTGTGCCGGCAGCTCGTCCTATCTGCTTACCATTCAAACGAGCCGTTTCGATTCCCTCAATGGTTCTTCTCCGCAAATCCTTAACTTCCTTCTCTGCCTGCTCAAAACATATTTTTATCTGCTCCTTCGCAAGAGCCAGCATATACTTGTTTACACCTTCCAGAATATAATCTACAGTAGTACCTGTCATTTCAATGCCGGACTCCATTGCCTTCTTGTAGACACTGGTATTGATATGCGGCTCTTTGAGAAATACCAAATCAATTCCCCTATGATATAATTCTTCATAGGCTGTGAATCCTTCTTCCGCATCCCTCGACATACGGCTGACAGAATCAAAAACGATTCTGTCCCCTTGTCGGACGTTCTTAATCAGCTTCAGCCACTTTTCCCTTCCTTCCATCTTCGTTCCCATATTAATGTAACACTTGTATAGCAAAAAATTCTAAAAATCGAATGGGGGAGCATAGGCCCTCCCCTTTTTTATACAAAGGAATACAGACCCAA
>OLQX01002271.1_pt1 | contig 13338 bp, 12 predicted proteins | sample 1672581 | NCBI WGS metagenome assembly OLQX01 (sample SAMEA3136701, study PRJEB25190) | human gut metagenome | reverse complement strand
GCGACGTGACGGACGGAAATGGTGAGATTCATATTGAGAACGCCGCCACCGGCCTTTGGAGCTTTGTCGAGACATCCGCACCGGACGGCTATTGCGTCGATCCCACGCCCAAAAGTGTTTATGTAGATGTTTCCGAAGGTGACCGCGAATACAGCGTTGCGGCGACTAATTATGAGCTGCCCGATATGAAGATCATCAAGCGCGACGCCATGAGCGGCAAGCCCATCGCTGGCACGGTCTTTTCCATTAAGTCCGTTACCGGAAGTTATTCAACCTCCGTCACGACTGGCACGGACGGTTCCGCAACGCTCTCGGCCATTCCTGCCGGTGTCTATGTGGTGCGGGAGGAATCCGTTCCCGAGCCGTACATCGTAACCAATACCGAGCAGACCGTGGCGCTGCGCCCCGGCAAGACCAGCGAGGTGCGCTTTCAGGATTACCAGAAGCCCGGTCTGGAAATTTTGAAGAAAAACATCGCCAACGGTGAACCCATTGAGGGCGTGACCTACCGCATCGAGCAGATCGACGGCAGTTTCTCCACCAGCGCCACCACGGACGGCGCGGGGCGCATCTTCCTCGATTCCATTCCCGTGGGCAGCTATCGCATCACGGAGAAAAATGTACCTTCCCATGTTATTCTCTCTGAGATCCCCCAGGAAGTCTATCTGGAAGCAGGCTGCACCCGCACGGTGACCTTCTTCAACGCGGTCAAACCCTCCCTGACGATCCTGAAGCGCAACAGCATCACTGGAGATTATCTTGCCAACGCCAAGTTCCATATCTATTACGGCTCGGACAATACCACCACCGGCGAGATCAACGACCTCGGTGTGTTCACAACGGCCTCCGATGGGAAAATCACACTCAACGATGTAAACCGTGGCTGGTACAAGCTGGTGGAGGAGTCCGCTCCCAAGGGCTTTGGCATTCAGGGCAGCGGGGTCACCGAGTTCTATCTGGAAGCCAATACCTCTAAGACCGTGACCGTGGATAATGTTCCTCACAGTGCCCTCGTCGTGTACAAATATGACGCCAAAACCGGAAAAGGACTGGAGGGCTGCCGCTTTGAACTGAGATATTTAGGCGGCGGCACTTCCGGTACTGGCGGTACGGTCATTGGGACTTATGTGACCGGCCCCAACGGGGCATTCACCGTGACAAACCTCGAAAAAGGCACTTATATCTGCCAGGAGATTGAGAGCGACGGAAATCACACCATCGACCGCGAACCCCAGACGGTGTGGATCTCCGGCGAGGATCAGGATGTGGTGACGCTCCGCTTCGGCAATGCCCCGCTGGGATCGCTCTTGATTACTAAACTGAGCGATGACAGCAAGCACGAACCGCTCTCCGGCGTAGAGTTCCTGCTGACCGACAGCAGCGGCCATTATCTCGGCAACGACAACGGCCGCTTCACCACCAATGCCGCAGGCGAAATTCTGGTGGACGGTCTGGAACCCGGCATGACGGTCATTGCCCGTGAAGTCAGGGCAAAAACGGGCTACCTGTTGGATGACAGCCCCCAGCACGCACTCATCAAGAGCGGCGAAACGGCGCATTTGCAGTTTCTGAACCAGCCTGCCGGAAATCTCATCATCCGCAAGGTCAGCTCCGGTCCCAACAAGGAGCCGCTGGAGGGCGTAGAGTTTAAGATCACCTACGCGGATGGCAGCTTTGTCCCGGACGCCAACGGCGAACTGTCCAGCAACGGCATTTATTACACCAATAAATCCGGTGAAATTCGCATCTCCAGCGTCGTCGGCACCGTGGTAGCAACGGAAACCAAGACGATTCCGGGCTTCACCATTGACGAAGCTACCCGCACACAGACCGTAGTAGTCAATCCCAACGACACGCAGACGCTGACCTTTTACAACAAACCCACTACAACGTTGATTCTCCAGAAATACATTTCCGGCACGAAAAATGAACCGCTTGCCGGGGTACAGTTCCTTGTGACGGACTCCTCCGGTGCGGTAGTCGGCCCCAACAACGGCTACTATACCACCGACGCTGCAGGCCAGATCGTCATTGAGGGTCTGACCGACGGCATGACGATCACGGCAAAGGAAGTCGAGACGGTGGACGGTTTCGTGCTGGACGAGACGCCGCAAAGCATCAAGATCGACCAGAGCCAGTCTCCCCAGCGCATGACTTTCTGGAATGAGCGACAGGGCGCGCTTATTATCAACAAGCTGTCCTCTCTGGACCGCAAGACGCCGCTGGAGGGCGTTACCTTCAAGATCACTACGGCTACCGGCGAGTTCGTCCCCGACGAAAACGGAAAAATCAGCTCCAACGGTCTGTACTATACCGACGAAAACGGGCAGATCATTCTCAAGGGCGTCACCGGCACACTGGTGGTGACAGAGGAAAAATCTATCTCCGGTTACACCATCGACGAGAATACGCGCACGCAGACCGTGGTGGTCAACCCCAATGACACGCAGTCCCTCTATTTTTATAATGCTCCCATCGGCGGGCTGGAGCTGGTGAAAGTGAATGCGGCGGACAAAACCCAGCGTATCCCCAACACCACCTTCGAGATCCGCCGTGTCAGCGATGGCGGTCTGGTGGACACCGTCACCACCGGAACGGACGGCCGCGTGTATGTGCCGCTGGAAAGCGGCAGCTACTATGCCGTGGAAACCGAGGCGGGCAAGGGCTTCCAGCTGGACAATACCCCCATCTATTTCGTCGTGGAGGATGGTAGAACCACGACCAAAACGGTGACCAACAAAGCCATCTCCGGTATCCTGATCCACAAGGTCGATTCGGCCACCGGCGAGGGCATCTACGGCGTTTCCTTCATTCTCTATGACAGCGGCAATAATCCCATTGCGCAGGAAACCAGCGATGACCGAGGGTATGTCCGTTTTGAAAATCTGACCGCTGGCCGTTTTTATCTGCGTGAATTGGAAAATGAGGGATATATTCCCGACACGCAGAAAAAGACCGTGTATGTAAAGTCCGGCGAAACCACAGAAATCGAGTGGAAGAATACGCCCATCACCGGCCAAATCCAGATCGTCAAGACCTCGGCGGACTATAATTCCATGAACGGCTGGCCCGCCGGAACGCCGATCCCCAACACCGTCTTCGAAGTTTACAATGCCCGCACCAACCGTCTGGTGGATACCATCAAGACGGATAAAAACGGGCTCGCGGTCAGTAAGCCTCTGCCTCTGGCGCGATATAAGATCGTAGAATCCAAGGCGGCGGAGTTTTACGGGCTGGATAAGACGCCCATTGAGGTGGAGATCGAACACGCCGGTCAGATCGTCAAGGCGGCCATGACCAATAAGAGCCTGTACACGAATGTGTCGATCAAGAAAACCGGCTACGTAGAGGTCATGCCGGGGCAGCTTGTCCGCTACAACTTCACCGGTATTGCCAATAATTCCACCACGGCGCTGGAATCCTTCTACTGGCGCGATGCCCTGCCCGTCAAGGCGGTGCGCCTTGAAAAGATTTACACCGGCACGTGGAATACCCCCGGCAACTATAAAATCGTGTACCGCACCAATCTCAGCGGCGATACCTGGCGAACGCTGGCGGATAATCTGAGCACATCCAAAAACTATGTCTTGGATGCCTCTCCTGCGGCGCTGGGACTTGCTTCCAATGAGTATGTGACGGAGTTCATGGCGGCGTTCGGCATTGTACCTTCAAACTTCCGTCAGGTGGAGGCCCCTCGCGTGGACTGCAAGGTGCTTTCAAAGCTCACCGGCGGTACGCAGTTCGTCAACACGTCGGATGCGGGCGGAGTCTACAACGGGCAGTGGATCATGGCGACCTCCCGCTGGGTCACCCGCGTCTATGCCCCCAGCAAGTCCCTGCCTCGCACCGGCTATTAAGGACTAACAACGGATGCCGCTCCGCAAGGGGCGGCATCCACATTTTAAGGAGGTTGAGATTTCTTGAAATACAGAAAAATGATTATTCTGACATTGACGCTTCTGCTTCTGACCACCCTCTGCTGCACCTCGGCACTCGCTGCGGGCGGGGATGTTGCGGGAGCGGTGGAGCAGACATGGACGGAGGCGGCCAAGCAGATCAAGAGCGTGGTGGAGAAGGTGGTGTTCCCCGCATTGGATATGATCCTCGCCATCGCATTCTTCGTGAAACTTGGCGGCGCGTACTTTGATTATCGCCAGAGAGGACAGTTTGAGTGGACCGGCCCCGCCATCCTCTTTGCCTGCCTGATTTTCAGCCTGATCGCGCCGAAATACATCTGGAATATCATTGGGATCTAATTCGTGAAGAAGGAATTTAAAAATCGAATCCAGACTCTCCTGCCAGAGGCAACGAATAAGACGCAATGGTTGCTTTGCCGGCGAATGCTGTAGGCCTATAAAGTCACCTCACACACCTCACAAAGATAGGCTTGCATAAAAAGCGTTATCTTGATATAATACTATCAAGAAATTGATAAGGAGGGCTTTCTATGCAAATCAGACCATCCTCTGCTCTGCGGAATGAGTACACGCAGATCTCTGAGCTGGCAAAGGCATCCGGTGAACCGATCTTCATCACGAACAAGGGTGAAGATGACGGTGTTTATATGAGCATGGCAGCATACGAGGAGCGGGAAAAAATGTTCCGACACCGCGACAAAATTTATGCTGCGGAACTCAGCAGACTGAGCGGAGAGCCTGTCTGCACGCCGGAGGAGCTTGACGAAAGAATGGAGGAGCTGTTCCGTGCCTACGAAAAGTAAACTGGTCTATCTTCCTCCTGCTCAACACGACTTCGAGGAGATCGTAAAGTATCACATTACGGAGGCAGGAACTCCCTACGCGCGAAAAATCTACAGTACGATGAAAACGACCATAAACCGTCTGCGGGATTTCCCGCTGATGGGGCAAACGCATCCGGACCCGATCCTTGCGGCAAGCGGTTACCGTAAACTTGTGCTGACGAAGACTTATGTTGCCATCTACAAATTGATTGGGGACACCGTCTACGTTTATACGATCGTCAATGGCACAACAGATTATCCGCGGCTGCTCAAGTAAGCGCTGCAGTCAGATGCAAAACAAAATACTCTATATGAAAGGCCGTCGCCCACCTGGGCGGCGGCTTTCTGCATTTTCGGAGGTGAGCGAAGATATTTATTTGGGACTTTGTTGCCGCGACGGTCCTGGATCAGCTGGTGGACTGGATCTACGGGCAGATCGTGGGCTTTCTCGGCAATTTCTTTGCCCTCATGGGCAATATGGGCGTGGAACTTTTTGAACTGGAATGGGTCAGCGCCATCATTCTCTTTTTCTCCCGCCTTGCGTGGGCGCTGTTCGCCGTCAGCGTGGTTGTCTGCGCCTTTGAGTGCGGCATTGAATACTCCACCGGCAGGGGCAATCTCCAGCAGTGCGGGATGAATATCATCAAGGGCTTTCTGGCGGTGAGTCTCTTCACCGTTGTCCCCGTCCGGCTCTATGCTTTGTCGGTGTCGCTGCAGGGAACCTTTTCCGCAGGGCTTACCGGCTACGGACGGAGCATCGGTGAGGTGGGACAGGACATCATTACGGAGCTCAATGAGATCCAGACCCTGTCGGATGTGGTGAACAGCTCCCACTTCGGCCTTGGCATCATCACCAGCCCCATTATGCTTCTCTTTTGCGTGATCCTTATGGGCTACGCGGTCATCAAGGTGTTTTTCGCCAACCTGAAACGCGGGGGCATCCTGCTCATCCAGATCGCGGTGGGCAGTCTCTATATGTTCAGCGTTCCGCGTGGCTATCTGGATGGATTCATGGGCTGGATGCGGCAGGTCATCGGCTTGTGCCTGACCGCCTTCCTCCAGTCCACCATCCTCATTGCGGGACTTATGGTGTTCAAAGACCACGCGCTGATGGGCGTTGGGCTCATGCTCTCCGCAGGCGAAGTTCCCCGCATCGCCGGCAGCTTCGGCTTGGACACCACAACAAAGGCCAATATTACGAGCGCCGTTTATACGGCACAGTCCGCGGTGAATGTGACGAGAACCATCGCCGCGGCAATCAAATGAAAAGGGTGTATATGAAATGACTCAGCCAACACGGAAACTTACGATGGGGAGCCTGTTCGATGGCATCTCCGGTTTCCCTCTGGCTTCGGTGCGGTGCGGCATCGAGCCGATCTGGGCCAGTGAGATCGAACCGTTCCCCATACTGGTATCAAAGATCCGTTTCCCCCGCATGGAGCAAATGGGAGACATCACAAAACTGAACGGCGCATATCTGCCGCCTGTAGACATCATCTGCGGGGGCAGCCCGTGCCAGGACTCAGCGTGGCTGGAATGCGCGCCGGATTGAACGGTGCGCGTTCCGGCCTCTTTATGGAACAAATACGGATCATTCAGGAGATGCGAGATGCAGACAGAAAATCTGGAAGGACAGGAATCCATATTCGGCCGAGATTCGGGATTTGGGAAAATGTCGTCGGCGCTCTCTCAAGTGGACGGGACGCTGAAACGGGTCAAAAAAAGCCTGGGGCGGATTTTCAAAAAGTCCTCGAAGCGTTCCTCCAAGTTGAAGAACCATACCTTCATGCTGTTAGACCTGAGGCCGGGCGCTGGGAATATGCTGGGGGCATATTGGGAGTACGATCCTCCGTGGCTTGGATCGTTTGGGACGCTCAACACTTCGGAGTGCCCCAAAGACGCCGTCGAGTGTTCCTTGTGGCAGATTTTGCAGGCTACAGCGCCATCCCGATACTCGCTATCCCAGACAGCGTGCCTGGGTATTCTGCGCCGCGCAGAGTGCCGCGGCAAATCGCTGCCACCCTTATTGGAAGCAGCTTTGCGTATGCAGGCAGGGCTTGACCCGCCTGCGCCCATATCCAGCGAGGGGAAAGCCCATCATCTCATGGCCTTTGCCGCCAACCAGCGGGACGAGGTGCGTGACCTGCATGATGTAGCAGGCGCACTGCAGGCTCAGCCGGGGTTGAAACAACAAACCTTTGTCGCTGGATTTTCTGCTGGAGCTGGCGCGAGCGCCGGGACCATCGGATATCAGGAAGGCGTATCGCCTACCCTGAAAGGCAGCCCCAGCGGGAACTGTATGCCCAGCATTCTCTGTATCAATGATCAGGGCGGGCAGATCATGGAGTGCAGCGAAAATGTCACCGGAACCCTCCGGGCACAGGAGCATGGACATCAGCCTTTAGTGCTGCGTCCGGGAAAGCCTTTACTGTATGAAAACTATGGAATAGACAGCCGCTATACAGGCCCCCATAAGGTAGCGCCAACGCTTTCAGCCAGAATGGGTACGGGCGGTTTGAACACCTCACTTGTTCAACAGGTGCAGGAGGAAGTCATCTGCATTGCGGGCAACGCCATTGACCGCCAGCCACAAAACGGCAGCAACGGCTTCGGCTGGCAGCGGGACATTTCCTATACCTTGACCGCCACGGATCGCCACAGCGTCTATGCCCGCCAGAGGGTAGATCAGTTCAGGGATGATGAGATCGCCTCCACGGAGAGCGCGCGGCAGCACAAGAACGCTACAGACCTTGTCTGCCAGCCGCCCTCTTCCTGGGATACGGACTGCCGAAATCTCATTCGCCGCTTAACGCCTTTGGAGTGCGAACGGCTCCAAGGCTATCCGGATGGCTGGACCGATGTCCCCGGCGCTTCGGACTCCGCGCGCTATAAAGCCCTCGGCAACAGCGTTGCCATCCCCTGCGTGGAATACCTCATGCAGCGGGTGGCTATGGTCATTACGCTTGATTTGGAATGGGATTTTTAGTTGGCTTTGGTAATAGCTTTCACACTTGCTTTCGGGTATCTTGGCTTTACCATCAAAGTGACTGGAGGAACTGCTATGGCAGAAAAAATGCGCAACCTCTGTGCTGAAATTCCTTTGGAGCTGCATACCAAAGTACGGCAGCGACAGGCGGAATCCGGCGAGACACTGAGCCGGTACATGACCGCGCTCATCACCAAATTTTATGAAATGGAGGACAACGCAAAGATGGACAAGGACAATGTGAGGACGGTGGCGTTTCAGGTGCCCACCGAGCTGTTTGAGCAGCTCAAGGCATACCTCAAGCGGAACGGCATCAAGCAGAATGCCTTCTTCCTGGACTGCATCCGGCAGGCACTGGCGGAGGACACCGGCACTGCCGAAGAATAAGAAATACATTGCGCGAACCGCTGCTGAAAATTTCGGCAGCGGTTTTGCTTTGGAGGAACAAAATGTTTATTTACCCCGAAAACCTGAAAGCCAAGCCCATGCTGTGGCTCTGGCTGCTGCGGGACATCGCCGTGATCGGCATCGGCGCTTTGCTCTCTGTGCTGGCGCTGACGCAGGGCCTTGGCATGGGACTGCTGGTGGTCACGGTGCTCTACGCCTTCCTCACCATTCAGGTGGATGGCAGCAGTATCTTAGATTTTCTGCGCCGTGCCGCCTGTTTTCTCTTTCTGCGGCAGCAATACTATGAATGGAGGCAGGACCCATGAACCGAAAACATAAAAAGGAACTGCGCCAGCGGCAATCGACCCGGCAGCTCATGGGCATCGTCCGTGTGACGCCCCACGGCATCGTGACAGATTCCGGAGAGCGGGTCTTCTTCCTGATCCAGCCGGACAACCTCTCCGTCCTGTCCCCGGAGGTCATCCGGGGCCGCGTCCGCTCCCTCACCATGCTTCTCAGCACCCAGCCCTCGCTGGAGATTCTGGCGCTGGACTCCCGCGAATCCTTCCAGCGGAACAAGGAGTATTACCTGCGGCGCTTGGAGGAGGAAACGGAGCCTGCCGTGCGGGAGCTGTTAGAGCGGGACATGTCCCATTTGGACGCCATCCAGTTCTCATCCGCCTCCTCCCGCAAATTTGTACTGGTGCTCCCACTGGATGAAAAAGCTGGTGCGGATGAAGGTGCGCTGCGGCAGTTGGAGAAATCCATCTGCGACCACGGGCTCCGCGTGCGTCTGACGAAGGAGCAGGATGTGAAGCGCCTGCTGGCGATCTACTACCGGCAGGATCTCACCACGGAGGTATTCCGTGATTTCGATGGAGAGGAGTATGTACATGGCTAAAAAGAAACAGAAGAAGAAAAAGAAGATGCCGGAACAGGTCCAGCGCCCGAAAGACTTTCTGGACATGATCGCGCCGGCGGCGGTGAAGTTCAACACAGATCACTTCATCCTCGGCAGCCGCTATCACACGGCAATGGCGCTGAAAAGCTACCCGCCCATGACGGATGAGCTGGCACTGCTGCGGGGCCTTGGCGATATGGGCGGCGTCAACCTGCGCCTGACGGCGCGGCAGGTCACGCCTGCCGAGGAGGACGCCATCCTTCATGCCGCCACCAACAAAAGCCGCATGGAGCGGAGCAACACCAATGACTACAAGCAGAGCGTTACGGCGGAGGCCAACCTGCGGGATATGGCGGAGCTGCTGGCGAAGCAGCGGCAGGAAAAGGAGCCGCTCATCCACTGCGGCGTTTACTTGGATATTGCCGCCACGGATACGGAAAAGCTGCGCGCGGCGCGGGATACCGTATCCGCACAGTTGGTCCGCTCCCGCATGGGCGCCGATCCGCTGCTCCTGCGCCAGCGGGAGGGCTTTCTTTCCGCCAACCCCACGGGCGGCAGTCAACTGGCAAGCTTTGCGGAGCGGGTATTACCCGCACGCAGCGTTGCCAATCTGTACCCCATGAACTATTCCGGCAAAACCGATCCCAAGGGCTTCTTCATTGGCCGTGACCGCTTCGGCTCCAACATCATTGTGGACTTCGACCGCCGTGCCGCCGACAAGACCAACGCCAGCGCCCTCATCCTTGGCAACACTGGGCAGGGCAAAAGTTATCTTCTGAAGCTCCTGCTCTGCAATGTGCGGGAGGCGGGCAAAAGCGTCATTTCATTGGACTCCGAGCACGAGATGGAGGACGAGTGCCGCGCCCTGGGCGGCTGCTTTTTAGATTATCTCAGTGGGCAGTACCGCATCAACCTGCTGGAGCCCCGCTGCTGGGACGATGGCAGCGGGCCGGAAGACCCGGACGCGCCGGACGCTTTCCGGGGGACGCTGCTCTCCCAGCACATCTCCTTCCTGCGGGATGTGTTCCGCGTCTACAAGGGCTTCGACACGCCCCACATCGATACGCTGGAACTGATGGTAGAGCAATTATACAAAAAGTGGAACATCACCGACCGCACGGACTTCGCGTCGATGCGGCCGGAGGACTATCCCATCCTCTCCGACCTCTACGATACGATCCAGGAAGCCTATGACAACTATGACGCCGCTGGTCTTTATCCGCGGGAGATGCTGCGGGATCTGCTGCTGGGGCTTCACTCCATGTGCCGCGGCGCGGATTCCCGGTTTTTCAACGGGCATACCAACATTACAAGCTCCAAATTCCTGGTATTCTGCGTTAAGGGATTAGATAACATGGCGGAAAATCTTCGGAACACCTTGCTGTTCAGTCTGTTGTCCTATATGTCAGATCAGCTCTTGACGCTGGGCAATTCCGTAGCGGCTATCGATGAGCTGTACCTGTGGCTGTCCGATCCCACCGTCATCACCTACATCCGCAACGCCCTCAAGCGAGTACGAAACAAGGAATCCGCCCTGTTCCTTGCCAGCCAGAATCTGGAGGACTTCACCCAGCCGGGGATACGGGAGCTGACACGCCCCCTCTTTTCCATCCCCGTCCATCAGTTTATCTTCAACGGCGGCAACGTGGATAAGAAGTTTTTCATGGATAACCTCCAACTGGAGGAATCCGAATATGCCCTGATCCGGGACCCGCAGCGCGGCTCCTGCCTCTACAAATGCGGCAACGAGCGCTATCTCTTGCAGGTGCAGGCCCCAGAGTACAAGCAGGCCCTCTTCGGAACGGCAGGTGGACGGTAATGGCAGTACACGTCGCGGCACTGGCGAAGCTCGCCGCTGCAGCGCTCTCGGATGAGGACACCCGGCGAAAGCTGGGCTGGATCGTGGCGGCGATCTGTTCACCATTGATCCTAACGCTGGCGCTGATCTGCTCTCTGCTCTCCGGCAGCGCGGAGCATAACAACTCCGCCGTTCTGCTGTGCTTTCATGGTGGAGATATTCCGGGCAAAACGCCTGCGGAATATGTCGCCTACATTGAAGATATGCGCCGCAGCTTTACGCTGCTGGACGACGCCATCGCCGCCGTCAATGACATGACGGAAGACGGCGACAGCCTTGACGGTATCCGCGTCAAGGCTGTTTTCTATGCTATTTTCTTTGGAGAGGACACCCCCAGCCGCCGAGCGCACAGCCAGTTCGTGGACTGCTTTGTGACCTACGAGGAGCGAACCCGCAGCGTCACCGATGAGGACGGGACGGAAACCGAGGAGAGCTACACCGTGGCGATTCCCATTGCGGATATGGCGGAGGTCTACAGCAATATTGAAAACGTGCTCCATTTACAGATCTCCGAGGAGCAGAAGTCCAACGCCGACAGTATCCACAACCTCGTCCGCTATGGCGTTGCCGGTGGTTCAGAGGGCTGGATTCCCGGCGCGGATGTGCCTTTTATTGGCGCGGACGGTTTCTGTTCGCCTATTGGCTCCGGCTGGGAGCGCCGTGTCACCTCTGAATTCGGAAACCGCGTCGATCCCATCACCGGAAAGCGCAAGGGACACACCGGCATGGACCTGGCTGTTCCCACCGGCACGCCCATCCGCGCCGCGCTGGGCGGAACGGTGACGGTCTCCAAGTACAACGCCGGAGGCTACGGCTACTACGTATGCATCGATCACGGCAACGGACTCGTTACGCTGTACGGTCACTGCTCTCAGCTTCTGGCGAGAGTGGGACAAAACGTGGAGGCGGGAGACATCATCGCCCTCTCCGGCAGCACCGGGCGCTCCACCGGTCCGCACCTCCACTTCGAGGTGCGCGTCAACGGGGAACGGACGAATCCGAGAGCGTATCTGCCGAAAGGCTGAAAGGAAAAGATGATTATGAATACTGCAATAAAACCGATCACGCCGGAGCGTGAGCAGGAGTTGGTTGCGAAGCTCGTGGATTTTCTCAGCAGCCGCTACGACGCTGGAAATCTTTATGACATCCTGCGTCACGGGCTCGGCATGGATCACAGCGACATGGAATCGCTGGGCTTCCAGCTCCGCGATTACTACGAGGAGGTTGAATAATATGGCATACGAAAAAGTTCCCAGACCGTCCACGGTCTATCATTTAACACAAAAAGGCAATCTCGACAGCATTCTGGACGATGGCATGATCCGCCGCTTCGACGATACGGAATGCTGGTTCTGTGAGAGCCTCGACAAAATGAAGGCATACATGGAGCAGACCGTGATGTGTAAGGGTAAACCGTATCGCACCGCAGATGGGCAACTCTGCCATTACTCCAACTTTAACTCGGAAGCATACATTCTTCTCAAGCTTGCTCCCATCCGGCAGGAAAATGCCTGGTATCGCCGGACTCAGGAACTGTCTTCAAGCAGTTCTGATGAAATGATGCAGGCAGAAAGAGAATTCTTCCCACTGAGTATTGGATATCGCGGTGATATGGCATTTCAAAATGCGGAAGTGATTGATGTGCCAAAATTCCTTGCCGGCGAAATCGTCAGCCACAAGGAACTGACCTCCAGTGAACTGTGGGGCCTGTTATCTGAGCGAACCGAGGTGGAAATGGCTGCCTATATGCGCGGGCTGGATCATCTGGAACGTGACGAACTGATCCAGTCCGCAGCGGAGATCTCCGCCATGCAGGTGTGCCGCAGAAGACTAATGGCGGAGAGGAAAAAACTGACAAGAAGAAACGTTCTATTTTTGCTGCAGGTGGAAAAGCCGCTGGGAATGATTTCTGAAGTGTGGATGGAGCAGCAGAATGCCGGAGAAGGTAATGCTTTTTCCCGATTGCTTGCGGAACTGTACAAGCAGAAGGGAAATGGGTATCTGATCGATGATGAACAGCCAGGAACCGTGAAGCAGATGCTGGAATCCTGTCCAAACAATTGCTTCATGCTTCTGATGCTGCAAGGTATTTTAAAGCTTGCCTCCGATGAAGCTGAAAAGGCTCTGCGCGGTGAAGAATACACTGTACTTCTGGACTATTCCGGAGATTCGGAACCGATTAAGACAGCAGACTTGCTGGAAATGGTAGTCATTGATATGAGGAAGGATGAGCAGGGCTGCTGGTATGTCCTGGTTGTCCATCCAAAGCTGTTGGAGGCGCTTAGACGGGAAAAGAAAATGACCTGATATGCTCATTACTGACGAACACATCGAAACCTATGCGATGATCGACCACGGCAACGGACTCACCACGCTGTACGGCCACTGCTCTCAGCTTCTGGCGAGAGTGGGACAAACCGTGCAGGCGGGAGACATCATTGCCCTCTCCGGCAGCACCGGGCGCT
>OLQX01002270.1_pt1 | contig 13339 bp, 16 predicted proteins | sample 1672581 | NCBI WGS metagenome assembly OLQX01 (sample SAMEA3136701, study PRJEB25190) | human gut metagenome | reverse complement strand
GAGTAGAATGGATTGAATTAGAGACTGGCTTGGCGAAGCGAGAGCGGAGCCAGGCCAGTCTTTGTCTGGAGCCGCTCATAATTGTAGAAATGGATGTACTCGTCAATCAAATAATTTGCTTGCTGAAACGTCTTGACCTTTTGGCGGTAAATGCACTCTGTTTTGAGAATGGAAAAGAAATTTTCAGCCATTGCATTGTCATACGGGTTCCCACGTCTTGACATCGAAGGCGTAATGCCGTAATCTTGAGTTAAGGTCAAACAGGGTGTCATACCAGATCACGGTATCCACATGATCGACCTGCTCAATTATTGCCTTCAGGGCAGCTACATCCTTGTTCGGCATATCCTCCACGATAATGAAGGAAAAAGCGCCCTTCCCAAAATCCTCCATGAGTTCATTCTGCCCGATGATGGTATCCATATCCTCCGGCAAGTAATTCAGCATGTCATAATTGATTCTGGTATTTGCAATGCCAATCACTGCCGGAATCATCAGCAAAACGGTTAGAATTAAGATCGGTATGCGGTATTTTACAACCGCCTTTGAAAAACACATAGATGATTACATATCCTTTCTGTTAGGGTCTATCTGGCAATATTCGGCATCGATGACCTCCGGCAGCTGGTGACGAATGATCTTAACGGCGGTCAGAATGGTGATCAGATTTAGCACACCTTCGGTTATGAGCGTCACCCCCAGCAAGATCATCACGACCTGGGCGCTTTCCGATGGGCGTAAGAGCAGCAGGAAACCGGCAGCCCCTGTCAGAATTGCTACAGCGAGAATCAGCCACCACTTTTGAATGCCAAAGGCTTTGGAATCAATGGAAATCTGTATTTTGAGGAGCGCGTCTGCCAGAACACAGATGCCCATAACAATGCAGATAAGATTAACCATTGCATCTGTACGGATGATCAGAATGACGCCAAGTGCCACGAGCAGAATGCCAAAGGCCAGATCAAATTGAAATGCCAGCCTGTATAAGTCTTTGGAACAATAGCCGACGATCTTTACCAAGCCGAATAGAACCATGATTCCTCCGCCGAGCCTGCATAGCAGCGTCACCGAGAAATCAGGCACAGCAATCAGTACAATTCCCAATACACATAACAGAATAGAGATCATGATATAGCCAATTTTTGCGGCTTTAATCCGGTTGTTCAGTTGCACAAAAAATACCTCCTTGTTTTGTCAATATTCTCATGGTTGCGTGAAGGTCACGTACCTCATAGACAATCTTTTTATATATAAAAAGTGTGATTTCGCATCGTAATTTACTACATGAGCTGACATATCAGCCAACTCTTCCGTCTATACTGCCAATCTGAATGTAGAGCAGACTAAGCATTCATTTGACAAAAAATATCTTGCAGATCGGCATCAATTGCAGACAGCAAATCTGCATCATGTTTCAGACGACATTTAAGGGAATCTGACACATCGTTTTCAGTCTTGTATTTTAGGTGATGCTCTAAACTCGCCCAATAGTCCATAGCAATTGTCCGTATTTGGATCTCAACAGGAATGTGTTCTGTTGTCCCCGCCAAGAAAATGGGAACTGAAACAATTAGGTGGAGACTCCGGTATCCGTTTGACTTTGGATTAGAAATAAAGTCCTTTTTCTTAAGCAAACGAATGTCATCTTGAGAAAGGAGCAGGTCAGCGACTAGATTTACATCATTTAGGTAATTGCACACGACCCGAACTCCAGCAATATCAAGAATACCCTTACGAAGGGATTGCATTTCTATGGGGTATCCTTTTCGTCTGAGCTTTTCGAGCATACTTCCTGGAGACTTCAGCCTACATTCAATATGGTGGATAGGATTGTGGCAGTGCTCTACTTGGAATCCATCATTAAGAATCTCAAGTTTGGTCCTTACTTGCTTAATTGCAGCATTGTACAACTGACGGATTGCGAGAAACTCTGTCACATCATCCACGAAAGCCTCGTCCTGTAAGAGCGCCAGATTACGCTCACTTGTCGTCATTTGCAGGATTCTTTCAAAGTCCATAATAAGTCCCCCTTTTCATTTAAAACCGACAGGACTTTGACCCCTCCATAACACAGATAGCCGGACTGCCCAATGCAACCCTTGGGGCAATCCGGCTATTAGGATCTTCTATCACGAAATCAGATTATATCCTGCCAAAGCTGCGGCAAGTTTGTCTGTTCCCAAGGTAATTCCGCAGTATTTGAGCCAAAGTGACCATAGCTTGCGGTGTGTCTGTAAAACGGTGTTCGCAGGGAAAGGCGGTCTATGATAGCAGAGGGGCGCAGGTCAACCGTTTTAAGAATCAGTTCCCGGATCCGGTCTGCCGGGAGCTTTCCCGTACCGAAGGTGTCTACCAGGAGGGATACCGGCTGGGCAACGCCGATAGCGTAACTGATCTGGATCTCACACCGATCCGCCAATCCCGCCGCAACCACATTCTTCGCCAAGTACCGGGCCATATACGCACCACTTCGGTCGACCTTTGAGGGATCTTTACCAGAGAACGCGCCGCCGCCATGCCGGGCGTAGCCGCCGTAGGTGTCCACGATCAGCTTCCTGCCCGTCAGGCCGCTGTCACCGGCGGGACCGCCAATGCAGAAACGGCCTGTAGGATTGATAAAGAATTTTGTGTTCCTGTCCAGCATGCCCTCCGGGATCACCGGGCGGATGACATGGCGGAGAATATCCTCCCGCAATTGCTCCATGGACACATCCGCCTCATGCTGGGAAGAAACTACAACAGTGTCCACCCGTGCCGGGATTCCGTCCCGGTACTCCACGGTGACCTGGGCCTTCCCATCTGGCAGCAGATAGGGCAGAATTCCCTCCTGCCGCACAAAGGCAAGGCGCTTTGTCAGCGCATGGGCAAGCTCAATGGGCAGCGGCATCAGGTTTTCCGTTTCCTTGCATGCGTAACCAAACATCATGCCCTGATCTCCTGCGCCGTTTTCCATAGAATCCGTCTTCTCCACACCCATGTTGATATCGGGGGATTGCTCATGGATATCCACTGTGATTTGGCAGGTGTCTGCGTCAAAGCCATAGCCGTGCTTCACATACCCGATATCCCGAACCACCTGCCGGGCAATAGCGGCATAGTCCACACGGGCAGCCGAGGTGATCTCGCCGAAAATGTGGATCCCGTTGGGAATGGCAGTTACTTCGCAGGCTACATGGGAATGGGGATCGTTTTCCAAAAGGGCATCCAAAATGGCATCGGCGATCTGGTCACATACCTTATCCGGGTGTCCCGCTGTGACGCTTTCAGAGGTAAAGAAGGTTGTCATTTTGCCGCTTCTCCCTTTTTCTTCGCACAGCTGCAGCTCCACAACTCGGTGGCGGTGGGGGTCCAGTTCTTTGCGTAAGCCTCGCATTTATCGCACAGGTGATCCACCGTTTCCGGGGATTGCAGGTCTGTGGAATGAGCGCCGGTAGCTTTCACAATTTCCCGCAGCTTTTCCGGATTCTCCAGCATGGGGCAGGGACGCAGATGGTTATCGTTAAAGGGCTGCCCATCGTGATAGGCCATGAAAATGGGGCTGCGCAGTACATCCAGCAGGCTCATGTCCCGGATGTTGGCGTTGGAATAGTGGATAAACACGCAGGGATCACAGTCACCGTTGGCGTTGATATGCAGATACCGCCGTCCACCGGCAATGCAGCCGCCTACATACTCGCCATCGTTCTGGAAGTCCATGGCGAAGATCGGCTTGGTAGCCCGGATCTCCCGGATCCTGTGATACATGAATTCCCGCTGCTCAGGATTGGGCAGCAGTTCCGGCACTGCGTCATTGCCCACGGGCATGTAGTGGAAGTACCAGACAAACCGAGCACCCCACTGAATCATCTGATCAATAAATTCATAGGAGCTGATAGAATCCAGATTCTGGCTGGTGTAGCAGCAGGACAGGCCGAAGGGCAGATGCTTCTTCTTCAGGATTGCCATTGCCTGAATCACTTTCTGGTAGGTACCGTTGCCCCGGCGGCCATCGGTGGCAGACTCAAAGCCCTCCACGCTGATGGCAGGGATAAAATTCTTCACCCGGAGCATTTCGTTTGCAAAAGCTTCGTCGATCAATGTGGCGTTGGTGAAGGAAAGGAACTGGCAGTCGCTGTGCTTTTCACACAGGGCGATCAGGTCCTTTTTGCGAACCAGAGGCTCACCGCCGGTATATATGTACATATATACGCCCATTTCCTTGCCCTGGGTGATAATGGAATCGATCTCGTCAAAGGTCAGGTTCAGCTTGTTGCCGTATTCCGCGGCCCAGCAGCCGGTGCAGTGCAGGTTGCAGGCAGAGGTAGGGTCAAGCAGAATGGCCCAAGGAATATTGCAGTTATATTTCTTCCGGTATTCCTCCTGCTTTGGCCAACCGATGATATTCGCGTTGAGGAAGAAATTTTCAAAGGTGGCCTTTAGAACCTCCGAATCCGTCTCCTTCAGGATGTTCATAACGAGCTGATACATGTTGTTCTGCGGGTCTTCCAGCACTTGACGGACTGCCGCGCGCTGGACTGGGAAACTGTCTGGGCCATCGCCAGCCAGCTTATCCACCCAGGACATCAGTTTCAGAGCATTTTCTTCCGGATTTTTCTCCAAGTAGCCAAAAGCAGTACGCAGAGTTGCTTTTTTCAGTTGATTTGTAAATGACATCTTTATCTCTCCTTATATAAGCGGGGAGGCAACGCCTCCCCGCAGTGAAGCTTCTATCACTCAATTACATGATATTCTTTCAGCAGCTTTTCGATATCTGTTCCGCGGATCTTCTCCAGCAGCTTCTTGACCACCATTTTCTCCTTGAAACCCAGGTTCATTTCCGTCAGGGGCTTGCCGTCCCGAAGCTGGATGGTGGCGTTCAGCAGATCACGAATGTCGTAAACGCTGCCCCAGACCTCAGGCACACCACGGTCGATGTCCAGCAGGGTGTAGACAGCCTCCATGCCGGTACGCATGGAATACTCGGTGGTGAAGATGGTATCCCGCTTGGTTTCGGCAAACTGGCCCAGGAACGCAAAGTTCACAGCACCCTCGGGCACCACATCAGGACGGTCACCGGCGGCACGGGGCATGAAGAAAGCGGTAATATAGGGCATCATCACCGGCACGGTGTTGGCGCTGTGCTCGGCCAGCTCCTCGATCTCCCCCACCGGCACGCCGATGTGGTACAGCCACTCCATACAGATTTCCTTACCGGTGCACTCCCGCATAGGCTTCTTCACGAAGTCGCCGGGTTTGTCGGAGAACAGGCCGTAAACCCACACCAGGCACTGATCTTTGGGCTGATTCCGGAACTGGGGCTGACGGTTGATGGTCCAGCTCAGGAGCCAGCCGGAATCCTTCACGGTCACGATGCCGCCGGTAACCACGCCGCCGGTAAAGGGGTCACGCTTGCAGATATTCTTGATATAGGGAATGATCTTCTGATCCAGTGTGGTGACGGTGGCGCTCATCCAGTTGGACTGCTCAGGATCATGGCAGAACTTGTCGGGATGGCCGAAGGAAGGATCCTGTGCAGCAATTCTGCGCCACATATCCCAGCCGCCGCCGGGCTTGATTTCGGGGTTGAAGGGTGCCACGGTGTTCTGGGAACCCATGGTGGCGTTCTCCACGCAGCCACCGTTGGTAATGAACACCAGATCGTTTTCCGTCAGGTCAACAAACTGATGTTTGCCCTCAGACAGCAGCTCAATACGCTTTGCCTGCTTTTTACCGGGCTGGATGTCGAACTCCACATTGACCACCTTGGTGTTATAGTGGAACTGGACACCGAAGCCTTCCAGATACTTGACCATGGGCAGAATCATAGATTCGTACTGGTTATAACGGGTGAACCGCAGAGCCTTGAAGTCCGGCAGACCGCCCACATGGTGGATATAGCGCTTGAGATACAGCTTCATTTCCAAAGCGCTGTGCCAGTTCTCAAAGGCAAACATGGTGCGCCAGTAGAGCCAGAAATTGGAGTTCAGTACCTCCTCATCGAAGAAATCCGTGATGCGCTTATCGTACAGGTCTTCATCGGGGGTGAAGAACAGCTTCATGATCTCCATTGCAGCCTTGTCGGACAGACCGAACTTGCCGTCGGTGTGGGCATCCTGACCCTGGTTGACGGTTGCCCGGCAGAGGGAGTAGTTGGGGTCTTTCTTATTCAGCCAGTAATATTCGTCCAGAACACTGACCCCTTCTGTCTCGATGGACGGAATGGAGCGGAACAAATCCCACATGACCTCGAAATGGTTATCCATCTCCCGTCCGCCCCGCATGACATAGCCTACATCGGGGTACTGCCAGCCATCGCATGCACCGCCGGGAATGGGGTCTTTCTCATAGATGTGGATGTTCTGACCCTGCAGCTGTCCGTCACGAACCAGATAGCAGGCGGCAGTCAGAGCCGCAAGGCCGGTGCCGATGATGTGGGCGGATTTGTTGTCCACGCCCTCGGGCTTTCTGGGACGGGCAAAGGCTTCGTAATTACCGCTGGAATAATACATAATTTTTCCTCCTTGTTATATTGGCATCCTCTATTTGAGAGGTGTTTTTTTGTTTACGCCCTCATTATATCGGGAAGATTCTTCCTTTCCTATGGACAGAGATACCCCCTATGCCTGAAATTCAGACACAGGAGGTAGGTTTGCCTGGTTTTTTGACTCGTATCGCAAAAAAAGCAGGACCGAAGTCCTGCTTATACCTGGGAATATGAAGTTGTATGCTGGAATTCATCATAAAAAAGCAAAATATCTTTATATACATCCAGCTTTTTCTCTTCGTTGAGTATCTCATGACGCATATGTTCATACAGTTTGCTGCTGATATTTGTATAGCCCAGCTCCGATAAAAAAGCGATTAGCTGTTCAAATCGCTTTCTTGATCGAATAACCGGGTCTTCCTCACCGGCAATGACAAGAATTGGCAAATGTGGGTTGCTTACATGCCAGTTTCTTTTCTCAAAAGCCGCTTTTTGCAGCCTCAAAAGGTTGACAAACCCATTTGTGGTAAAGATAAATCCACATTTCGGATCTTGGTTGTATTGTGCAACATTGGCTTGGTTTTCTGAGAGCCAGCCATTCGGAATCGAATTTCCGGCATTAAACTGCGAAAAGGCCATAGCATTCAACATTTTATTCGGAGCCTTTTCCTTAATGAAGGGTTTTGAAAGCCTGGCCAGAAGCAGACCAAGCCCCGCTGCCGCATTATAGGTCGGCGGACCGCACAGAACAACTTTGTCAATTTCCGAATCATATCTTTTCAGATAACCCCGGGCAACAAGCGTACCCATGCTGTGACTAAACAGAAATACAGGAAGGCCAGAATAGATATGTTTAATATACTTTGTAACGGTATGCAGATCCTCAATGATTGCCTGTTCATTCTCGGTATAGAAAAAGCCATAATCCTCTGCCTTTTCCACACTTCCACCATGTCCACGATGGTCATGAATAACACACACATATCCATGATCGGAAAGATAATTCATGAAGTCGTAGTATCTCTCCTTGTGTTCAGCCATACCATGGGAAAACTGAATAACGCCTTTGGGATTCCCCTCTGGCACAATCACTGCGATTTCCAGCCCCAGTCCGTCAAACTCAGAAAGTATTTTTTCGATTCTCATGTTGCCTCCTTTTCGTTATAAGAGCGAAGAAAAACATCCACTCGGATTTTGTTACCATATTATCAATCATTTTCAAAAACTTTCCACAGACAAAATATCCCCTGTGTCTGAAATTCAGACACAGGGGATAGGTTTGCCTAAAGACTATGACCGCATTTTCTCACAACGGTCAATGAGATGCTCCAAATCACCGCACTTTAATTCTAAAATCCGCCGAAACCGGGCCATAGCATTCGGGTTCATACCGGTTTCCAGCCAGCCCATGATCATACCGAAGCTGACACATTTCAGATAATCTACAACGGTGGTATAATCCTCAGATGTCATTTTTCGGTTGCCTAGAACGCCGTCTACATACGTCCTGACCACATAAGTACAGACCCGCCATTGGTATTGCTCATAAATGTCTCGGTTGACGGAATGATAGATATGCAGCACCGCTTTCCGATTGGCCAGAGCAAATTCCAGTGCTGCATTGATACAATCGTCCAGGGAATCGATGGTAGGATGCCCCCGGATAATCCGCTCCGCATCCTCATCTACAACGCTTTCCACCAATTGCGGCAGGTCCTGGTAATAGTAATAAAAGGTATTGCGGTTCACGCCGCAGTCATCTACAATATCCCGAATGGTAATTTGGCTCAAAGACTTCTCGTTCAATAGTTTCACAAATGAATCCCGAATGGCTTTTTTAGTAAAACTGGCCATGCGTTACGCCTCCTTATTACACAGTGTAACGACATCTGAAATATCACATTGAAGGGCAACACATATTTTTACAATCGTATCCAGATGGACCGGCTGATCTTTTCCCATTTTAGCAATCACGGACGAACTGAGATGTGCCATATTCTGTAAATCTTTTTTCTTCAATTTACGGTCAATCAACAGTTTCCAAAGGCTGTTATAAGAAAGGCTAAGCGTTGCATTATCCATTTTTCCACCCCACAGTGTTGTGTCGTGATATATATTATATCATTTTTTCTTCTAATACGCAATAGAATTTACACGAAATCGCTATTTTTATATAGTTAATAAAAAGTCCGCCGATTACAAGTCATCACGCAAAAGTTTTTTGGAGACAATCTTCAGATAGAATTTATATGGATGTTTGCAAAGTAGAAAGGAACAAATACGAAGGAAATTCGTATTTAGTAAGATGCCGCCCGGAAGGACGGCATCTTGTTTAATAGGCGGGAATACCATAACCAAGGATTTCATAATAGCCCACAGAATACTGCCTCTGACGGCAGCTATCACCGGAATTTCCCTCGATGGTATAGACAATGCCGTTTTCGCATTTTTCCACGATACCCACATGGTCGGACTGTCCGTCCTGGGGACCGGAAGAACCATTCGGGGAATCCCAATCAAAGAAGATAATCATACCCGGTGTCGGTTCTATACTGTTGTCGGCCCATTGGCCACGATCCTTGAACCACTGGACGCCATTTACACAGCCTGCGAATTTGGGAATAACACCGGTGTCAATATAGCCGCACTCGTTGGCGCACCAGCTCACAAAGCAGGCACACCATTCCACACGGCCCTCAAAACCGTACCATGACCAATAAGGCTGTCCGCCGATGTTGCCCACCTGTGACAATGCCACAGCCACAATCGTGTCATCGCTGACGCCGATTCCATACAGCACCGCCGCCCACAGGGAATTGTTTTCCTCTGCCAACAGCTCTGCAAGCTGCGCCCGCTGGTCAGCATTGAAACCAAAATAGTCAGCCATTTCCTCAGCGGTTTTATGGCTGACCGTGATATACAGTGTGGTTCGCTCCTCTTATCGAGGCTACTTTATCCACTCGCTTAGTACCCTGCATTACTGCAACGCACCGAGTTTAGCTACACGGCTCACTGGCGATTACCGTGACCGGACTTGCACCGGCTAGTGTGGTCCAGCTTTGCTGGACACACCAAATAAAAAAGCAGGAGACGTTCTCCTTGCGGAAAACGTCTCCTGCGATAGGCAATTTGCTTTGGGATGGTCTGCTGCATACTCGCTTCTTACCTGCTGCTTTTTCAGCAAGTCCCAAGGCGATTTGCTGCATTCCACCACGTCAGGCGCATCCGATTTTCTGCACACAATCGTGCAAAAAAGTCGTGAAGCGTACTGAAAAGTTCGCAAGTAGTGCGGACAATCAGCGCTCCATACATTCAACGGAAGCGTAGAACGATTTCAAATCTATGGCAATATATGTTTTATCTGACATTGTTCGACGCCTCCTTCTCATCAGATTTTAGACAGATGCAGTATCAGGACAGTAAATATTTTTTCCAAACTCATATGCACTTTTAAGGTGCGGAGTCCTATCAATTTGTGGTTTCCCGTTTGTATCACCGCAGCCACCGGCAAGCAGCATTCCTTTATCATGGAATCCGATATAATTAACCAGTGCAAATTTGTAATAAGACACTGCCTGTTCAAACGTCCAAAAATAATTATCCGCCGATGTCATAAGCAGAGCACAGTCTTTCACCGGATACTTTTCATATCTTCCGAGCGGAGGGTTCAGATCTTCTTCTGCAATGCAGTAAAAGCGTTCTATAAATGCCTTGATCCGGGAAGAAAGCGTCCAAAAATATAGCGGCGACGCAAACACAATCAAATCCGCTGCTTTGATTTTGGGAATCATATCATTGAAAGCATCTTTTTGAACACATGGTTTGCCGTAGCGGCAGGCGTTGCATCCCAGGCATCCTTTCACTTCATTCTTCAGCAAAGAAGTGATTTCAACCTGATGCCCGGCATCCCTGGCTCCTTTTGCAAAGCTGCTTACCAACTGAGCAGTATTACCGTTCGCGCGTCCTCCGCCCTAGATAATCAAAATATTCTTCAAATCCTCAATCCTCCGATTCCTCTATAATGCCGTAGTCAATCAGTACATTCGTCTCTGCGTGGAGCGGATAAACAATTCCCATTATTTCATAGTTATATCGCTTCACTTTTCGGAAATTCTTTATAGTTTCCGGCGCATAGGCAGATGTTTCACATCCAGCATATTTGGTGTCACCAGCCAAATCATCGGCCACATCCTTTATCAGTGCGTCCTCTACGTCTTCAATCGTACTGCCATACTCGACAGCAACCAATTCATGCTTTTTTACATCTTTATCCAGGTCACCAAAGGAACGATACAGTTTGTACTTCATAATAATAGCCTCCTTCGTCTTAAATAGTTTCAAGATACCTGCTGATTTTCAGCTTTAGCTCAGCCAGGTATTCTTCAAAATATACACTGATTGCCACCGGATATACCTCGTCCAGTGCTTCCGTGATTTCTCTGATCCGCTCATTACCAATCTTACAGAATCGCTTCATCGGTTCAAGGTAAAGTGGGTAGACCGCTGATATCTGCGGAACGCCAAGATGCTTTGCAACCACTTCGGCACCAATTCTTGCAGAAGATGAAAAATCATCTTGTTTGAATGCGCACAGCAACATTTTCAGGAATTGGATCAGCAAGGTATCCTGCTTTTTTAATAATGACTCAGTTAGATCACTAAGGCGAAAGCAATCCGTAAAATCAAAGCCAACAATATTTCCATCCGATGTTGCTGACATCTGCACCGCATCAATTTGCTCGAACATGACCGCCAAAGCATAGTGACAAGCATACTCAAAAGTCATATTGATAGAATTTTGCAGGTCTTCCGTTGTGAATAGATGCAGTCCCTCCAAGTAAGTGATTCCAACTACATAAGGTATCTTAAACGGCCAGCTTTCCTTATGGCCATTCTTTTTTATCAAGAACGCCTGCGGAACCGGAATTTGCATTTCCTGCGCAAGCCGGGAATATACGAATTCACAGCAGGCTGAACATGGCTGTTCCTGCTTTATGAGAAGAGGTGGCAGACCTTCTTTTACCGGAGTTGCCAAAAGCAGTTGCCCGGAAAATCCCTCATGGATGAATGTCTGATAGAGATAATCCCTGCTGTCCCAAAAAAACTCATTGTCCAAATCAGTCACCTTCCTTACTGAGATGTTAATCTGTTGGCATTGACCATTTGCTTATCAAAATTATAGCAGATCCAATCGAAAAAAACAGTCAAATTAATTTTCATATACATAAATATATCTATCTCAAACACTGCAGACCGGAATACAGATAAATTCACGCAATTCGTTCTTTAGCACTATTTCATGTTCTTTATCTTCTGTATTACACAGAAGATGACCGATATACTAAAGAGGAACGAGAAATAGTTCTAAAGGAGGAGGTGACGAGATGGACGCACAAGCTGTTGGACAACGGATCAAAGCTGCCCGTGAGGCAAAGGGACTAACACAGGAAGGACTGGCAGCGTTGGTCGATCTCAGCCCCACTCATGTGAGCGTAATTGAGCGTGGTCTTAAGATTCCCAATCTGGATTCTTTTGTAGCCATCGCAAACGCACTGGGCGTTTCCGCAGATTCACTGCTGATTGATGTAGTTGACCATGCCACGGAGAGCGCAGCCTGTGAGCTATCCAATCGGATTTCTCATCTGCCGCATCGGGAGAGAATGAAGATCCTGAATGCATTCCGCATTCTGACAGAAGAATAAGAAACATCAGGGGGGAGCCGTAAAGGCTCTCTTTCTTTTTATAAAATTTTTATAATTTCGACAAAAGATGCCATCCACCGACAGTCATTTTATGTTAAAGTAGTTCTAAAGAACAAGTACAAACTCTAACGGAGGATGAAATTATGAATTTCCAAAAGATTCTGAAACAAGTTGCCACCGAAAATAATACGACACCAGAAGATGTTTACCGTGAGATGCAGATAGCTCTTGCAGATGCGTACAGCCACAAGGATGACACACAGGAGTCTCAGGCACTATGGAAGGAAATGGGCTTTGATAAAAGATGCCCCTCACCAGAGCAATTCATCAAAAAGTCGGCTCAAAAACTGCGTGGTGATCTCGGAATGTCTATCTGGAGGAGGCGATCATGAAGAAAGTGTGTTTTGTAGCGGATCGCTTTTTCTGGGAAGAGGAAATGCGCGATTTGTTATATCAGGAAATCAATAAAATTTCAAATGAGGATCGCGTCGTTGAGTTCTATTTTCATACTTGCCACGAGATTTTTGCACAAAAGGCAGTCGCCTGTATCCAGAAATTGCGTAGGGAGCGACCGGAAAAACATCTGTCAATAATAGCCATTATCGATCCCTTGAGGTGGGGAGAGGATAAGTTTAATGAGGAAATCCCATTTCGCCACGATCAATTCCCCCGTGGTAGTGTTGACCGGATTGACTTTGCTCCCGCATTTGACGGTAAATGTGAGAAAGACGAAAGACGCTTCATTCAACACTTTTATAAGATTAACCGCTGGCTCTACCATCAATGCGATGATATGATTGCCTATTATTACGGCAATCTTCCCAATATAACATTGCGAACCGCCAGATCTGCCACATCTGGAAAAGCCAGACCGGCACTACATCATCTTTATCTGCCCAAAACCAAAGACAGAATTGACATCCTAATTGAGCAGCTTCCCGAACGGGAACGGAATGCTGTACTGGCGATTAACAGCGGTACAAGCTATCGACAGCTTGCGGAGCAATTAGGTGTATCTTATAACCGTGCACAGCAACTGGTAAACAGAGGCGAATTGCAAATCCGCAGATGGTTGCGGCAAAGTTCCTGATAATAGCCCACATATCAAAAAAGAACACCCCGGACGACCGATCACAGCCAATCCGGGGCGTTCATACTTATCTTTGAGTTTCTT
>OLQX01002268.1_pt1 | contig 13359 bp, 10 predicted proteins | sample 1672581 | NCBI WGS metagenome assembly OLQX01 (sample SAMEA3136701, study PRJEB25190) | human gut metagenome | reverse complement strand
CTGTCATATGCCACATAGATCGGAATGTCACCAATGATCTTCAGTCCCTTATCATTGGCATATTTTTTAAGTTTCTGCCACTGTGTAAAAAACAGATACTGAAGCCATACATAAAAGCCGATCTCTTTAGAATAGTTGGTCTTGTAATACCACATCGCATTATCCCAGCGATAGCGAATATCCTCTGCCCACTGATCCCAGCTGTTTCCGCCAAAAATATCCTTCACTGCCATGAACAGGCCATAGTCATCCAGCCACCAGGCATTTTCTGTCCAGAATGCTGTAAACTTCGGGTCAGGCTTCTCCAGGCTTCTCTCATATGCCAGCTTTAAGAGCGGCATTCTGTTTTCATACAGTTTTCCATAATCAATATCTCTGGCCGCTTTGCCGCAATCGCAGGCTTCTACCTCTTTTCTGGTCAGAAACCCGGCTTCCACCAGCTCCTCCAGATCAATAAAATACGGGTTGCCCGCATACGTAGAAAAGGACTGATACGGGGAGTCCCCATAGCTTGTCGGTCCCAGCGGCAGGATCTGCCAATACTGCTGTCCTGCCAGCTTCAAAAAATCCACCCATTCATATGCTTCCTTGGAAAAGCAGCCGATCCCGTGCGGAGACGGAAGACTGAATACCGGAAGCAGCACACCGCTTGTTCTCATACCTGTTCCCTCTTATCTTCCTAATATTGTAATAGACACCGGTTCTGCCCATACAGAACCTTCCAGCTCTTTTATCTGCTCTAATTTCGTGTCCTCTTTTATTTTAAACCGTGTTCCATCTGTAAGCAACTGCCACTTGCCCTCCAAGGCAAAATAATTTTCAGAAGGCTCCTGTTCCGGATCAGAGCCTTTCCCGCCCGGAAGTCGAAATTCCACAGCTTCCTTATTCGCGTTGTAAATAATAAACAGCTCCTGCCAGGGCGCAACGTTGTCTGTGAGGACGCTTTCTGCTGCAGCCTCCGGCTCAGCCCCTGTCCGGATGATAAAGGCTACGCAGCCTTCCGGTGCGTCCACAAAGGAGATCTGATCCAGCACCTCCAGGCTTCTCTGCCTCCATGCCGGAAAACTCTTTCGCAGCAGGATCAGACCGCGGTAAAACTCCGCCAAATCCCGGTATTCATGCATCCGGGTCCAGTCTAGCTGATTCACCTTCGCCGCGGAGCGATAGCTGTTGTCGTCACCGTATTTCGTACGCGCCGCTTCCTCTCCCGCCTGTAAAAACGTAATCCCCAAGCAGGTAAAATAAATTCCCGCGGCAAGACGGTTCTGCGCCAGAGCTACTTCATTGTATGCGCCAAAATCCGGCTCCATGCTGTCCGTCAGCGTATGCACCAGCTTGTCCCACAGCGTATAATTGTCATGGGCTGAGACATAGGAAACGGACTGCTGTGCAGACGACGGCTGATAACCGCCTGTTCCGTCACAGAAGCCCAGCACACTGGAACGAATCTGAGTCTCCAGTCCCTTTGCTCCGTTGACAAAGCCAGTCTCCTTGACTTCAAAAACACTGCCCTTAATGCTGTCCCGAATATCATCATTGAAAAATCCGATTCGGTCAGACAAAAGGGCTGCGTTGCATTTCAGCGCCTGCTCATAGCCTGGCTGAATCGCAGTCTTGCCTGCCGTCCACGGTTCGCCGTACATCAGAATTTCTTTTCCGCCCGGCAGACGATCCAGTGCCGCACGGATCTCATTCATTGTCTCCGTATCATGCAGTCCCATCAGATCGAACCGGAATCCATCCACATGATATTCCTTTACCCAGTAGCAAATACAGTCGATCATATATCTGCGATACATCCTTCTCTCACTTGCCGTATCGTTGCCGCATGCGGAGCCGTCTGAAAAGCTGCCGTCTGCCTCCTGTCTGTAAAAATAATACGGAACAGTTTTCTGGAAAACAGAGTCTATGCTGAATGTATGGTTATAAACCACATCCATGATCACCCGGATTCCCGCGCGATGCAAGGCCTGGATCATTTCACGGCATTCCCGCACCCGTACTTCTCCATGATACGGATCGGTCGCATAGGAGCCTTCCGGTACAAAATAGTTCATCGGATCGTACCCCCAGTTATACTGGAGCTTCTTTCCGGTTTCATCTACCGAACCATAATCATACATCGGTAATATCTGGACATGAGTGACACCCAGCCATTTCAGCCAGCTCATGCACGTCGGGTTTCCTGTATTTCCATCCAGACAGGTATCCTTTTCTGAGAACGCTTTATATTTCCCTCGATTTTCTTCCGAAACACCGCTTTGGGGATCGTGGGAAAAATCGCCTACATGCACTTCCCAGACAACGGGTGCCGGAGCCTTTGGCAGCTTCTCCTGATCCTTGTCCCAGCCCTCCGGCTCAGCTTTTTTCAGATCGATCACCATACTGCGCTGTCCATTTACTCCGGCGGCCTTTGCGTAAGGATCTGCAGTTTCCCGTGTCTGACCGTCCGCCGTTACCAGCCAGGTATAATAAACACCTGAAAGATCTCCGTTTTTATGCACACGGAAAACGCCTTTTTCTGTGCGTACCGCTTCTGTCCGGTCAAAGGGCTCTGCTGCACCCTCCTCTGCGCTTCCTGCCCGATACAGCAAAAGCTCTGCCCGCTCTGCCGTCGGGGCCCAGAGTGCAAAGTCTGTCCCCTGCGTCTGATAAACCGCCCCAAGGTCATCGCCCCCATATTCATAGGCTTCTTCAAATTCCTGCGAAGAAAACAGCTCTCGCCATTCCCCCGGTGTCCGTTTCTGTGTTACATTTTCCATTTTCCTGCTCCTCCTGATCAAAAGTCATTCTCTAAATACGCGGATAAAATAACCAGTTTATCCTTTTTATTGTAACAAAAAAAACGGAAGAACTGCAACTGCCCCGGCATGTTGAAATTCTTCCATTTCATATCAATTTTTTATGATTTTTACAAAATCAATCTTTTTCTGTCATTTTTCCGGAAAATCTGCTTTAGATCACCTTCGACAGAAACTCCTGCAGTCTCGCGTTTTTCGGATGATCGAAAAATTCTTCCGGCGTGTTTTCCTCTTTGATCCTGCCTTCATCCACAAACAGCACTCTCGTGCCGACTTCCCGGGCAAAGCCCATCTCGTGGGTAACGACCACCATTGTCATACCCTCGTGGGCCAGATCCCGCATTACACTTAAAACCTCGCCAACCATCTCCGGATCAAGCGCGCTGGTAGGCTCATCAAACAGCATAACATCCGGATGCATGCACAGAGAGCGAACGATGGCGATTCGCTGTTTCTGACCGCCGGACAGCTGTGCCGGATAAGCGTTTGCTTTTTCTGCAAGGCCGACACGTGCCAGCAGCTCCATCGCTTCTTTTTCCGCTTCCGCCTTGGACTTTTTTAACACCTTGATCGGTGCCAGCGTCATGTTTTCCAGAATCGTCTTATTTGCGAACAGATTAAAATGCTGGAACACCATTCCGATTTTCTGACGATATTGATTCAAATTGCTTTTCGGATCTGTAATTTCTTTTCCTTCAAATAAAATCTCGCCCGAGGTCGGCATTTCCAGAAGGTTTAAGGAACGCAGAAAGGTCGATTTACCGGAGCCGGAGGGACCTACAATAACGACTACCTCACCCTGGCGGATCGTCGCATCAATATGATCCAGCACCTTCGTCGGTCCAAAGGACTTGCAGAGCTGTTTGATTTCAAACAGAACCTGTTTTTCCTGTCCGTTATCGCTCATTGACACGCATCCTCCTTTCCAGTCTGCTGATCAGAGCTGAAAGTACACTCACACTGACCAGATAAATCAGAGCTGCCGCAAACAACGGCATATAAGGCTCATAGGTCTGACTTCTGACGGTATTCGCACCGTGCGTAACATCCGTCAGTGCAATGTAACCGCAGATAGACGTCTCCTTTAACAGGGTAATGAACTCGTTGCCCAGGGCAGGCAGGACATTTTTAAATGCCTGGGGGATAATAATATACCACATCGTCTGCACATAGGTCAGTCCCAGGCTTCTGCCTGCTTCAAACTGCCCCTGATCCACGGACATGATACCGGAACGGATGATCTCCGCTACGTATGCGCCGGAGTTGATTCCGAAGGTCAGAATCGCAACCAGCCGCTTGCTGACATCCACAGAACCGAACACGATGTAATACATGATCAGCAGCTGGATCATTGCAGGGGTTCCGCGGATAACCGTCAGATACAGCTTACAGATCACATTCAGAATTTTAACCACCAGTGGAGGACGGTCCAGCTTATCTGCAGACGACCGCACCACTGCGATCAGCACGCCGATGACAACGCCCAGAATAACAGCGAAAAAGGAAACAACATAAGTTGTTCCCAATCCGTTGGTGAAGTACTTCCACCGATTATCGGTTATAAAGTTTGCAATAAATTTGAGTTTAAAATCTTCCATATTATAATTGCTTTCCGATTATCTCTTGTAATTACTTTGTTACAATGATCACCTGGCTTGCTGTTGCATAGGTATCTGTGAAGTCTACGCTCAGCTTACGCTCATCTGTTACCGTCATGCCTGCTGCACCGAAATCAGCCTTGCCGGAAACAACTGCATTGACAATTGCATCAAATTCCATGTCCTCGATCTTTAAGTCATAACCAAGCACGTCACAGACAGCCTGCGCGATATCAGGATCGATGCCGACAACCTTCTGATCCTCATAATACTCATAAGGCTCAAATGTTGCATTGGTTGCCATAACCAGTGTGCCGTTGGAACGGTCTACACCTTCCGGAGAGGTATAAGGATGCTGTCCTGCCTCATCACCGATGTAGTTGGAAACGATAGCATCCAGCGTACCGTCTTCCTTTAACTGAGTAAGCGCTTCGTTAATCTTTGCAGTCAGCTCGCTGTTGTCTTTGTTGACACACATTGCATATTCTTCAGAAGAAAGCTCTTCGTCCAGAATCTGTAAATCATCATTCTTTTCCACAAAAGCCTTTGCGGGATTGTAGTCGATCACTACGCAATCGATCTTGCCCTGCTTTAATGCCTGAATTGCATCTGCGCCCTTGTTGAAACGTTCTACAGTAGAACCGTCGTTCTGTTCATATTCCGTTGCCAGCTGATCGCCTGTTGTACCGAGCTGAACACCGATCTTCTTGCCAGCCAGATCAAAAGCAGCGGTATCTGTGCTTTCTGCTTCTGTGGAGGCTGCTTCATCAGTCTCTGCAGCTGCTGTCTCTGCCGCAGTGCTTTCTGCTGCAGTCTCTGTTGCCTGTACTGTTGTCTCTGTGGATGCAGAAGAACCACATGCTGCCAGAGAAGCAACCATGGCTACTGCCAATACGCTTGTCAGTAATTTTTTCATTTTCATTTTTCTCCTCCTCATTTCTGCGCACGTTTTTTGCGCATGCCGAGTTTGTGTCAAGTGCGCACAGACACAAATCTTGCGATTGAAAAATCTTATTTTTCAATCTTCTCCTCTGATGTCTCCTTATTCTTTTATCTTTAGATTTATTTTTAAAGACATCTTTAAACGGGATTTCTTTTTCCGTTGTAATTCCGTTTCATGACATCTATACTATCACACTTCCCTTAAAAATCAAGTATAAATTTTCACAAAATATTCACTTTTTTACCTCTTTCTTGTATAAATATTCACATGTATGTATATTATTCGCCGATATACATTCTATATGTATATTTATGTGTATTACACCTCGAAGCGCTCCACAGGCATCCGGGTCAGGGCTTTTGACTCCGACATCATTTTACACAACCTTTACCCATTCCTAACCGGATCGTGATATCTTGCATTGCTCAAATGACTTATCATAAGTCTCGCAATGAGGCAGACGGCATATGGCTTCAGGCATTCACTATATTTCATTCATCAGCCCGGAACAGGATACTTCCGGCATCAAGGAGGAGAAACATTATGAAAAACAAACTGATCGCACTTCTTACAATGAGCGCACTGGCAGTTGGCACTCTGGCAGGCTGCGGCAATACTGCTGCAACAGATACTGCAGCAAGTGCAGCTGACACAGTTGCAGAAACCCCCGTCGAGGCTGTCAGCACAGCAGCTGCTGAGGCTACTGAAGCTGCTGACACAGCCGCAGACAGTGCAGACAAATATGCAGATCTTTCCGGTTCCGTCAGCATGTCCGGTTCCACCTCCATGGAAAAGCTGGCAAACGCAGTTGCAGAAAGCTTCATGGAAAAATATCCCAACGTGACCGTAACTGCTGAGTTCACCGGTTCTTCCGCAGGTATTGAAAGCGTCCTGGCAGGCAGCGTTGACATCGGTAACTCTTCCAGAAACTTAAAGGACGATGAAAAGAGCGCAGGTGCAGTGGAAAACATCGTCGCAATTGATGGTATCGCAGTAGTTGCAGATCCTGCAAACAAGGTAGAAGACCTCACAAAGGCTCAGCTGGTTTCCATCTACACCGGTGAAACAAAGAACTGGAGTGAGGTTGGCGGAGACGATCAGGCGATCGTTGTTATTGGTCGTGAGGCAGGCTCCGGTACGAGAGGTGCGTTTGAAGAGCTGCTGGACATCGCAGATGCCTGCGTTTACGCAAACGAACTGGATTCCACCGGTGCCGTTATGGCAAAGGTTGCTTCCACCCCCGGTGCGATCGGTTATGTTTCTCTCGATGTTGTAGATGATTCCGTAAAAGCTTTGAAGCTCGATGGCGTAGACGCAACGGAAGAAAATATTAAGGCCGGTAACTACGCACTGTCCAGACCCTTCGTAATGGCAACGAAAGGTGAAATCTCCGAGCAGAAGACCGAAGTACAGGCACTGTTTGATTACCTCAGCTCCGATGAGGGCAAGGCTCTGATCAAATCCGTTGGCCTGATCACAGTTGACTGACAACATTTCTTTTCCAAAACACTCCCTGCTGGATGCAGGCCCGGCAATGTCGGACCTGCATTTTCCGGTATTCTGTGATTAACCGCATGGGAGATAACCTTTGATGAAAGGCAGTCTTCTGCAGGCTGCCTGCGGAATGGAGATTTTTATGAATTCTATTATCGGCAATAAAAAAGCAAGATCCGCGATAGAACAAACTGCTGAGATCATTTTTACCATCTGCGCATTTTTCGCCGTTCTTGCAGTCATTTCCATTACAGTTTATATGTTTTTAAACGGTACTCCCGCCCTTACAAAGGTGGGGCTTACAGAGATTCTGTTCAGCACAGTATGGAAGCCAACCGCTGCAGATCCCAGTTACGGCATTTTATACGTCATTCTGACCTCCATCGTCGGCACAACCCTTGCGATCCTGCTGGGCGTTCCCATCGGCGTCCTGACTGCTGTTTTTCTTGCAGAAACAGCTCCGGAGCCCCTCTCTAAAATCGTCCGCCCCGCCATTGAGCTGCTCGCCGGTATCCCTTCCGTTATCTACGGTCTGCTCGGTATCCTGTTGCTGTGCCCTGCAATGTATAAACTCGAGCAGAAAATCTTTGCAGGCTCTGCGACCCATCAGTTTACCGGCGGTGCAAACCTCATTTCCGCCGTGCTTGTCCTTGCGATCATGATCTTGCCTACTGTTATCAACATCAGCGAATCCGCCCTCCGCAGTGTTCCTGCCAGCTTAAAGGCGGCCTCCCTGGGTCTGGGTGCTTCCAGGATCCAGACAATTTTCCGTGTAACGATCCCGGCAGCCAAATCCGGTATCGCAACCGCCATCGTCCTCGGTGTCGGCCGTGCGATCGGTGAAGCAATGGCAATCAGCCTTGTATCCGGAAGCAGTGTCAACGCCCCTCTGCCCTTTCACTCTGTCCGCTTCCTGACAACCGCCATCGTTGCTGAAATGGGCTATGCAGCAGATTTACACCGTCAGGTACTATTCACCATCGGCCTTGTCCTCTTCGTATTCATTATGATCATTAACATGACCCTGAACAAAATTCTGAAAGGAGAAAAAGAGTAATGAGCACAGAGCGTACGGCCCCCGGTTCCTCCAGTATTTTAAACAATAGAATGCTCTGCGAGCATTCTATTGTCATGAATAAAAAAATCCGGCCTTCCGATCTCATTCTCACCGTTCTGATCGATCTGGCTGCGGCATTTTCCATCCTTTTACTGATCGCGATTATGGGCTATGTCTTTTTCAGAGGCCTGCCCCAGATCAGTCTTTCCTTCCTGACCTCTGTTCCCAGCACCATCAAGGGAACCTTTGGTATCGCCGGAAATATCGTCAATACACTTTATATCATTATCCTTACCCTGCTGATCGCAACCCCCATCGGTGTCGGCAGCGCGATCTACTTAAACGAATACGCAAAGCCCGGAAAAATCGTCCGGCTGATCGAATTTACGACAGAAACCCTTTCCGGTATTCCTTCTATCATTTTCGGTCTGTTTGGTATGGTATTTTTCGGAACCACCCTGGGACTTGGCTATTCCATCCTGACCGGCGCCCTGACCCTGACCCTGATGGTTCTTCCCCTGATCACGCGAAACACACAGGAAGCCTTAAAAACAGTTCCTGCGACCTACCGCAGCGGCGCACTCGGCATCGGCGCAACCAAATGGTACATGATCCGCACAATCCTGCTCCCCTCCGCAATGCCCGGCATTATCACCGGTATCATTCTTGCGATCGGACGTATCGTCGGAGAATCCGCCGCCCTTTTATTCACCGCCGGAAGCGGCTATCTTCTGCCAAAGACCTTTGCAGGATTTTTCAAAAAAATCTTCGAATCCGGCGGAACCCTTACGATCCAGCTGTACTTGAGCATGTCCAAGGCACAATATGACGCAGCCTTCGGAATTGCCGCTGTCCTGCTGATCATCGTCCTTTTTATCAACCTTCTGACCAAAATACTCGCAAAGAAATTCGATGTTTCCAAACTCGATTAACCGGAGGATAACGCAGACGCAGCAGCGCCTGCAGAATGGAGAATTCATGAGCAATATCAAAATCAGCACGAAGAACCTCGATCTGTATTACGGCGAAAATCACGCCCTTAAAAACATCAATATGAATATCAAGGCCGGAGCGATCACCGCCTTTATCGGTCCCTCCGGCTGCGGTAAATCCACCTTTTTAAAAACCTTAAATCGTATGAATGACCTCGTGGACAATGTAAAGATCACCGGTGAGGTCAAAATTGACGGCGAGGACATCTACGATCCCCACGTAGATGTCACTCTGCTGCGTAAAAAAGCCGGTATGGTATTCCAGCAGCCCAATCCTTTTCCCATGAGCATTTACGACAATATCGCTTACGGTCCCAGGATCCACGGTATCAAAAACAAGGCTCAGCTGGACGAAATCGTTGAAACCAGTCTGAAAAACGCTGCGATCTTCGATGAAGTCAAAGATCGCCTGAAAAAATCTGCCCTCGGTCTTTCCGGCGGTCAGCAGCAGCGTCTCTGCATTGCCCGTGCCCTTGCTGTTTCACCGGAAATCCTGTTGATGGATGAACCCACCTCCGCCCTTGATCCGATCTCTACAATGAAAATCGAGGACCTGATGGCAAACCTGCGGGAAAAATACACAGTTGTCATTGTCACTCACAATATGCAGCAGGCTGCCCGTATTTCTGACGATCTCGCTTTTTTCCTAGTAGGAGAAATGGTGGAATTCGGCGATACGAAGCAGATCTTTTCCCATCCGCAGGATAAACGCACAGAGGATTATATCAGCGGACGGTTCGGCTGATCCTGACAGACCCTACCCGTTTTTCTCTTTCCCAGCATAGTAAACAGGCATTATATTGCGATTTTTCATTTTAAATGGAGGTATCTATGACAACAAGAAAATTATACAGTGAAGAGCTGGTACAGCTTTCCGAAAGCCTGGAGGAAATGGGAAACCTCGTTGAAGCTTCCCTGAAAAATTTATTTTTTTCCATCGAAAACAAAGATATGCAGCTGGCAGAGCGGATCGTGGCCGATGACCGCAATGTCAACAACCTGGAGCGCAGCATCGAAGCTCAGTGCCTGATGCTCATTACAACCCAGCAGCCCATCGCACAGGATCTGCGCACGGTTTCTTCTATTCTGAAGGTCGTTACGGATATCGAACGCATTGGAGACCACGCCTCTGATATCGCAGAGCTGATTCAGCAGATGGATCACAAGCAGCTGGAACGCTATTCCGGACATCTGCAGCCAATGATCGCAGCTTCCCGGGAGATGGTACACGAGGCAGTCAGCGCCTTTGTCGCCCGGGATCAGAAAAAAGCGAATGATGTCATCGCTTCCGATGATATCATCGACAAGCTTTTTGATAAGGTAAAGAATGATATCGTTATCCACATAAAAGAAGATCGTTCCGATGCGATAGAGAGCCTCGATGCCCTGATGCTGGCCAAATACCTCGAACGCATCGGAGATCATGCGGTTAATATCTGCGAATGGGAAATTTTCCGGGAAACCGGAACCATTCAGAATACAAAAGTATTCTGAAGCTCCATCCGACTGTCAACAGCTATTTTCACAATTCCTTCGCAATTTTTCCTCATAATCCTCACACTTTTCCAACACATTCCTCACAAATCCTTTTTATACTGTTTCTCAGATAAAGAGAAAGACCAATGGTTCAGCATAAATCTTTGCGCTGAACCGTTTTTCCCGGCAGACTGATACCGATCAGGCAGCTCGCCGGCAGAATAAGAAAAGGAGTGACAGTTATGTACGAAAATGAAAACCAGAGCTTCGACAACAGAGAGCAGGATTATCATTATACCAATACCCCGGAACAGCAGGCACCGACTCGTCCCCGCAAAAAAAATACGAGTGCAGCACGCATTGCCAAAAAAGCCGGTGCAATTGCACTGAGCGCTGTTTTGTTTGGCGGCGTTGCATCCGGTACCTTTCTGGGTGTCAACTACGCGGCAGGCTATCGGAACAATGCTTCAACAGCTGCATCCTCGGAAAGTGCTTCCGCTTCTTCCCAGACAACAAGCTCTTCCAGCAGCCTGTTAAAGGCTACCACACCGGTCAGCACAGGCAGCACAGCATCCTCCGGAAGTCTGGACGTCTCCAGCGTTGCGGAATCCGTTATGCCTTCTATCGTATCCATCACAAATAAATCTGTACAGGAGGTCCAGACCTATTTCAGCATGTTCGGCTACGGCGGTCAGGCTCAGGAGGTAGAAAGCACCAGCGTTGGTTCCGGTATTATCATTGGGAAAAACGATACAGAGCTGCTGATTGTCACCAATAATCACGTTGTAGAAGGCGCGGATACCCTTTCTGCAAGCTTCATTGACAACTCCGTTTATGAAGCAACTATCAAGGGTACAGATTCCGACAACGACCTGGCAGTCATCGCCGTTCCGCTTTCCAGCATTTCCGATGATACAATGTCCCAGATCGCAGTGGCTGCAGTGGGCGATTCCGATTCCTTAAAGGTCGGTGAACAGGTTGTTGCCATCGGCAACGCACTCGGCTATGGTCAGTCCGTTACAACCGGCATTGTCAGCGCCACAGACCGTACCCTTTCCTCTTCGGATTCCGATGACAGCAATGCCCTCATTTCCAGCACTGTTACCACAAAAGAGACACCTACCTACATCCAGACAGATGCGGCCATCAACCCCGGCAACAGCGGCGGCGCACTGGTCAATATGAAGGGTGAGGTTATTGGTATCAACTCTGCAAAGCTTGCCAGCACAGAGGTGGAAGGCATGGGCTATGCAATCCCCATCACCAGAGTATCCAGCATCATCGAAGAGCTGATGAATGAGACGACCAGAACCAAAGTTGCTGACAGCCAGAAATCCAGCATCGGTATCGCAGGCATCACCGTGGATTCCAACATCAACGCAGCCTATGGCATCCCCGCAGGTGTTTATGTAGCAAGCGTTACTCCGGGCAGCGGTGCAGAAGCGGCCGGCATCCGCAAGGGTGACGTCATCACAAAATTCGATGGTAAGACCGTCAGCACCATTCAGGAGCTGAAAGAAAAGCTACAGTACTACGCAGCCGGAGAAGCGGTTTCTATTACGGTACAGTCTCCCGGCGAGGGCGGCATTTATACAGAAAAGGAGCTGACCATCACCCTTTCCTCCGCACAGAGTTCTGAAGAAAGCCAGTCTACTGACAACACACAGGCCGCTCCTGAAAAAGGAAACGGAACGCACAAAGCGATGGGATATCAGAACTGAAGCTGACAATAGCTTATCTGAAAAAGAAGCTGTCGGCAGCGAAAAAGCCGGTCGGCATGGAACTCTTCTGTGCCGACCGGCTTTTTATGTTCGTTACAGCTTACTCTTCCTCTTCTTTCTCTGGCAGGATCTTGCTGACCAGTGCAGATTCCACTCTCTGATCCTCCATTTTTTCCACATGAATATTCAGTCCGTTGACCTGCACATCAAACTGGCTGCCGTCCGCAGGAATGATCCGCAAGCAGCTGAAGATCATGCCGCCCAGCGTGTCATAATCGATATCCTCCGGCAGATCCAGATCCAGTGCTTCCGCAATGTCCTCAACATATGCGCCGCCTGAGATCCTCCACAAATTGTCCTCCAGCTGAACGATTTCCGGCGGCTCCTCGGAATCGAACTCATCGTAAATATTTCCGACGATCTCCTCCAGAAGATCCTCCATTGTAATAACCCCCGCCGTCTGTCCGTATTCGTCGATGACGATGGCCATATGGATTTTTCCTTTTTGCATATCCCGGAACAGGTCATCTGCATGAATCGTATCCGGTACAAAATAAGGCTCTCGCAAAAGCTCCTTTAACCCTGACGGGCTGTCATTTTTACGATCCAGGAGATAATCCCTGGCATTCAGAATACCTATAATATCGTTAATATCTTCATCGTAAACCGGATATCTGGATAAACCGCTTTCCCGGATCGTCGAAATGATGTCCTCGTCCGCCTCATCCAGCGAAAAACAGACCATATCTGCTTCTCTCGTCATCGCATCCCGCACCGAAATGTCGTCAAACCGGAACACGTTTTGAATCCACTCCTGCTCATCGTGGTCTATCGTTCCTTTTTCCCCGCCAAGGTCAACCAGCCGCCGGATCTCTTCCTCCGTAACGCTGCGTTCTACGGATTCCGTTTTAAAGTGAAGCAGCTTTAAGATCAGCTTTGCAGACCTCGACAACAGCCATACCGCCGGATGCAGTACCACCGTCAGCACACCGACTACACTGCAGGTCATTCTTTCTGCAGCTTCAGGCCGCTGCATCGCGATCCGACGCGGCACCAGCTCGCCAAACAACAATGCAAAATAGGAAAGCACGACTGTCACCAGCACAACTGCCAGCACATGACAGACAGAAAGGCTTATGCCGCTTGTTCCCAACCGTTCATACAACCATGCCATCAATCCGCCTGCAAATCCGTCCGCCGCAGCTGCACTGGCCAGAAATCCAGCCAGTGTAATCCCGACCTGAATCGTAGATAGAAAAATATTCGGCTCCTCTGCA
>OLQX01002264.1_pt1 | contig 13395 bp, 15 predicted proteins | sample 1672581 | NCBI WGS metagenome assembly OLQX01 (sample SAMEA3136701, study PRJEB25190) | human gut metagenome | reverse complement strand
GTTTTCCGCTTATTTTACGGATCTTAAGCCCATGCACCCAGATTAGGGAACCGATCATGATAATGGCCATAATGATCCATGTGACCACCACCGATTCCAGTACATCGATCCCGCCAAATAAAGGAATGGTAAATACTGTATTACAGTTTAATTCCTCCATCAGGGAGTCTACCAGCTGGTCCATTTTTTCACTCTCCTTCCTACCTATTTTCTTGTCTTTTTTGTTTCGTCCGTTATTATAGCCACATGAATTTTCCTTTTCAATTCTGAATTTCTTATTATTTCATAACACAAATGTTATCAAACTAAATATTGCATAATTATTATGGATTATTGTTTATTTTTTTTGGAACATTTCAGAATATATGTTTAGAAGATGTTAAGACTTTTTTCTACATGTTTTTAAATGAATACAAAAAAAGATGCTTCTGTTCTTTCACTTTTTATAAGTAAAAAAACGAAGCATCTTATATCTCTTTATTCATTTTCCGGAAGAACTCTTCCACTGGCACCGGCTTTCCAAAATAGTATCCCTGAGCCAGATCACAGCCCATTTCATACAGCATTTTGGCCTGTTCCTCTTTTTCAAAAGAGCGCCGGAGGCGGTCTTTCCTATAAAGTAAAAAATAGGCTTCGCCTATTCAACTCCCCTGCCCCTCAATCGAGGGCACTGAAAAAGTAGATAGTACCGCCTATGTTTGATATAATATAGATATCAAGTATAGGCGGTGTTTTTATGATTGAACAACAGCAGAAATTAGTACTTAGTCCTTATATGGAAATATATGAACTGGTGGTTCCAAAAGACAACCTGCTTCGTCAGATAAAAGAACTGGTTGATTTTGAATTTATTTATGATGAATTGCTTGATAAATATTGTCTTGATAATGGACGTAATGCAGTTCCGCCTATTCGAATGTTTAAGTACTTGCTTTTAAAAGCTATCTATGATTTATCTGATGTTGATGTCGTAGAACGTTCTAAGTATGATATGTCATTTAAATACTTTTTGGATATGGCACCAGAAGAAACTGTTATTAATCCCAGTTCTTTGACAAAATTTCGTAAACTACGTTTGAAAGATATGAATCTGTTGGATATGTTGATTTCAAAGACGAATTATTACAGCTGCGACCATTACCAGTGGTGAAAAAACAGACGGAAAAGAATTGCCAGCTTTGGTTCGGAAAAGCAGAGCTGCGGGAATGAAAGTTGAAACTGTGATTGGTGACAAAGCCTATTCAAGTAAGGAAAACGTTGATGCTGCAAAGGATAATCATTATGAACTTATCTCCCGGTTAAACAGTATTGTTACCCAAGGGAATCGTATAAAGCCAGATGAATTCGAATTTAATAAAGATGCCGGAATGTATCAATGCAAAGCAGGACATCTGGCAATTCATAAATATCTTGATAAGCGAAAAAAAGCAGGAAAGAATCCTCGAATGACATACTTTTTCGATATAGAAAAATGTAAAAGATGTCTTTATAAGGCGGGTTGTTATAAAGAAGGAGCAAAAAGGAAAACCTACACAGAAACACTGATTTGTGATTCGCATAGTGAGCAGGATCAATTTCAAGAAATTGAACATTTCAAAGAAATGGCGAAAGAACGCTATAAAAAATAGAGGCAAGAAATAGTGAATTAAAACATAGGCATGGTTATGACGTTGCGTCATCATCAGGTCTTATTGGCATAGAAATGCAGGGAGCTATGGCTATATTTGCAGTAAATCTCAAGAGAATTATTAAGCTGATAAGTGAAAAATAAAAAGAATCCGCATGCAAGACAAGAAATCAGCAATAGAAAGAATATAAAATTTGAAATTTAAAGAGGTAGGTTTTTCAGTGCCCTCATCTTGAGGGGTTGGGGTTTCTTTTTCTCCTCTTTTCCTGCATAATAGACTTATGAATATCTTGCAAAGAATCTTTACTGACTATTATGAGGAAATCAAATATACCCTCCATCCCAGAGATTCTGAGATGGAAAATATCGATAAAATGCTGAATTGTGGCAATCCTTCTTTTGGCGGTGCCATGTATGTCTGCACCACTTGCCACAACATGAAATTTGTTCCCTTCCACTGCAAAAGCCGCTTCTGCCCTACTTGCGGTGTGAAGTATTCCCAGGAACGCTCTACCAGTATGGCCTTTAAGCTTGTTAACTGCACACATCGTCATTGTGTTTTCACAATCGATGAGAAACTTCGTCATTTCTTCCTGGAAGACCGTTCTCTTTTAAACTGCCTTTTTCGTGCTGTTCAAAGCGTCATCCTTCACATGTTTAATAAGATAAATAAGTCTCAAAACTTTGTTCCTGGTTTTATTTGTGTGCTTCACACTTTCGGACGCCCTCTTGAATGGAATCCACATATTCACTGTATTCTTTCGGAAGGCGGTTTTTCTGGCAATGCTATTTGGCGGCCGGTAAAACATTTCAATTACACTTATCTACGCAATACTTTTCAAACCGCTTTACTCAATGAAATGGAACAGCACATCGGACCTTCCTTCAAAAAGATTAAAGCTTATATCTATCACAAGGACAAAAACGGCTTTTATGTCTATGCCAAACCTAATCTCTGCGACCCTAATACTGTCATTAAATACATTGGCCGCTATCTTGGCCGTCCGGTTATTGCCTTAAAACGGATTGATTCTTACGATGGTGAAAATGTTACTTTTCACTATAATCGTCACGAAGATAATACTTATGTTAAACGTACGATTCCGGCAATCGAGTTTATTAAACTTCTTATCCAACATATACCGGAAAAACATTTTAAAATGATCCGCTACTATGTTCTCTATGCGAGGCACCGTGAAATTGACACTAAACTTTATCGTGCTATTCACAAATCGAAACACCGCTTCATAAAAAGTTTTACGAAATGGAGACAGGACATTCTTTTATCTTTTGGATATGATCCTTTATTCTGTCCTCACTGCAAGAAGGAAATGGCGCTGGTAGAAGTCTACTATCGTCACAAATGGGTTTCTCTACAAGAACTTTATGAAAGAACAATGGCTAAAGTCAAATGCCGCTCTGCTTGATTTTTCTTCCTGTCTGTATCATACTAAACTCATCAACAGACAGGAAGGAATTTAAACTATGGATGCAAAGCTTATAGAGAAACTTAGGCAAAAATACATCAAGAATCCTCCAGAGGGAATGACATCCAGCCTGGTCAAAAACATGACAGACTCTGACCTTTTGGATATGCACTATTTTCTTACCGAAGATGACGATCTTGATGACGATGAATTTGAAGAAGGCTTTTACATTGACTTCTTTTAATCTATCGTCTGTTTGCCATGCCCGCCTTTGTGCGGGCTCTTTTTATCAAGAGTTCGACGGAAGTCGAACTTTCCTATTGTAAAAAAAAGAGGACTGTTTAAGCCCTCTTTGATGTGTATATTCGTATGATCTGTTTTATTTTCCTTTTAAGCTCTGGATCGCATCCTCGATCTCCTGATTGTTTTCATCCAGTAAAGGTGAAATTCCATTTGAATGTTCCTGATCCTCTTCCTTTGGAATATACTTTTTAAAGATCTCTGTAAAAAAGTAGGAATTGATAAAAGCAATCAGCGGAAATCCGAATAAAAGCAGGAGCATCGATACCTGTGGTACCATATACAGAGCAACATAAACTCCTGCTACTACAAGACCATCAATGATCAGCATGGAAATGGTCTGGAGCAGATGACGCACAGACATGAAAAATGCATTAAATAATGTACGTTTCACTGTGTTATAAAATCTTGCCTGTAATGGAAAAATATAAGTAGTAACAAACAGCAAGATCAATGTCATAGCACCAAATACAGCTGACATCACTGTTTTTACAACCGTTGATACAGTTACCACTCCTGACATAAGAAACCACAGATCAAATCCCAGCAATCCGCCAGCTACAAGGATCATCAGCCAGATCGCTGTTGCCTGCTTAAAGTTCTGGGTAAAGGAATGGAAAAATGACTTGATGGTAGAACCATCATCGTCACGTACCAGTTTTAAGGTAACATAATATACCGCTGTAGTAGCTGCTCCTGCTGTAAATACAGGGATGCAGCAGATCAGCCACAAAAGATTTAAAAGTACCAGATCTCCCAGTTTTCCTATAAAACGCCACACCGGGTTATCATAATTAAAAAGACCCTGAAACATATTTTATCCTCTTCTTTCCTGCTTACGCAGCCGCTTATTTTCCACTGCGCTCATTACATTGTATCATATTAAGTGTAAAAATGGAATGAGTAGTTGCGGGTATCTGCATTTTCAGCTATACTGTAGTGTAATGAGCGCAGAAAAATCCAGACGTCAACCTGAAAGGAATACATCATGGAACTGAAAAAAGACATAAAAAGTGAACTTGAGAAAATAAAACAAATGTCCGGGAAAGACCGGATCTGGTATATTTATGAATATTATAAATTTCATATTGTAGCTGTCATTCTGGCATTTACCCTTTTATGGGTAGTAGGAAGCAGCCTGTATCGCCAGACCTTTACCACACGGCTTACTTTCGCCATTGTCAATGACCGTTCCGGCGGTGAGTCATCTATGGATAGATTTGAAAACAGCTTAAAAGAAGCTCTTGGTTTTGGTAAGAAGGATCTGATCGAGATCAATTCCGGACTGTTTATCAATGCTGATGGCTCCCAGTCTTCCGAATATTCCTATGCAAGTATGGCAAAGATTGCTGCTTTAGCAGCCGGAGGAGACCTGGATATTATCATCGCTGATGCAAAGACACTGGAACATTATGAGTCCCAGGGCGCATTTTTAGATCTGAAGGAATTCCTGCCCCAGGATCTGTTAGAACGTGCCGAAAAAGAAGACCTTTTCTTCTATACAGACAATGAAAAAGGGCAGTCAACTGCTGCCGCTATTTCACTGGAACCTACTGCATTTTCCGATATGACCGGTGTCTCGATCCAGCCGCCCTATCTGGCAGTTATTGCATCTTCTCAGCATACAGAAGATACGCTCCGGGCCATCCAGTGGCTGTTTGATCAGAAATAACTTTTACTACTTCCATTCCAAGGCTTTCTGCCAGTGCGCAGGAGGCCTTGTTTTTTGCTTCGATCCAGGCGCAGAGTCTGGCAGAAAGGACTTCGTGGGAATAAGAAAGAATGGCTTTAGCTGCTTCTGTTGCATAGCCATTTTTCCTGTAAGGTTTAAAAATATGGTATCCCAGTTCCAGCCAGCAAAGGTCGTCTGGAAGAGTGGGTAGCGCCTGCAAAGCAGTTTCCGGAAGATTGGGGTTACTGACGCCGGCCATGCCGATGAGAAGCGACGGACTTTTCTTTAACACAGCCCAGGTCCCATATTCATAAAAACCATACTGGTTCTTTATATATACTTCTAATTTGTCCGGATCACGGAATATCTCTTCTTCCTTACCATATTCTTCTTCTGGTATGTTCTCTGCATCCTCTTTTACAAATTCACGGATGTACAGTCGCTCTGTCTCGTCAATAAGCCGCGGAAGTCCCAGATACCGGCGCAGGATCAGTTCTAAAAGTTCTTCTGTCACATATTCCATTGAGGGAACTACATAAGGGATCCCCTGAAAATCTCTGCTCGCTCCCTCCCCATTTCCCGTATCCAAACAACCTAAAACAGCCCTTCCGGAAGCTTTTGCCTCCAAAAGGGCCTGTGGTTCGTCAGATATGAGAAGCGTATATTCTTTTCCTTCTATTGAAAGAGTCCGCTCCTGCTTCATATTGTTCTGTCTCCTGTAAGAACCGTTTTTTACTATTTACTGCTGTTTTGCCGTTATATCACCGGCAATCTATCAGTATTTTTCTGGCTCTGGGTATTCTACACCAAAAGTATCTACTGTCATAGATTTGATCTTCTGTGTCTTTAATGGACGGTCAGAATAATCGGTGCGCTCTTCTGCGATCTTATTTACAACATCCATTCCCTCTGTAACCTTGCCAAATGCTGCATAAGCGCCGTCCAGATGAGGAGCATCTTTGTGCATGATAAAGAACTGGGAGCCAGCAGAGTTAGGCATCATGGATCTTGCCATGGATAAAACTCCCTCGGTGTGCTTTAAATCATTCTTAAAACCATTCTGGCTGAACTCACCCTTAATACTGTAACCTGGGCCACCCATACCAGTTCCCTGAGGGCAACCGCCCTGGATCATAAATCCACGGATGACTCTGTGGAAGATCAGGCCATCATAATAACCTTTCTTTACCAGGCTGATAAAGTTATTTACTGTGTTTGGTGCTACTTCCGGATATAATTCTGCTTTCATCACATCACCATTTTCCATGATGATAGTAACAACTGGATTTGCCATTGTTTTTCTTCTCCTTTATGCTTCAGAATTGGCCTGTGGGGTGCAGGCTCTTTTTGTTTAATATAGCAGATTGTAGGCGGGTTGTCCAGTGAAGTGGAAACCACTTATACGCTCTAATAATTCGTTATAATTAAATGTTCTGCCTTACGATCATTTCTATTCATAAAACTAACCATATATTTTTTTATCAAAACTTGTTATATTGAAATTATCTTTATATAATTCATAGATAAAATCCGTATTTTTAATAATCAGTAATATTTTGGCGGGCGTCCGCTTTAAACATTCACACAGACGTTTTTGCTCCTCATGTCCAAACTCATTCTGTGCATAAGTAGAAAAGTCTGTATCATAAGGCGGATCTAAGAAACAAATATTTTTAAAGCAGCTATTTTTGAGTATCTTTAGTTTACACGACTTCAACATCATCGTCAATCATTTCACTTTCGTCACTTAGAATCAATTTGACTAAATTAAATTGTTATTCAAAAGCCAAAAAGGATGTCACTCCTTGCGAAGCAACATCCAGTCCCATTTATTTCATCCCTATTTACTTAAATAATCTCTCGAACCTGACCTACAATGTACGCCCAACTTTATGAGGCTTACCATTTTCATCTACAGCTACAAAGGTAAAGAATGCTTCTGCTGTCTGGACCTGTTCTTCTTCCGGGTCCTGATCCATCATAACTGTGATCTTGATCTTCATGGAAGTGTTTCCTACATGGACAACTTCTGCATTGATATCAATAAAGCTTCCCTGAGGCATAGGACGCATAAAACGAATGCTTTCAATCCCTACTGTCATAACTTCCGAATGTGCAAAGCGCTTTGCTGCAATTCCGGATACTTCGTCCATCCAGTCAAGCAGTCTTCCTCCATAAAGATTTCCTGCATCATTGGTTGAAGCCGGCATTACGATCCGTGACATTTTTGTAACTGGTAATTCCATCATATTTTCTCCTTTATTATGAAATATACTTCTTTAGGAAACTGCCTCGATCTCATCTGCGATCCGTTTTCCCATCTCTTTTGTTCCTACCAGGATCTTTCCTTTATGCCAGATATCTGCAGTTGCAATATTGGCCGCTAAAACCTGGCGGATGGCTTCTTCTATGGCTCCGGCCTCTGCCTCTAAGCCAAAGGAAAGGCGCAGCATCTGGGCTGCAGCCGCAATCATGCCAATGGGATTGACCATATCTTTTCCGATCACAGACTCATCTGGATAATGAAGCTGGTTCGGTGTGTAAATCCCCTGCTCTGTATTACTTAATTCCGCAGAGGGATAAAGATAGGGCGTTCCGGTCAGTTCTGTTCCTTCATCAGATATTATATCACCAAACAGATTGGAGGTAACAAAAACGTCAAACCGACCTGGATTTCGGATCAGCTCCATGGCTGCATTATCAATATATAAATGTTCCAGTTCCACATCTGGAAAATCCTCGGAAACCTGCTGTACAGTCTGACGCCAGAGACGGGAACTGCCAAGAACATTTGACTTGTCCAGATTGGTAACTTTGTTCTTTCGGCTTTTTGCCAGTTTAAAGGCAGTATAGGCAGTCTTCCTTACAATTGTTTCATTATAATACTCATATTCATAAGCTTCCCGACCGCCGTCCCCATTTCCCTGGACTTTGGCAGAGCAGAAAACTCCCCCTGCAATATCACGGACAAAAGCAACATCCATTCTCTGCTCCAGACGTTCTGCTTTTAAGGGAGAAAAACATTTTAAAGAAGGATACATACGCACAGGACGGATATTGGTACTTACCTGCAGTACCTTTCTCAGTATCATAAGAGCGCCTTCCGGACGCTTATCCAACGGCCAGTCCTGGTATTTTTTCAGACCTGAATTTCCAAATAAGACAGCCGGAACCTGGGTACAGATTTTTAAACTTTCCTGTGGAAGAGGTTCTTTTCCTGCTTCAATGGCCTGAGAGCAGGCTAAAACAGGATACAGCTTTAAATGATGGCCGAACCGGCGGCAGACTGCCTGAAGCACCCGTACTGCCTCTTCCATCATCTCCGGTCCTACACCATCTCCCTGTATTACTGCTGCTTCCAGTTTCATATTGCATCACACCTTCTCTCTTCATTCTTTTCCATATCAACGACTTCCTTTTATCCCACAGATCTTCTCTACTGCCGGTTTTAACACCTTCTGCATCGGCTTCATCAGCTTTCCTACCAGCAATGCGCATATCACGGTTCCTTCCCGGATGCCATCCAGTTTTCCAAGAAATACAAAAGAAAGGACAATACCGATCACAACGGTCAGACAATCCATGATGACCTTAATATCATGAAAAGGCTTGTCCGGGAAGAATACACGGTTTACTGCATGGGTCATTCCTTCCATAGGCATATTTACCAGCTGCACATCCATATACAGGCATACGCCTATTGCTACAAAAACGATACCGATCGCCAGCATAACCAGCTGCCCCGGATAGGTGGGAATGGCAAAATCTCCCACCACTTTCTTTGCAACATCTACAAAACGGCCAAAAATCGTGGAAAATATCAGCTGCGTCAAATCTATGGGACGGAATTTTTTTCTTAACAATAATATCTGCACCAGAATATAAAAAGCAAAAATGCCGATCACGCAGTTTCCAAGATCCAGTCCTGTAATGCGGCTGATCACATAGGGAAGGGAGTTTACCGGTGAAACTCCCAGAGAAGAATTAACAGAAAATGCCACTCCAAAGGCCATGAATAAAAGTCCGGTCACATAGATCAGAGCCTTTTTTACCATCAGCATGTAAATCCACTCCATACTGGAATGCCTGTATAAGTCTTCGCCTCTTCTTCCCCGCTTAATACACGGATCGCACCTGCTGCCAGTGCTTCCATTTCAAACTCGCCTGCCATAACAGTGATCGGCGCAATAAAGGAAAGCATTTCTGTCAGTTTTTCTACTACATACTTGTCATGGGAGATGCCGCCTGTTAATACGATCCCGTCCACCTTTCCATGAAGGACTGCTGCCATAGAACCTGCTGTCTTTCCGATCTCATAGATCATGGAATCGTAAATTAATTTCGCATACTTATTCCCATTTTCGATCATGGCAGTTACTTCTCTTGCATCAGAAGTTCCCAGGTGATCTACCAGGCCACCGGTCTTTGTGATCTTCTCACGCATCTCTTTTTCTGTATATTTACCGGAATAGCACATGGTCACAACATCCTTTACAGGAAGCTGGCCACAGCGGGTTGGTGCCATTGGGCCGTCACCATTTGCAATGTCATTGGAGTCCACCATTTTTCCCATTCTATGGGCAGTAACGGAAATACCGCCGCCAATGTGGCAGATGATCAGGTTCATGTCCTCATATTTCTTGCCCTGCTTTGCTGCAAAACGGATGCCGATCTCCTTCTGGTTTAATGCATGGATACGGCTCTCTCTGTATACACCCTTTAAGCCGGTTACACGGGCTACATCCTGGAACTCATCTACATCTGGTGGATTTACTACAAATGCAACTCCGCCGAATTCTTTGGAAAATGCATCTGCCAGCTGTGCGCCTAAGGTTGCCGGATGCTTTACGGTATAGCAGGTTCTTGCATGCTCAAGAAGTTTGTCACCAATAGTGAAAACGCCGCCTTCTACATTTACCAGACCGCCTCCTCTTGCGGAAAATGCGTCTACGCCTTCTAAGGTTTGTCCTTCTTCTTTCAGGACATTTAAGATCATTTCCTTTCTGTATGGAAGCTGGTCGCTGATCTCCTTGAACTCTTTTAATTTTTCTGCATCATGGCTGATATTTCTGGAAAAAATTTCCTTTTCTCCTTCAAACATGGCGATCTTTGTGGAAGTAGAACCGGGGTTGATAGCAAATACTTTATAGTTTTTCATAATGATTTTCTCCTATTTTCTAAAAGAGGCACGCTGACATAGCGCCAACGTGCCTGATTTTGTGTTGTAATGTGCCTGCCTTAATGGAACAATGGATATAACAGTCCGATCCAGATAACCATCAGGGCACCACCGATACGGGTAGAGATAGAAGCGAATGCCAGCAGGTTCATACGGTTTGCTGCAGATAAAACTGCCAGGTCACCGGAACCACCGATGTTGCAGCAGCAAAGACCTGCTGTAACACCTGCTTCATATGCCCACAGACCAGAGAGCTTTCCGAAAATCATTGCACCTAACATTGCGCCGAATACTGCTAAGAAGATAACAACGAATGCGCCTGGGCTGAAGTATTCTGCCAGAGTGGAGAACTTCAGGGAGTTGATACCGATACCAGCGATCAGCATTGGAAGCAGTGCTCTTAATGCAAAGTTCATGGAGTATACACAGTTGTCAGCAAACTGGTCTGGAAGAAGACCGGTAAATTTAATGATGATTCCAAGGATAATGGTCCATGCAAGTCCCGGGATCACACCGAAACCTGGAAGGCTTCCAAGGATATTACCCAGTAAGTACAGACAGAAGCTCATGAAAATACCAGAACCTAATGCTACATAATCAGCAGAAGTTCCAAGTCTCTTCTGTTCCTTCTCCTCTGTTTTGCTCTCCTGTGCTTTCTTGGAGCAGAGGATCTCGCCGTTACCATTTAAGCCTTTCATTTTAGCAGTTACAGAACCTACAATAGCAGCTAATACAACAGCCAGTACGTTTGCGATAGATGCGTAGCACAGGAATTTTCCTGCCATTGGAGTCATATCTGTACCGGAAAGGCTGGAATACAGAGCTGGCAGAGTGGTCATAGCACCGCCGGAACCACCGGACATACAAGGTGCGCCGATATCAAACAGTGCCTCTGGAATACCATATCCGGTAACCAGACCTGCTAACATACAGAAGCCTAATGCAAATACCTGGCTTCCCAGGATGGTAGGCATGTATCTTGCGGTTGCACCAAGTAAAACCTTACGGTCCATAACAAGGATGGAGCCAACTAACAGCATGGCAATATATGCATCCTGGAAACCGCCGCCCATAAGGACCTTAACTCCGTTTACCAGTTCCTGAGGAACCAGACCAACGTAATTTAAGAAAGAAGCACCGATCAGAGGCAGAAGACATGCACCGCCTAAGTAGTTATTTACGATCGGGATGGTATTTCCAAGCCAGAAGAACAGACCGCCAACTGCCATCAGATAAGCGATGGTCATGATAAAGCTGGTTGCCATGTACTTGCCTGCATCATTGGAATAGATCTTAACAACCGGCATAAAGCCAAGGTAAACAGTTGCCATTACAATGATAAAGAATGGAATGAAATACTTTGCAGGAAGCCCACACACCTTAAAATTTAATTTTTTCTCCATTGTTTTTCCCCCTATTATCTGCTGCCCACTAACGCCGCAATGACGATGGACATATATTTATCATCTGCACTTGCTGCACGGGATACCAACAGGACCGGAACCTTTGCTCCCAGTACCACGCCGCCGGTTCTTCCGCCACCAATTACAGTGATGGTCTTTGCTGCAATATTTCCGCTTACAATATCCGGAACAACTAAAAGATCTGCATCTCCTGCAACAGGACTTACATAGCCTTTAATTGGTGCGGAAGCAGGATCCATAGCCAGGTCATAGCTGATCGGGCCTTCGATGATGCAGCCTTCTACGCCTTCTTCCTTGATCTCAGCAGCTTCTACGGTTTCCTTCATCTTAGGATTCACTTTTTCTACTGCTGCAAGGATAGCTACCTTTGGCTGTTCTACGCCTAATGCATGGAATGCTTCTACTGCATTCTGGATAGCTGCTTTCTTCTGATCTTTGGAAGGATAAGTAAGAAGGCCTACATCAGTAATAGCGAATACCTTGTGGTAATTCGGGCTTTCCATGAAAGCAAGTAAACTCATGGTATCGTTCTTTCTGATCCCTCTTTCACGGTTTACCAGTACCTTCATCAGGGCTCCTGTCTCTGTTTTTCCTTTCATAATGCAGTCTACTTCACCATCTCTTGCCATATCAGCAGCCTTCTGGATGGCTTCCGTAGGATCTTCCACATGGATAATGGTCATCTTATCTGCATCTGTGCCGATCTGAGCCAGGATCTCACGGATCTTTGGCTCATCACCGATCAGAACCGGCTCAACCATGCCGTCCCTATAAGCATGACTGATCGCTTCCAGTGTATGTTCATCCTGAGCCGGTACTACTGCTACTTTGCGCTTTACCGGCATAGCTTTTAACATTTCTTTCAGCTGTTCAAAATTCTTTATCATTGATTTTCCTCCTGTTTACAGATGTCCTCCCGGAGTCCGGGAGAACATCGACCCGCCTGTCTTTAAGCCAGTGCTGGCAGATCAGCCGGGTCTGTTACAACACCCATAACTGCGGTTGCTGCTGCTACCGTAGGACTTGACAGATAACCTAAGGTTTTCTTGGTTCCCTGACGTCCGATGAAGTTACGGTTTGCAGTCAGCAGGATCCTTTCATCATCTGTCATCAGACCATATGGCATACCACAGCAAAGTCCGCAGCATGGATGACAGATCACTGCACCTGCCTCAATAAAAGTCTTAATATATCCTCTTTCAATGGCCTGTTTGAAAATGGTATTAGTTGCAGGAACAACGATAAAACGCAGTCCTTTTGCCACTTTACGGCCTTTTAAGATCTTTGCAGCTGCTTCCATATCTTCAATACTTCCGTTGGTGCAGCTGCCCAGATATACCTCATCCATTTTGGTGCCTTTTACTTCACTGATGGGGTGAACATTGTCAACGCCCTGTGGACAGGAAAGCTGAGGTTCCAGTTCGCTTACATCATAGGTAAGTACCTTTTCATACTTTGCTTCGTCATCTACGCATACCCAGTCGATATCTTCTAATGGCATTCCGTAGTACTCTGCTGTCTTTTCGTCAGCCTCAAACAGACCGCACTTTGCGCCTGCTTCCAGAGCCATGTTTGCAACTGTAAAACGCTGTTCCATGCTCATTTCATGGGCTGCAGGACCGGTAAATTCCAGAGATTTGTACTGTCCGCCGTCGGCCTTGATATCACCTAAGATACGAAGGATAACGTCCTTACTCATAACACCGTCTCTTAAATGGCCGTTTAATACGATCTTGATAGCCTCTGGAACCTTGAACCAAAGTTCT
>OLQX01002260.1_pt1 | contig 13403 bp, 13 predicted proteins | sample 1672581 | NCBI WGS metagenome assembly OLQX01 (sample SAMEA3136701, study PRJEB25190) | human gut metagenome | reverse complement strand
ATCGTTTGATGGAGGATTCAGAACCATGAAATGGGCCCATTCTTTGCGTCTGCGTGTCACTCTCTGGTGCGCCCTGCTACTGACCCTGTGCTGCACCGCCCTCGCCGTAACCAGCAATCTGTCTGCCATCCAGCTGGCGGACAGCATCACCGCCGTCCCCCTCTATCCCGCTCAGACGGCCCCCGGACTTGACGCGGAAATGCCGCTTACGCTCGTTTCTCCCCCGGCTCCTGCGGTCCAGCAGGCCCGGCAGCTTTTTCACATTCAAAGCCTGCTGGCCACCGCCGCCATCCTGGCCGCGGGACTTCTGCTGATCTATCTTCTGGTAGGCCGTGCCCTGGCGCCCTTAAAAGAACTCAGTATTCAGATCCAAAACCGGACCGCCCAGGATCTTGCGCAGCCCCTCCCCATTCCCAACGGCGGGGATGAGATCGCGGAATTGGCCCGCTCTTTTAACGAGATGTCCAGAAGGCTGGACCGGGCCTTTGTGATGCAGCGCAGCTTTTCACAGAACGCCGCTCACGAGTTCCGCACCCCGATGGCCGTTCTCAAGACCCGGATCGGCCTATTCCGTAAGAAACAGGATTTTTCTCCACAGACCACGGAGGAATTCCTCCGCATTTTGGAGGACGAGGTGGACCGGCTCTCCGGCATGGTAGACAGCCTGCTGAAGCTGACCAGCCTTGAGCAGGTGCCCCGCACCGACCGGATCGAATTGAGTGAACTCCTCCATCAGGTTACGGAGGATGTGTCCTCACTGTTCAGCGGCAAGGGGATGCACATTTCCACAGAGGCTGCCCCCGGTTCCATCCAAGGCAGCAGAGAACTGCTCCGCCGGGCACTGTTCAATTTGGTGGAAAACGCGGTAAAGTACGGGCCGGAAGGCGGGGAAGTCCAGATCCATGCAGAGCCGGACGGTGCGAATGCGGCCATCACCGTGTCCGATCAGGGACCCAGAATCCCACCGGAGCTGCGGGAGCGGATCTTTGAGCCCTTCTTCCGTGTGGACGATGCCCGCACCCGCCAGCAGGGCGGCCAACAGCAGCACCAGCGGGCCGGTCAGGTTCAAAAAGCTGATGGGCAGGTCCTTCCAGCCGAACAGGCCGAGCTGCCCAATAAAGAAATCATTCTCTCCCAGGGTCCCCCAGAACGCAGCAATGGTCCGCAGAGGGTTGCGCAGCACAAAGGCCAGCTGTTCACCGCCGTTTACCGTGCTGCCGCCCTGGCGCTCAATCATGGGATAGTTATAGCGGAACGCCGTTCCGTACCATTCCGTCAGCAGGGTAACGGCCATAGCACCGCCAAAGCCGCCCAGCGCCCACAGCGGGCGGTGTCCCTTGGCGTGCCATTCCCGCTTTGCCACCAAAAAGATGGGCAGGACCCACAAAAGGTTCAGGTACGGTTTAGCGATATTGACAAAGATGCAGGCGGCGGTGTAAATGCCCGCCGTCCGGGTGTCCCACTCCCTGCGGGTCAGCAGGGCAAGCATCAGGTAATAGCAGCCCAGCAGGGTTGCATCATAGCTCAGTGATGCCCCCATAAAAAGCGACATCGGCAGCAGCATAATGGCCGCAAAGGCCGGGCGGTAACGCTCCGCTTTGGCCAGCGCCAACGCGCACAACAGCGTGTAGGCCAGCAGGTTGACGATGCGCCCGCCATACAGGCAGCCCAGCGCGCCAAAGCCCAGCAGGCGTGCCAGCGCCATACCGACCGCGCCCGGCAGGAATGGAATGACCAGAAAGCTGACCGGCTCGCTGACTGGGTCCGGCACAGAATCCCGCACATCGTGCGCCAGGTACAGGGCAAAGCTGTCCGCCATGCTCTGCACTGCGCCGTCCTTGCCGTATTGCTTCAGGGCATAGCCCGCGGTGTTATAGGCTTTTTTCGCCCCTGTATCGGGGTCGGTGCCCACACCGGCAGAGGTATGCGCATTCACCCATGCACCGGGGAACGCTTCCAGCAGGTAGGCCACATCGTCCGGGTAGGTGCGGGAAGCATCAAAATCAAAGTGCCCGGTGGAGATGGCATAGGTGCGCAGGTAATGGTCGGCTTCGTCCGGCGTTTGCAGCGGCGGGTTGGCAAATGCAAACAGCAGCCCGCACAAAAAGATGCACACGGCCCCTTTTGCCGCAAATCCTTTTGCAAACCGCCGCACACAATACCCGGCCAGCAGACATACTTCCAGAAAGGCCGCACACCCCAGTGTAACCACCAGGGGGGACACACGGTTATCCAGCCCAAAGACCCCCCGCCAGTAATAGGCCCACAGCACGCCGCACACGGCGGCGCACAGCACAGCCAGCCCCCACCGCACAGCGGCGGGCAGCTTTTGTAATTTTATTGGCATAAAACTCCCTTACAACCGGCCTTACAGAATGTACTGGCCGACCTTGTACTGGTCCAGGTTGCCGCGCAGGAACTCAATGGTTTCGGCAAGGCCCTGTTCAAAGGTATACTGCGGTTTCCAATCGGTCAGGGTGCGCAGCTTGGTGGCATCGCCCAGCAGGCGGTTGACCTCGCTCTTTTCGGGGCGCAGGCGCTCGGCTTCGCAGACGATCCTGGCGCTGGGGTTGATCTGGGCAATCAGCTCATTGGCCAAATCGCCGATGGAATGTTCCACGCCGGTGGCAATGTTGATTTCCTGGCCAATGGCGGCATCGCAGTCCGCAATGGCCATAAAGCCGTGGGCGGTATCCTTGACATAGTTAAAGTCGCGGGTGGGGGTCAGGCTGCCCAGCTTGATTTCCTGCTGGCCGGCCAGCAGCTGGGTGATGATGGTGGGGATGATGGCGCGGCCGCTCTGGCGCGGGCCATAGGTGTTGAAGGGGCGCACAATGGAAACCGGCAGGTCAAAGCTGCGGTAAAAGCTTTCGGCCAGGCGGTCCGCGCCGATTTTGGTGGCAGAGTAGGGGCTCTGGCCCTGGAACGGGTGGTGCTCGTCAATGGGCACATACTGGGCGGTGCCGTATACTTCGCTGGTGGAAGTAACCATCACGCGCTGGGTGCCCAGCTCGCGGGCGGCGTTCAGCACGTTCAGGGTGCCCTTGATGTTGGTATCCACATAGCTGTCCGGGCTGTGGTAGCTGAACGGAATGGCAATCAGGGCAGCCAGATGGAACACGCGCTCCTGCCCGCGCATGGCAGTACGCACGCCGTTGGGGTCACGTACATCGCCCATAAAGATATCCATTTCATTGCGGATCTCCGGGGGCAGGGTATCGATCCAGCCCAGGGAACCAAACGAGTTATACAGGCAGAAAGCACGCACTTTCTCACCGCTTTTTACCAGCTCTTCGGCCAGATGGCTGCCGATAAAGCCATCGGCACCGGTCACCATAACAGTATGGGACATTGTAAAAACACTCCTTTTTATATGGCAATACCGCCCGCAGGGCAGAACAATCCAATTATTACAAAATAGTATAACCGATTTGTGGCCTGATTTCAACCAATGCCCCGCCCAGCGTGCAAAAAAGTGCCGGGGCTGCCGCGGATCGGGTAGGCCTACATTAAATTTATATAAAGATTATTCCGCTTGTATCAAAGAGTTCGGCAATATGTTATAATAGGGCAATACCGCATAATTCTAAGTGCCGATACGGCGAACGAGGTGCGGCAGATGCCAAGCCAAAAGCGCAGATAATACTTTGTGTATTATCGAGCATTTTGGCAACGCAGATGCCGTGCCGCAGCTGCCGGAGCGGTGCTTAAGCCGCAAGGCGGGAATTGTGCGGTGTTGCCTTAGGATAAATACAGTGCTGGGCCGCCTTGCCGCATTCCCTGCCCTGTAGTGGAAAGGAGCCTGCACCCATGCCGCAACGCGAACCTGCCCTGCTTTGGCTGCGGGACTTCGCCCTGACCGCATTGGTCCTTGCGCTGTGTACGCTGACAAGCTGGGTATTTTTCCGGCTGGATTTTGTTTCTTCCAACTATATCCTGACCTATATCCTGGGCGTTATGTATATCAACGTCTTTACATCGGGGTTGGTGTACGGCGTTGTGGCTTCGCTGTTCTCGGTGATGCTGGTCAACTATATGTTTATTGACCCCTTTATGCAGTTCCGCATCCGGTCAGACGACATGGTAACGGCAGTGGTCATGCTCTGCGTTTCGCTGCTCTGCTCCTCGCTGACGGGGCGTATCAAGGTACAGGCCGCCCAAAGCGAGCGCAAAGCCTATGCTTCGCAGGTGCTGCTGGAAGCCAGCCGCAGCCTGTTGGGGGCCGAGGACCCTGACACCATTCTGCGGATAACGGCCACCCAGCTGGGCAAGCTGTTGGAGCGCCCGGTCTGCTTTGCCCCCGCACCGGAGCACATTGCACCGGGAACCCTGATTCTGCCCCCTCCCGCCCAGACGGATTACCGTAGTTGCCCGGCGCTGCATGAGTTCAGCACCTATGAGCACAATCTGGCATTATCCATCCTGGATGTGTGTTCCCTGGCGCTGGAAAAAGAAGCCTCCAACCGCGCCCGGCGCGAAATTGAGGAAGCCGCCCGCCAGGAACAGCTGCGCGCCAACCTGCTGCGCAGCATCAGCCATGACCTGCGCACCCCGCTGACAAGCATTTCCGGCAACGCGCTGATTTTGACCGAGAAAAATCCCCTGCTGACCGAGGAAAAGCGCCGGGAGCTTTCTGCCGCAATTTATGAGGACGCCAACTGGCTGAACCATCTGGTGGAAAATCTGCTTTCCATCACCCGGATGGAGAACGGCCAGGTAAACCTGCGCATTCAGCCGGAGCTGATTCAAGACATTTTTGACGATGTACTGGCTCATTTAGACCATGACGCCGCCCACCACACCATTGTGACCAACGTGGCGGATGACCTGCTGATGGCCGATATGGACGCCCAGCTGATCGAGCAGGTGCTGGTGAACCTCATCAACAACGCCATCAAATATACCCCCGAACATTCCCGCATCGAGCTTTTCGCCGCGCCGGAGGGTAAATTTGTCCGCATCTGCGTAACGGATGACGGCCCCGGCATCCCGGAAGAAAGCCGGGACAAGCTGTTTGATATGTTTTATACCCTTGGCAAAACCCGCAGCGATGGCCGCCGCGGGCTGGGTCTTGGGCTGGCCTTGTGCCGTTCCATTGTTGCCGCCCATGGCGGTGTGATCGATGTACAGAACGCTGCACCGCACGGTGCCTGCTTCCGTTTTACACTCCCGCGAACTGAGGTGACCCTGTATGAATAAACCACTGATCCTTGTGGTGGAGGATGACCCGGCTGTTGCACGGCTGATCTCCACCACACTGGAAACCCGCAATTATCAGTACCACCGTGTACAGAACGGAGCCGGTGCCCTGTTGGAAGCTGCTTCGGCACGGCCGGATGTAATTTTGCTGGACCTTGGCCTGCCGGATATGGACGGTATTGATGTGATCCGCAAGATTCGCGGGTGGAGCAACGTGCCCATTCTGGTGGTTTCGGCCCGCAGTGATGATACCGACAAAGTATCCGCCCTGGATGCCGGTGCAGATGATTACCTGACCAAGCCGTTCAGCGTAGAGGAGCTTTTGGCCCGGCTGCGCGTGGCGCTGCGCCGTGTGCGGTATGATACTTCCCGCGCAGGTGACCAGGCCAGCATATACGAGAACGGAGAACTGCGCATTGACTATGCCGCAGGCTGTGTGTACCGCGGCGGAACGGAGATTCACCTGACCCCCATTGAGTACAAGCTGATCTGCGTGCTGGCCAAGAATACCGGCAAAGTGCTGACCCACAACTATCTGCTGAACGAAGTCTGGGGCAGCCCGGCCGCATCGGATACGCCGTCCCTGCGCGTATTTATGGCAACGCTGCGCAAAAAAATTGAGGAAGACCCCAGCCACCCCCGCTATATCCAGACCCACATCGGCGTTGGCTACCGCATGATCCGCCAGTAAAGTTTGGCTTTCAAAATGTAACCGCAACAGCCCGTCCATCCGTTTGTTGCCGGATGAGCGGGCTGTTTCAATTTTATTTATTCGGTTTTCTCTGCTTTACTTGGCTGCGCGGCGTCCGCCTTTGCCGCCGGTCTTTTTGGCGCGGCCGGTGCCGGTCTGGGTGCGGGTGGACTTGGGGGCCGTTTTCTTGGGTTCCGGCTTTGGCATATCCTTTTGCAGCAGCTTATCCGGCACGGGCTGGATGCTCCACAGCTGGTTTTCGCCAAACACATCCTGCCAGATCTGGGCCTGGGTACCGTTATCGACCCGCATGCCTACCAGGTCAATGACCTTATCAGCCAGCACATTGCGGATCTTGGCCTTGCCGCCATCGGCGGGAACAATCTCCCACCGCTGGCCCTTGCCGGTGGTTTTCTCCCACTGGTGCACCCAGGTTCCGTTCACAACACCACTCATGGCCAGATCCATCACCTTGCCGGTAAAGCGGTTTTTGATGCGGTACTGGCCTTCGGCGGCTTCCTCAAAAATCCATTGCTGCCAGGGCTGACCCTCATAGCTCCACAGGCGGATGGATGCGCCGTTCTCGGTGTTGAAATCGGCAACTTCCAGCACGCGGCCATTGGCGGCAGCGATAGTATAGCAGGCGCCTTCCCGAATGACGGTCTGTGCGGATTTTTTCATAGCGTTTTTCCTCCTTTGCCTGTGCGGCGCTTTTGGTGCCTTACAGGTTATGTATTTATTGTACATATTATAGCACATTCGCACAAAGCGGTTTTGCCAAAATCGTGTAAAGTTTTTTGGTAACACTGCACGCTTTTTCGGGGTTAGCGGGTGGTTTAACCAAAGGTGTCTTGCATTTTTCAGCAATCTATTCTATGATATTATATAAATAATTATAATTATAGGAGGCACCCACCTTGAGGATCGCATTGATTGCCCATGATTCCCGCAAAGAGCTTTTGGCCCAGTTCTGCACAGCCTATGTGCGTATTCTGTCTCAGAACGAACTGGTTGCCACCGGCGTGACGGGCAAAGTGGTACACGATGCCTGTGGGCTGCCGGTTCGTTGCCTGTACCCCGGTGCACGCGGCGGTGCCGAGCAGATTTCCTCCATGATTGCCTGCGGCGAAATTGATATGCTGCTGTTTTTCCGTGACCCCGTCAACGCCCGGCCCAATGAGCCGAACGCCGTTACCCTGCTGCGCCTGTGCGATACCCGCGCCATCCCCGTTGCCACCAACATTGCCACTGCCGAGGTTTTGATCCACGGCCTGGAGCGCGGAGACCTGGCCTGGATCGAATTGCAGCGCGGGAGAAAATAACGAATATCCACGAAACCCCAGCAAGCATTTGTAGGGTTTCTTCCAACTCTGCCTTATAAAATTGTGATGGCCCTGGCCAAAATTTGTAGGGGACGATGCTTGCATCGTCCCGCGCATCGGGCCTTGCCTCATCAGCCGCATGTTCGTGTGTACCCCTACGTTTCTCTACAGAATATAGACATATTTAGGGCAACACCGCACAATTCCCACCTGACGGCTTAAGCACCGCTCCGACGGCTGCGGCACGGCATCTGCGTTGCCAAAATGCTCGATAAGACATCCAGTATTATCTGCGCTTTTGGCCTAGCAGCTGCCGCACCTCGCTCGCCGTATCGGCACTTAGAATTATGCGGTGTTGCCTTAGATATAACACGATTCCACAAATACAAAAAGCATGTGCTTTTTCCACCTTTGTCGGGCGGGAAATCACATGCTTTATTTTATTCTATTGCTTCCGTTATCTTTCAGGTAATTTTCAGCGCGCGCTGAATGCGGTAGACCAGGTAGCGGAACAGCCCAACGATCATGCTGCCCTCGCACCATAAATAGTTAGGCAGATTACGCCAGTAAAATTTGGGCTTTTTGATTTTGGGCAGGGCGATCTTGGCTTCCGCATAACCCTTGGCATAATCATTGCCGAAGCCGCGGTGACGGAACATGATAACTTTCAACAAATAGCCCAGCAGCATGGGGATAAAATTGACAACCAGCATGACCACCGGCTGGTTTTTGTAGGGCAGCAGAATGCTGTTGCGGCCGCTCTGAATGCTTTTGAATGGGTTATACCGCACCGCGCCGGTGGTGGCACCGCAGATATGGCGGCACTTTGCGGTGGGGCAATAGACGTTTTTATAACCAAAATTGTTGGCGCGCCAGCTGAGGTCAACATCCTCATAGTAGGCAAAAAACAATTCGTCAAAAACGCCAATTTTATCCAAAATGGATTTTCTGTACAGTGCTGCGCCGCCACAGGCAGAAAAAATACGGCAGGGCTTCTGGTAGCGGCTGGCTTTCAGGCCGTCGCCGCGCTTGCAGGCAAAACCCAGAATCGTCACATAATCTCCGGCGTCATCGGCCAGTTCCGGCTCGTAATAGCGCAGCATCAGGCTGGATACCGCAAAAATCTTCGGGTCGCTCTCAGCGGTTTTCAGCAGCTCTTCCAACCAGTTCGGTTCGGCAAAGGCATCGTTATTGAACAAGGCCATATACTCGCCTTTGGCCATGGCGATGCCTTGGTTGACCGCATGGGAAAAACCGGTATTCTCGCTGTTTTCGATCAGGTGGTAGCGGGGATTACCGCAGTAGCTGTGGGCAATTTCGAGGCTTTCATCGGTGGAGCCGTTATCGATCACGATCAGCTCAAAGTCCTGCTCAGTCTGCGCCCAGATGGATTCGATGGAATCCCGCAGCCAGCCAGCACCATTCAGATTGGGGATAATCACGCTTGCTTTCACTGTGCTTCCCTCCTTTTAATAACCCATGCCGCCAAGCAGGATGGGCATGTAAGAAAGGCCAACGATCACACTGTGCGCCGCAATCAGCAGGGCCAGAATGACCAGGTCCCCCACCAGCCGCTTGATCATGCAGGCAGTGGCCAGCTTCTGGCGTTCCTCCCATTTGCTGCCGCAAAGGCTCCAGTAAATCATCATGATAAGGCCCACCACCGGGATGGCAAACAACAGCAGCGTTGCAAGGTAATGCCCAGTGCCCATCTCTTCCTGTTGCTCGCCCCCATACCACATGAAAAAGGGATCATCTTTCAGCGGAAATTCATCCTCGTCTTCATCATCCCAGTATTGAACCATATCCGGGTCCACATGGATGGTATAGCGCGGGCGGCTGGCTTCTGCTTTGGTGGGGGGCAGCGCACGGCCGCAGCGCGGGCAGACGGTAGTTCCCTTGGGAGCCACCAGACCGCATTGTTTACAAATATGCAATTCCATTTATACGTCCCCTTCCAGGCTCAGACTGCGGTCCAGCGGTGTGGCAAGAATGATCTGGGTGTTGGTGTTGCCCATCTTTTGCAGGTGGGTCAGCAGGTGTTCCAGTGCATCAATGCCGGGGCAGCTGACCTTGACGATAAAGTTATAGCTGCCGGTCACGCGGTAGCACTGCAGGATCTGCGGTTCGCCCTGGATCATTTTAAGGAAATGGTCCCGTTCCGATGCCGCCGTCTGGATGGAAATCAACGCCTGGACTCGGTTATTCTCGCCGGGGTGGTGCAGGCGCACGGTATAGCCGCCGATGATGCCCTCCTGCTCCATGCGGTGGATACGGCTGGACACCGCCGGACTGGTCAGGTTGACCTGTTTGGCGATTTCCTTGACCGGCATGCGGGCGTTGCGCATCATAAGCTGGATGATTTTGCTGTCTAATTCATCCATGTCGAGTCACTTCCTGTCAGTTTTAGTCAATGAGCACAATAAAAATAAAATAAAGCAAATAAACCTTGTATGGCATTACAAAACCGAAAACCCTTTCATTTTCTGTGCATATGCTGAATTATTTTAAGTTATCTGGGCATCATTATAATAAAAGCAAAACAAAAGAACTGGGTCTGCTCTCCGCCAAGCCGGTGATTTATGCCTGCAACGTGGGCGAGGATGACCTGCTGGGCGGGTTGGACGAGAACCCGTACTATCCGTTGGTTGCCGCCCGCGCCAAAGAGGAAAACGCACAGGCAATCCCCATCTGTGCCAAGACCGAGGAAGATATCGCCGGTTCCAGCCAGGAAGAAAAGCTGGCGTTCCTGCACGAGATGGGCATTGAATCCACCGGCCTGGATAACCTGATTAAGGCAAGCTATGATCTGCTGGGCCTCATCAGCTTTTTGACGGACGGCAAAAAAGAATGCCGCGCCTGGACCATCAAGCGCGGCACCAAAGCCCCGCAGGCTGCCGGCAAAATCCATTCCGACTTTGAGCGCGGCTTTATCCGCGCCCAGGTCATCAGCTATGACGCACTGGCCGACAACAACTTTGACTATGCTGCGGTTAAGGCCAAGGGCCTGCAGCGCACCGAGGGCAAGGAATACGTTGTGAATGATGGCGATGTGATCGAATTCCTCTTCAACGTCTGATAAAAAGGAGCAATACCATGATCATTGGCATTATGGGCGCTATGCCCGATGAAGTTGACCAGCTGTGTGCCAAGCTGGAGCAGGTGACCAAAGAAACTTACGCCGGGGTGGAGTACCACCAGGGCATGCTGAACGGCCGCCAGGTCGTTGTGTGCTGCGCCGGTATGGGCAAGGCAAACGCCGCTTCCACCGTGCAGGTTCTAATTACCAAGTACGGTGCCGAGAAGATCATCTTCTCCGGCATTGCAGGCAACATGACCAGCAAGATCGGCATTGGTGATGTCTGCGTGGGCGAAACCGTGGTATATCACGACGCCCAGAACGACATGATTGCCCAGAGCGCACCGTTCACCGCAGAGTACCACGGCGACCCGGCCCTGGTCAAAGCTGCACTGGATGCCTGCAACGCCTGTGGTGTTAAGGCCATTGCCGGCAAGATTGCCACCGGTGACCTTTTTGTTGGCGATGCCGCCACCAAAAAGGCTATCGAGGACAAATGCCAGCCCGACTGCGTGGAGATGGAAGGCGCTGCTGTAAGCCAGGTTGCCGCCCGCAACGGCGTACCCTGCGTTATCCTGCGCGCCATGAGCGACAACGCGGACGAGAGCGGTTATGAAGTTCTTGTCGTGAAAAAGTTCAGCATCGGCGAGTACATCAAAACTGCCACCGCCATTGTGGCAAATATGATCGAAGCACTGTAATTGGGGAAAACGCTTTTAGGAAAAGTATAAAACACTTTTAGGAAAAGTATAAAATAACGGTAAAAAGATGAAAATTACACGTGAAGAAGAAAGCAAAATAAAAGGCACACCTGAGGTTTCTGCTCCGGCCCTGACTGAAACGCCGGAACAGCCCGCAGCGGCCGCAAAGCCTGCCACGCGCTGGGCGGCTATTCCGCTGTGGGGGCGGGTACTGCTGATTCTTGGCATTGCACTCCTCTTGTTGGTATTCGTTGGCTATGCCGCTTTGCAGGGCATGCTGGGGCGCATCCGGCGTGCATCGGCCACCGAGGCAGTCTCCCAACAGGAAGAGACCTTTGAATCGGACGAAAACGCCGATGATACCTTGAGCCCGGAGGATGTAATCTGGAACGGGGCCGACACCAGCGTGATGCAGGACAAAGACATTGTGAACCTGTTGCTGATTGGCCAGGACCGCCGCGAAGGCCAGGACCGCCAGCGGTCCGACAGCATGATCATGGTCACGCTGAACAAAAAGACCAAACAGATCAGCATGACCTCCTTTATGCGGGACCTGTATGTACAGATTCCCGGCTACAGCGACAACCGCATCAACGCAGCCTATGCCTTTGGCGGCATGGATCTGCTGGACAGCACGCTGAACACCAATTTTGGTGTAGAGATTGCTGGGAATGTGGAAGTTGACTTTGGCGAGTTCCAGACCTTGATCGACAGCATTGGCGGCATTGACCTAGAACTGACCCAGGACGAGGCAGATTATATCTGCGGCAGAAAGCGAGATGTAACCTACCCACAGCAGCTCCGCACGGACTGGAACCTGCATGAAGGGGTAAACCACCTGACCGGCGAGCAGGCCCTGATCCATGCACGCAACCGCTCCCTGGGCAACGATTATGCCCGCACCGACCGCCAGCGTGCTGTGCTGATGGCGATCACCAATAAAGTGAAACAGATGGATGCTGTTTCCATCGTCAACTTTATTAACCAGGTTCTGCCACTGCTGACCACCGACATGACCTCCGGCGAAATTCTGGGGTATGCGATGGAAGCTTTGCAGATGAATTTTGACAGTGAGCACTCTTACCGCATCCCGGCAGAGGGCACCTATACCGGCGCGGTAATCCGCGGCATGCAGGTACTGGTACCGGACCTGGCTGCCAACCAGACCTACCTGATGGATGTTCTGTATCATACAGACAACAACCAATAAACACATTACAAAAATATCGCCCGGCGTGGAACTGCAATGTTCCCGCCGGGCGGTTTTGTTTTGAATTATGCGCCTGCCCGCGGCATGATAAGCACGGCGGCAAGGTACATAATATAAAGTATCAGGCATACCCTGCCCTGCCAGCGGTAAAGCCGCTTTTTGACCAGCGGCGGCAGCAGCAGGATCAATGCCATCAAAACGCAGAACGGGATATCATACTGGCGGAACTGTTCACCCACCGGCAAGCGGCGGCGGTACATCAGGCTGGAAACAGGCAGCACCAGCGTGATGCTCAAAATGGCGCTGTTCAGCACCTGCATGGGCAGTGCCTGCGGCGGGTAGATGCGGCATTTTTCCGCAAATCGCTTCCAGGCAGAGCCAAGGGGATGGTCGAACACTTCCACCAGCAGGGGCAGACAGAGGCCAAAGGAAATCAGGGTTGCCGCCCACTGGGCCTGAATGGTGCCAGTCAGGTTGGCCAGCGCCACGGCGCTGTTCAGCAGGGCCCACGCTCCCACGCAGAGCACTGCCATGCCGCCCACCACCCCGGCCAGGTTGCGCAGGCTGGTGCGGATGCTCATAGCCGGGAACAGAACGGTCCGCCCGGATGGGTCTTCCGGCGGGGGCTTTTCGCCTTTTTCCTTCTGGACAGTGATAAGCTCCAGCCCCTCCCGGAACGCAAAGCGGTACTGGTAGGCGATGCTCTGCATGACAAACAGAACAAACAGGCCCATCAGCAGGCCGGTACCGGTATAGCTCAGGGTGCCGTCCCGCACAAACAGGGCCACCACGCCGCAGGCCACCAGCAGCAGGGCACATTTGCGCAGCAGCTCGCCGCGGTCCACCGTGACATTACAGCGCAGCAGGCAAAGCGCCAGTACCAGCCCCAGCTGGGTGACAGCGCCCGCCAGAGCCGTACCAACGGCCAGCGCAGTAACGGACATACCTGCCGCCAGAAACGCCAGCACCAGCTGCGGCAGCGCCGTACACACCGCCACCAGCGTGCCGCCCACCATCCACATAGGCAGCCCGCACAGCGCCCCGCACCACGTTGCGCAGCGCGAAGCCAGCCTGCTGCCGATACCAGTCAGCAGCAAGCCCAGAGCATAGAGCAGCAATGTAGGGAGAAGAAGCATAGTTTTTTAGTTAGGGCAACACCGCACAATTCCCGCCTTGCGGCTTAAGCACCGCTCCGGCAGCT
>OLQX01002255.1_pt1 | contig 13423 bp, 10 predicted proteins | sample 1672581 | NCBI WGS metagenome assembly OLQX01 (sample SAMEA3136701, study PRJEB25190) | human gut metagenome | reverse complement strand
AAGCCTGCATCCATTTCATCGGTTTCAATGGATTGAACAGGTGTTCCGCACTTTTTACAAAACAATACTCCTTCCGGAATGGAAAAACCGCATTTTTTACATACGTTCATAAGTATCCCCTCCTGCTCTCTCTTATTCAAACGGACTTTCAAAATCTGCTGCCTGCAATGAGATTTCTCTTTTTGTTCCATCCCACTTTGCATCACGCGCAAACGCATTTGCAAGATATTTTATCGGTGCATACACACGGCCATCCTTAATAACAAGGGCTGTATCCATAGTAATAGTTTTGTTTACAACCTTGCCAAATACATCTTTATACTTAACCTTAACTTTATTACTGCCAAGCTTGAACTCAACTGTTGTGTCACAATGCGTTTGTCCTAAATCTTCATAATAGAATGTTACCCCTGTAAATACAGCAGTTTTTGCATTTGCATTCCATTTTACATCTATCTCCATGCCATCTGCCACATCTCTAAGCGGAACCATCGTTCTGCCCTTGCTGTCAATATACGGCTTTGCATCTGTCCATTCTATTTTTTCGCCATATATATACACTTCTATATCCTTATTGGCTTTCGTTGCATTATTTTTTGATGATGTGACACTTTTGTCTACATTTGTACCATATAAAAGGAGATACCCATTCGCTGTATCACACACATAATATCCCAGCTCATCATTCGGTTCAGATGTTCTTTTATATCTTTGACCATCAAGGATTAAGTCCCCGTTATCATATGACCAGGTTCCTTCATCTGTAAGCGTGCCGAACCCATAATCTTGAGAAAACCAGGTTCCATCGGAATAGAAAACTAAATCAAAGGCGATTCCTGCCGGCCCCTTATTTGTCCAATGTGTGTTATAAAACGCAGATGCACCACTTGCCGCATAGGCAGTGTTGCCATTTACATCCCTGAAACCAGCACTTGCGATCAATACCGTACAGATTGCTGCTGCACAGATTTTTTTCAGATTGATTCTTTTCATCTTAACCCTCCTCTCGTATAAAAATGGCAACCCTTACAGATTGTATAACAAATCAAATTGCGTACTATCCGAGGGTTGCCATCAAACTGTTTACTTAGAAATCTATAAAATAGATATTTATTTTTTTATAAAACTTTTTAGTACCACAATGCAAGATTGGATACAGCTACATTTGTCCATAAGCCATCGTCTAATTTAGTGCCGCTAATATCCTCCTCTATAAAATTAACTCTCAGTTTAAGCACTCCTGTTAAATCAACTTTAAAATCAACAGGGGTTTCTCCATATCCTACCCTTCCTTCATACAAAAGTTTGTCATCACCAAAAATTTGTATAACTCCAAAACATCCGGTATTTGCATTTTTGGGATAAAACAAAGTTCCCGAAATAGCAGAATATTTTCCGTTTGCGAGATATGTATTTTTAAAACCTACGGTAGTACTATTTGTCCGATAATTCCCAAGATTGTCTTGTAAAGTTCTGGTTTTTATTTCTCTACCTGTAAGACAATCTACATCTTGGAGGTATGCAGCAGGCTCTGTGGATGTATGTTTTCCAAGATATACACTGCTTGTTTTTCCATCCCACTGTACTGTTTTATCCACAGCATCCGCTACGGCTCGTAAAGGCAAATATGTTGTTCCGTTATAAATAAAGCCCTCAACATTGTTTCCTTTACGGTCTTTAATCAGTTTTTGATCATCAACATAAATATTTACACCTGTTGCTACCTGAATTGTCTTGCCAACCATTGCCGCAAACGCAGGAGTAGCTGTTAAAAACAAGGATGCTGTAATAGCAGAGCCTAATGCAAAGCTTAATATATTTTTTGTATACTTCATAATATCCCCCTTATTTTTGTGTATAGCAGAGAGAATGCGTCTCCCTGCTATACATTTTACAACATTGCCCTTTACTGAATCACAAGGTATCTGTTATAAGCGTAACCGGAAACACCATTATATGTAACATAATACCAATTCCCGGATGTACGGCTTAAATCAATCGTACAATATACACCTTCATTCATACGCCCAATCTTTGTATACTGGTTTGGCTGACTGTTAATTGCCAGTCCACCGGGTGTGCCACTGACGCGAGCAGTAACAAGATTACTGTTCACCTGTGCTGGAGTGGTAAAGCTCTGTACGTTGCTTGTCACCTCTCTGCCATCCATGATTGCATACATTTTGTAATAATAGGTTGTCCCTGCGGAAAGAGTAACGCCATATTTATTTAAGCTGTACCACATATCAAAGGGATTCTTATTATGGTTGATTGCATCGCTGCCGACCTTACGCATAGAATCTGTGGAATTACCAAAGTAAACCCCTACTTCGGAAGGATGATTGCCGCTATAGGAAATGGATGCGTTCAGCTGTGCATTTGTCCGGGAAACATTGCTTGCGTTGATATTGTAGAAATCAGCTGTAGATGTTGATGCTACATTTACATTAAAACTGCTCCATTCACTCTGCACTGTATCTTTATTGGGTCTTGCGATAACAAAAGCTGCATAAGCTCCATTTCTAACATTTGTAAAGGTATAGCTCGTACCCTGTGTTGAACCTCTATATTTAATATCTCCCCAACCCCAAGGCTCTTGAACCAAATATACATCGTAGGATGTTGCATTTGCAACGGAATTCCAGCTTGCAGATACAGTCGAGCCATCTACAGAAACCGCAGGCATACCAACGGGATCCGGATTCTTTTTTTCACTTCCGCTGTTAACGGATATTGTAAGAGAAGTCCAGAAATTCTTCGTTTTACTTGTAAACTCCTTGCCATCTACAATCGCATACATTTTATAATAGTACTGTGTCCCTGCGGAAAGAGTAACGCCGTGTTTATTCAAATCATACCACATATCAAAGGGATTTTTGCTATGGTTAATTTTATCGCTGCCAACCTTACGCATAGAACCTGTAGAATTACCAAGATAAATCCCTACTTCAGAAGGATGCTTTCCGCTATAGGAAACACTGGCACTTAACTTTGCATTTGTCTCCGAAATATTACTTGCCTTGATATTGGAAAAATTCACTTTGTCATTCTTTGCAGGGAGTAAAACTTCAGATTGAGATGGTACGTCTTTTATCGGTAAATCTTTCGTATTACCAACTGAATATATCCTAAAATACGAAAAATTAACCAAATTATAGTTGATATATTTTTGTACTGAGGATGTATTATAAGACCAACTACTCCACGAATCTAATATAACTGGTGTTCCTGCGGACAATGATCTATCCCTTCCAACATATGCGTGATGAGCTGTACAGCCTAATATAACATAATACCCAGAATTAATGTAATTCATAACTTCTTTACACTTTTCTTCTTTCGATTTGTTACCAAAATTTATTTGTCCTCCATATGAAATAGATTTTCCTTTTACTTTCGCATAGTCGACTGGACCTCTACCTTCTGTTTGTTCCTTCATGTTATTTGCATTTACATACTTATTGTTAATTATGCACCATTCGAAATATTCATCTGGATTAAAAGAAGACGCTGTTATTATTCCAGCTTCTTTTAACATTTTTGCTTGAGATACAACACGACATCCATACTTCCTCATGCCCCAGTACTTAGATGCTCCTTGGCTCCAATATGTCCAATCAGACGAATAATTACTAAGATTATCGTTCGTATTTGCTCGATCGCCAGCAGCAAAAGTCGGTATACTAAATGATACCGCTATAACTAATGATACCACTAACATAACTATATTTTTTAATTTATTTTTCATACTAATCACCTTCTTAATACATAGCATTGTATATCAATATTGCAATATCAGAACGCAATGCGTTATTTCTTTTTATAATATTTACGTTATTGGTAATACCTAATTTTTGGGCAACACTTATATACCCATCAGGCCAACCACCCTCTTCTTTTGCAACATCTCCAAGATTATAAGCCGACACCAACATTTTTATAAACTGTTCATATGTTACCGGATCATTCGGGCCAAATTTCGTTTTACTATAACCACTGATAATCCCCAATTCATTTGCTTTGGCAATGTATCCAGCTGCCCAATAGTTAGATGACACATCAGTAAAAGCAGACTGCTTTATCTTTTTGGCATCCTCTGAAACCCCCATTAAATTACAAATCACCGTAGCTGCCTCTGCACGAGTAATAGTCTTATCCGGGTTAAACCGTCCTGCCTTATCACCGTTGAGAATCCCCATATCTGCCAATGTGTTCACTGCTTCTGCATAGCTTGCATTGCTGGGCACATCGGAAAAACGGGAGCTTTCCGCCGCAAATGCGCTTTGGGAAAACAGCATCCCAATCAATAACATTGATAAGATTCGTTTCTTCAATAAAATCCCTCCCTCATCATTTCAAAACATCATAGTGACATACCATTTCTTCCATTCTCTCCTCTGCAAATCCCCTCCCTTCTCTGCTGTAACACAAAATGGCATCCCCTCCTTTCTGCCATTTCTCCACCTGCCAATCATCCTTGCCACACAAAGCGGCAATCTGCACCAGCGTCCTCTTTTTCATCCACCCAATACAGATAGCCGGAATCAAGATAAAAATATCCACTGCCATCATCATACTCCAACTCTTTATAGGTATTATTGGTATTATCATCATAATAGCATTCCCAGGATTTTCCATTTTTGTATGTAAGAATACCTGTATTAGAATCCCATTTACAGTTAAAAACCCATTCACTTGTTTCTCTATAACTTGACGACCACTGCACCATTACTTTTGCTGTATTTAATCCAGTTTTCTGAATATTCAGCCCTGCCCGTTGACTCCATTCATCCATCCAGGAACCCTCTTTAATATCATCAAAAGAATATTCATCATCGTCATTGTACCAATCATCATATCCATCGCCATCTGTCCAAATAGATATTTCTCTCGTTCTTGAATCCCACTCAATATCTGCTCCGATTAAATTTGCACCGTCTCGCAATCCAACCATTGTTCTGCCATTTTTTATTTCAGGTGATACACTCAATGAGATAGGAGACCCATTTAAATAGGCTGTTTTTCTGCCGATATAAAGCTTAAGTACATCACCATCCGCAGAAACAATAATCTCTTTGCTCTGGCTGTTATACCGAACATTAGCACCAAGGTTTTCATAAACCGCACGCATTGGTAACATTGTATATCCGTTTTTAATATACGGAGGTACGTCTGTTCTCAGATAGTCCCCATCAATATAAACGCTGATATCCCCGGCGGCATACGCCATTGGAACAGACCAGCCTGTACATAACATTCCAAACGAAAGAACCCCTGAAACCAGACCTTTGTAAATTCGTTTCATATTACACTTCATGATATCCCCCTTTTCTTAAACCCCTTTTTTAAAATGTGTACTTTTTTGTAAATGGATTTTGAATCCTTAATCTGTGCTAATTATGTTGAATTCTGTTGTAAAAGACAAATGTGTATGTTAATATTGAAGTGTGAAGAAATCTACTGAAAATTTGCAAAAAAGTACACTTTATTGCAAAAATCCTCTTTCACAAAAAATTAGTTTTTTCGTAAATATCTGCTTTGTATCGAAATGTTGTAATCGGCATATTGCATTCTTCCGCCGCTCTTGTACCTGTAATTTTTCCATTTTTCCATCTTTGATAAACTGTATGAAAATTTTCCGGCAACGGTTTAGGAGGTCGCCCGAATTTCACGCCTCTGGCTTTTGCTGCTGCTATTCCTTCTGCCTGCCTTTGGCGAATATTTGACCTTTCATTTTCCGCTACAAAGGAAAGCACCTGCAATACAATATCGCTTAGAAATGTTCCCATTAAGTCCTTTCCTCGTCGGGTATCCAATAACGGCATATCTAAAACAATAATATCTATCCTTTTTTCCTTTGTAAGATGTCTCCATTGCTCTATAATCTCCTCATAATTTCTCCCAAGGCGATCTATGCTTTTTATGTATAATAAATCATCCTTTTTCATTTTTCTTACCAGTCTTTTATACTGCTTCCGTTTAAAATCCTTTCCCGATTGCTTATCCATATAAATATTTTTTTCGGAAACTCCAACCTCTCGCATAGCGATTATTTGTCTATCCTCATTTTGATCCTTAGCACTTACACGCACATATCCATATACCATTTCTGTTAATCTCCTATTTCTTTATGAAATTAAAGAACTAAAAAAAACGCTGTCTTAAATCCAGCGTATTATAAAAACCAATATCCATATTTCTTATTACATAATAATCCCTCGTTTTTTTGATAAACAGCTTATTTTCTTCTTTCAATCTATGAATCCTTTTATTAAAAAAGCGGTACTCAGACCATTCTAAGTACCACTAATTATCAAAACTATATCAGTCAAGCTCCCACTTATACTGTGTATAGGGGCATCCGACATGCTTCAGATCCCTCTGTATCATTTCTGCAAGATGATGAAACATATCCTTGGTTGCTGCAATCGCCGCAGGCTCCAGTTTATACACGACACTGTCATATACAAAATCAATATAGGCATACCCAATATTAGCCTTATTCTGGAACTCATTTCTGATTTTATTGATTTCATCGCTCCATTTTCTCAGAAGCTCACAAACCGCATGCGGCATTTCACTGCCTTCGGAAATAATATTGTTCGGTCTGATCCATTCATCCCATTTCACCCAGATTTCCTGATTCCTGCCATCATTGCTTTTCAGCATATATAACTTGCAATTGTTTTCTTTTCCAAAATGTGTATCCATAGCACCCTCACCGATTCTGTATTCTTTCAGCATTACACCACTCAGAAAAAATAATCTTAACCAAGCGCATAACTCATCAGTTATCATTGTATCAGGTACAACGCCTGCTCGCAATCATATTTTCTTTAGCACTGTTTATTCACCGGATACTATTCTGCTATAGAATGTTTTCACAACATCATTCAATAAAAAAAGAGGCACTCAGAATCCACTTCCAAGTGCCTCATCATTTACCCTACAGCTGATATACTCTCATACAGTCGGTAGCCTATCAATATCCTGTTTTCGGCAGTTTCCCTCTGCTTGCCACAGGTGCATAAATCTTCGTTGTATAGGAATCCTCCGCCTTTACTTTCTGCATTTCGTACATCCCACCTACCTCTACTCTATTCGTAAACTGATAGCCGTTCGGCAGATTCTGATATGTTTTACAATAGATAAAAGGACGTTCTACTTCGCAGAAGCCAACGTCCACCGTACCAAATTCGTATTTAATATCAGTGATATATTCCCCTGCCATTAGACCCTTTGTGCAATCGATTTCATAGACCTTATTGGTAAACAGATTATCCCGCAATACCTTAAAGCTGCCTGTTTTATTCGTCTTATAATAGATGGTATAGTTCAGGTTCTGATTGAATGTACCGGTAAACAGCCTTGTAATATATGCCGCATCCGCAGGCAGGCTTTCATGCAGATAGAAGTTCTCCAAAGGTACCAGAGATTTGTTCTGGATATGATAGAGATCATATCTGATTACACTTCCGCCCATTGTCTCCTGATAGCCGCTTTTTTCCACATGCGTCTGCAAAGCCGTGCTTTTATTTTCCCTTTTAATCTCTACGATTTCTCCATCTATCTTGATTTCAAAAGAAATCGTTTCATCACTCAAAAGGAAATACAGCGGACTGGTTGTTTCCTTCATGGTATACTTGCCATATCTCAGCCTATCGGATTCCGCAAAGCCTTTACTGTCTGTTCTTAGAACAGTAACCTTCTTCCCGTCAGAATCATAAACCGTAAATTTTGCATCCTTTAAGCCATCCCCTTTTAAATGACCAGTGATAGCATTATTATCCGCAGCAGTTTTATGGATCTGTACTTTTCCTTGAATCGGCTTATTTTCCAGCTCTACATAGGTCGCCTTCCCCCATTTTGTTTTTACTGTCTGTAAGCCCTTTGTCACAACATAACCTTCATTTTCCGTTTCTTCGATATAGTAGGTAGCATCACCAAGGAACATCTTATCCAGATGGATTTCCCCCTTACTGTCGGTGATATATGTGCCGATGGATTCCTTATTCTTATCGAAGAACTCAAACTTCACACCGGAAATGGGTTTTCCCGATTCCGCATCCGTTTTTTCAATCCGGATCGATGCCAGAGGATAGTTCTCCCACTCAATCAGCCGGTCATCGCCCCAATCCAACGCAACTTTTCTTACATTGGTATCCAGTGCATAGCCTTTCAGGGTATTGGTTTCTCTGATGAGATAGGTGCCAGCGGGGAGCTTATATTCCAGATTGATTTCACCCTGTCTATTTGTGTAATGCTTTCCATAGGTCTTGCCGTCCTCACGTACAATCGTGAACTCTACATTTTCCATTGGCTCACCGGTTACGCTGTCTGTTTTTGCAATACGCAGTGTTGCATTCTTATCATTCTCAAACTTAACCATAGTAGGTATGCTGCTCTTTACCTGCACATTTTTACTCATTGCGGTATCAATGCAATAGCCTTCGGGTGCCGCAATTTCCTTTACCACATACCAATCCGGTTTCAGATCCGGAATTGTGATTCTACCGTCTGCGGCGGTGATATATTCACCAATATAGGTGCCGTCAATCTTTCTTACCTCAAACTTTGCCCCCTCTAGCAGTTTCTGTGTTTTTCGGTCTACCTTCTGAATGATAAGGCTGTTATGCGGCTGATTGAAAAATTCCAGAGAGTAAACTCTGCCTTTTTCGATATAAATCGTCTTTGCAGTATTATCAAGAAAATACCCCTCCTTTGCCTTTACCTCCTGTACGATATAGCCGCCAATCAGCCTTGGAATATAAATACTGCCTGTTTCATCGGTGCGATATTCACCATTAGACTCACCGACTACCGCACCTTTGATGTCTGTTACCTTAAAGATAACATCACTCAACGGTTCTTTTGTCACAGCATCCATCTTTTTAATCAACAGACCGCCTAACGGCGCATTTGTAAATTCAACGGTAACAACTGCATTATCATCCTTCAGTGTTACCGTTTTCAGTGTATCATCTAAGATATGGTCGCTGTCAGTAGATACCTCTGCCACGGAATACACACCGGGTTTTAAGCCTGCAACAGTAATCGTACCGTTTTTCGATGTTGTATAAGTCCCGATTACAGTACCTTCTGTTCCTGTAGCACCGCTTAAATATCTTACCTCAAAACGAATACCGGATAAAGCTGCTCCTGTTTCTGCATCTATCTTTTTAATGATAATGGCAGACTGTGGGCTATTTTCAAAGGTAATCTCTTTATCCTCGCCTGCTTTCAGGAATACCTCCATAGATTCTGTTTTTCTCTCATAGCCTGTAGGAGCCTGTTTTTCTATAATACGATACCAGCCGCTATCTGCCTGTTGCAGTTGGAACTGTCCATTGCTGTCAGATATATATTCACCGACCTTTACTACCTCACCGCTAAGAGAACCATTTACCGCCTTCAGTACCTCAAACCTTGCATTCTTCAAGGGTTCTTTGGTAATGGAGTCTACTTTATGGACTGTTAATGTTGCTTTTTTCGTATTTTCAAATACGGCTGTAAAATCCTGCCCTGCAACAAGATTTACTACACGTTCCTCATTGCCGCTCTCGTAAGCATTCGGCGCTTTTACTTCACAGATTTTATATGCGCCGGGTGTCAGACCTTTCAGCAAAATTTTACCGTCAGTATCCGTTGTAAAGGGACTGCCGGATACAAAACCTTTATCAGGCTCCTGTAATTTTTCTACGGTAAACATTGCACCGGATAATGCAGCGCCTGTCTGGCTGTCTCGTTTGATAATCGTAAGGTCAGGTGCTCTATGATTCTGAATTATTGCAGTGCCGGGCTTTCCGCTTTCTGCATAAACCTCATACACCTGCTCTAAAGGAAGATAGCCCTTTGCAGGCGTAACTTCCGTCACCTCGTACCAGCCTTCTTCTACATCTGACAGCGTAATGCGACCGTTCTGATCCGTTACACCCATATATACCTGTCTGGTATTCTTATTTGTGATTTCAAAGTGTACCCCCGCAATGGGTTCTGATGTTTCTGCATCAATCTTCTTAATCTCTACAGATGGCTTTTTCTTATTTTTCATGACAACAACTGTTTCCTTGCCCCAGTCAACCTCACCAATCTGCGGTGTGGCATCCAGAATATAATCAAATCTGGCCGCAAGCTCCTTAACCTCATAGCTGCCCTCCGTCAGGTCTTCAATCGTTACTTCGCCATTCTTACCTGTTTCTACTGTCTGTTCAAAGCCCGTAGTATGATTGATGACCTGAAAATAAAAACCGGCTAACGTCTCCTGTGTCTGGGCATCAATCTTTCGGATTGTAAGGGAGCCATACGGCTGATTTTCAAAGGTTACTTTCGGATGTACCTCTGCGTTGTTTTCCACACGAACACTCTGAGAATTTTTCCCTACTGCAACAGAATAATGCGGCGGCGCAGATACCTCTGTTATTTCATATACCCCCGCAGGAATCCCTGTCAGCTTCAGGACACCATCGGAAATCGTAATGCTTGCACCTTTGCTAAGAACAGGCTCTGTTGCGCCATTCGTTGCCTTTACAGTAATATTGATGTACTCATTGCTTTCCGATACACCACGGATATGGAATACGGCATCTGCAACTTTTTTCTTAGTCTGATAGTCCAATTTTTCTACAACCAGACTGCCTTTATCAGCGGATGCAGGCGTATCGGGATTCTCCGGTGTATCAGGGATTGTGGGGGATGCGTTGTAGGTCATTTCTGCAGAATCCGTTCCCTGCGGACGGAAGTTATAAATATACCCCTGCCAGTTACCGGACAGACCTACGGGGTTCCCAAGATAGCTGGCGGCTGTATCTAAAGAACCACCAACGGTTGTACCATACAGTGTATATCGAATCCCTGTGGATTCTGCCAATGTCTTTGGTACTTTTACCGTTACATCCTGCCCCATATCAACTGCAAACGCTTTCGATGTGTCCCATGCGCCGCTTACATTTGTCTGTGGCATGATTTTTTTACTGCCTGCATAGACCTCAATGGTTCCATTTTCCACCATTGCCATAATATCGTCCCCAAGGATACGGAATTTCCATTTATCTCTGGCAATGCTGCTGGTAAAATGATAGGTATTTACAACCCAGTCACCTTCCGCAGTTGCTTCCTCAGAACCACTGACAGGTGCAAGCTGTACAGTTACCGCCGGCGGCGTATACGGGTTTGCAATGCCTTCGTTATAAATCTTTTTTAATGCATTCAATACGCGTGTGTTTTTTGCCGTATCCCCACTCTGGATAGACCATTTATCCAGTGAACCGCCAACAATAGCTGTATGAATCGCACCATGCGTTGCATAATACGCCTCATCTACACTATTACAACCTAACTGTGCAGGCGTTTTATAAGGATAGCCTGCTCTGGCAATCCCAAGGATTTTCTTCTCTGTAGCGCCGATGTTTTCTAATGGATCTACCTGATATTTCCCATCGGCATGCTGTGCAGTTCCCTTCCATCCCGGATTCTTGCAATATGCTGGATACTCCAAAGCCGCAGGATCATCGGCAATCCATTTCGCAATATGGATGTTGTCTACAATTTTGCCGTCATAATGCAGGATATTGTTCAAAGGTCTGTCTGCTGCAATGGTTACATAACCGCCATTTGCCTGCAAATAATCATATGGTCCCGAGCCTGTAGCAGAACGTGCCTTTGGTATAGAATCCGTCCCATAGATTTCTGTGTAGTTATCTGCCAGTAAAGGGACAGCAGAATATCTGGATTCTACTGAAAATGTCTTTGTATCCGGCAGCACTGCATCTGCTGTTTTCTCATCGGATTTTTTACTGCCGGTATCCTCTTTTTCTGTTGTATCCTCCTTCTTTTTATCCTCTGTTATACTGCTGCTGATGGTTGTGCTATCGCTCTTGTTCGTGGTATCCCAAAACAGGTCATCATAGCTATTACTACCACTGTTCTGCCCGGGAATAACAAATCCATCTTCCCATGCCGCAAAAGCGGATAACGGTGCAGCGACAGTCATCATAACCGCTAAAAGCAGGGATACCCACCTTTTTGTGTGTTTCATAAAACCACTCCTTTGATTGAATTGTATATATAAAAAAGAGCCCTGATTAAATCAGAGCTCCTTTGCGTTTATAGTATTTATTTTTTCGCTGATTGGATAAACCTTACTGTTTTATTCTATTTCAGATTTTTCTTTGGCGCGCGTTGTTTTGTTTTCAGTCCCAAGTCCTGAAGCTTTCTTCCCAACGCATCATCCTTTGCTACTAACAGTAAATCTTCATCCATATTATTTAGTGCATGTAGGACTGCAGCGTACATACCGATAGATACAGACGGAGTTCCTCTCTCGATTGCCCATAATGTAGCACGGCTTATCCCAGCTCTTTCCGCAACTAATTCCATCGATAGCTTACGTCTTAATCTGGCATACTTGATCTGTTCTCCCATTTGTTCTAATATTTTCTGCGTTTTCGGTAAAAGAACCGCACTTTTTTTGCCATAAAAACCACCTCTTAATGTTTAGTATTATAAACAATAATGGTGTTATTGTCTATTTTATCAAATATTATTATTAAGTTGTGGGTCCTTATTTTACATACGCAAACATCTGATAGGTTGCTTTTTCCCCTACTGCGAAGCCTGCAACCTCATACATCGGATTCAAATAATTCTTTCGATGTGCCTCGGAATCTGTCAGACGGTTATGTGCCTTTGCCGCATAAGGCGCATGCAGGACTGCATTTTCTCCCACATAATAATCCGTCAGACCAAAGGCTCTTGCCATTGCGGTGCATCTGCCGTAAAACCTTGAAACATGCCCATCCGCTATGGTTTTACCGTCATACTGTATCTGCTTGGTAAAGGTATCCAACCCATAGATGGATTTTTCAAGCATTTTCATCTCACACAGAGCATTTAAATCGGCATCATATTTCAGCTCGCTTACACCGGCTTTCCGGCGTGCATCATTCACCAAATTCAAAAGCTTTTCTTCCTCATCCCAATAATAGGAGTGATACTTGCCATACAGGTTATCACTGATAAGGTTTCGGTCAAACTGTGATTTTTCCATGACCCTGTACAGCATTGCCGCAAGCTCTGCTTTTGTCACAGTACCCTCAGGACGAATCGTACCATCCGCATAACAGGAGATGATATTCTCATCCGCCAGCCGCTTCATTGCCTCCTTACGCAAAGCAGATTGAAAGTACGTTTCATCCGCAAATTGCTGTTCTGATACCTTTTCTTTCTCCTGCATCGGCAGCATGGAAACCAGAAAAGAGGCGATATATTGTCGTTGTGCCTGATCCTGCAGGCAAAAGCCCGGATACCCAAGCATGGTATGATTCGCCTCTGAGGGATTTCCCCATACACCGGCTTCGCCGCAAATAAGCGCCGCCTGCGCATCAGGATACGCTGTATTCCAAAGAGCAGCGTCACGGAAAACCTT
>OLQX01002244.1_pt1 | contig 13475 bp, 10 predicted proteins | sample 1672581 | NCBI WGS metagenome assembly OLQX01 (sample SAMEA3136701, study PRJEB25190) | human gut metagenome | reverse complement strand
ATTTATGATTCGAGGTAATCATGATATAGGTACAATTGCTCAGACAATCGAAAAATATTTTCCAGAATTAGTTTCTGAGAATAAGGTTAAACCCGAAACAGTTCCTAATCCAGAAGCCTTCGAAAAGGTAGAAAAGGATGGAGAAACCTATATCCTGGTTAAAGAGGTAGATTATTCTAAGATGTCAGTATTGGCAATCGAAGGTATTAAACTTCTGAAAGCCGAGATTGATGAATTAAGAGAAAAACTTTTGTTCACAAACTTAGATTAATATGGGTGAGATAGCAACATGGAGTGCTGTCAAAACTAAAGTAGGCCTTGGTAAGGATTCAAACGAATGCCCTACCAAGGCTGAATTGTTGGCACTCTCTCCTACAGGAACGGGAGAAAATTACGTTGGCTTGGAAATATCCAATGCCAGTTCCTATGGAAACAATGAAACCGTACAACTTTCTGATATTCATAAGGTAACCTATAGATATGCTTTTACTGTAGTAGACACAGTTTTAAACTTCCCAGCTTTGGGAGGGTATCCTACTCCTCGGGGGTTTGGTTTAGGTACTACTAAACAAAAACAGATAGATGGAGTAGCTATCGGAGATACTATTTCTGTGGGTTATACCCAATCTGCTTATCCGGACTGGATTGTTTATGATGAAGGTTATAAAGCTTCAGAAAATACAACTCTAAATCAACGTTCTGCAAGTTTAACCTTTACTCAGAATGAGTCAGGTAAACAGATAACAGTTCAATTTACTCAGGATGCAGGAGTTGAAACTTGGGAGTATACCTTTTCAGTTCAGAATCCAAATCTAAATTATACAGCTTTAGGAGGTTCTGCAACTCCCGCAATAGCAGGGTATAATTCATTTAAGCAAAGGTATATAAATGGTAAACCTGTGGGTACTAGTGTAGATGTAGGTTTTTCATCTCCTGACTTACCCTCTTGGATATTTATGGATGACGAGAATCACTATACTGCTTTAGAGAATAAATCAGAAAACTCCCGTTCTCAAGTATTTACTAGTACTCAAAATGAATCTGGTAAAAAAGTTACAGTAACATTTGCTCAATTAGCAGGTGTAAAAACTTATGGTACACCTACTGTATATTTAGGAAGCATTGCAGATATCCCTGCATCAGGAGGGACTGCAGTTACACCTACTTATACTTATTCTCAACTTTGGGGATGGAATGGTAAAACCAATGATGGTGGTACTATAAGTTCTGGAGCTTCAGTAGTATGGTCCGAAAATATCTCAGGTTCTAATCTTGGTACAACTGCAAAGGCAAGAACTAAGTTGGGAAGCCGTACATTAACCGTTACTCTTAATGGTAAATCTGGTAGTGCCTCAATCGATATATATCAGGCAGAGAATAAGATTACCAATACAAGTCAAGGTACATGGGTAGTTTCCATTTCTGCAAACCCAAGTACCTTTACCGAACAAGGTGGTACATCACAAATCTCTGCAAGTGCAAGGGCAAGTAGAACTAACCATTGGTCTTCAGGTGCAACTAATGCAGCATCCGATGCTACTGGTACTCCAACGTTAAGTATACCTACTGCAGTAACCGGATTCAGTTTATCAGGTACTACTTTGACTGTTGCAGAAAACACAACTGCAAATCAAAGAAGCGTAGTAGTAAGGGCAACTATGGATACCGTTTATAAAGAAGTTACGGTAACTCAAAGTGCATATCTAGTAGAATGGAGATATACATTAACTACTTCTACTCCAACGTTAAACTTTGATGCCTTAGGTACAACCAAATCTGGGACAATTAGTAGTTATCGTGAAAAATATATTAATGGTTCTTTAGTAGAAGGTTCACATGAAGGTGTTAATATCCAAGTTAAATCTACTTCTGCTGAAATACAAAGTGCTACTGCTGCTGTGGCTATTACCCTGAAAGAGAATACTACAACTCAAGCAAGAACTGGTACTGTAGTATATGAGCAGGTGGGTTCAGGCAAAACCGTAACCATTACTTGTAGTCAGGCCGCAGGTACAGTAGCCATTAGAGAAGAGTTGGTTATTAAGGAGAGTTTCCCTACAGCTCCAAATATTGGAGGAACTGTTAAAGCTTTAGTAAGGTCTGGTTATTGGGACGTGGTAAATGGTAAAGATACAACTTGGCATGATGATACTCCTACTGTAAAAACTAAACCTAGTTTTGTAAGTAGTACTAGTGTAACTTATGAACTTGGTGTGGGATATCGTATAAGTGCTACTATGCCAGAGAATACTTCTGAATCTCAACTTAGTGGTAGTTTAAACTTAGAGTACGGTAGTAAAACTCTAAGTTTAGGTGTAAAACAAGCAGGTGCTAGTGTTGCTTGGTCTTATGAACTAAAGGTAAATAACGGTACTCAAGATTTAAATCAACAAGTGCCTGCTAAGCCTAGTGGTACTTACTCTTTTACCATAAGTAGTAAAAGGTATAAGATTGTTAACGGTTCTGTTACAAGTCAAAGTGAAGATACTACTTGGACTACGTCTATACCGGGTTCTCCAAGTTGGATTCATGTAGAAGAGCAATCTAATACACTCATAGTAACCGTAGATGAGAATACAACTACTAGTCAAAGAAGTGCAGATATCGTTATATTTCAAACTGGTAGTAGTGATACTTCGATAACTTTGACAGTTGAACAACAAGCTGCAAGTATTACTTGGAATTATACCTTTAATATATTTCAGCCTTCATCCAAGGTACTGAATGTACCAGCTAAGATGATAGACCCCGATACTATTGTAGTTAATTCTTACAGAACGAAGGTAATCAATGGTACACAAACTTCAACTAAAGAATTTGTAGAAGTAACCATTGACCCAATCGAAGAATCCTGGTTAGAAGTTACCAAAAACAGTAATGACCAGACTCAAGCTGAGTTATTCGTAACTTGCTTAGAGAATAAAGTATCTTCAATTAGAAGTGCTACTGTAACAATTAGACAAGTAGGTACAAGTAATCTTGACCAAGTAGATATCAACCAATCAGCTGCAACTGTATCCTATAATTATTATATTGGTTTTAATGGTAATCCCGATGTAGGGGGATATTCCATGAATTGGGAATATACTCAGTTTGGTTCTAGTCATGGTCAATCTATAGATTTAAAATGTTGGAGAAAACCAGTAATTAATGGTATAGAATCTGATACTGAGGAAGCTGCAGAATACGAAGTTATTTTTAGTGGAGTTGGTATAGATTCCTTTACAGTTACAAATACACCGTTATCATATGACCCAACTATAACTACCGTAAGGGCATATCCTAAGTCTATCAATGGTTCGGTATTCGATTTAAAGGGTACAGTACAATATAGGATAGCCGATTACCCAAGTAAATCTGCTTATCTGTACCTTACTCATAAACCAGTAGCAACTGTAAAGAGGTGGACCTTCCAATGGTATGACCAAGTTGAAAGTGTAACTATAAAGAATGTAAGTCATGATTCTAGTGCAGGTAGCATTTCTCCTATAACCATAATTTCTAAATGTGAGTACTTACTTGCTAGCAATCAATCCCAGGTTGCCTATACAGAGTATATAAAACCTAATGAAGACGAAGATACTGCAACTCCAGTAAGTTGGGGTAGGTTAGTAGAAAACGGTCAAACTGCCCAAAACGATTATGACTACGCTTATTTGGTAGATGAGAATAAGGAAGATTATGATAGGCAGGCTACCAGGACCTTTACTCAACCGGGTAATCCATCAAATAAAAGGTTATACCTATACGTAACTCAAGAATCCCCCCATACACCAGAAGTAGCATTTGATGTGTATAACAGTAGTCTATCTGCCTCCTTGTTAATGGGTATTGGTTGGAGATCTAATGAAGGTAGTGATTCTTTACCTAATCTGAGTAGAGGAGAAAATTTAGGAGCGCATGGTAGCAATAAAAGTAATATCCAAGTAGTTTACCATGCTCAACCCATTACTACTAGTCAGCAGTGGTTACCAGCAGCTCCTTCATTAAAGGAATTTAGTTATGATGGTTTGCCAATAGCCTTGAATGGAACTGACAGATATTATAATATATCAGAGTTTCAGTATGGTAGCTCATCGGCATCAAAACTCTTTAAAGTTACAGTAGATAATATAGATTATGACCCAACCTATGGTGGAAGTTTAACCTTACAATGGGAAGCCAGATTATCTAATAATAAACCTACTAATGGTATGTATGTAGGTATGATTGTACTTACTCCAGTAAGAGGTAATTTACCTGCTATTTATGTAATGTTATATTATCAATCTCCTTCTGTAAAACCTTCAGTTTAATTAGAGTTAAAATCTTCCAACTCTAAATCTTAACATCGCATGGGAGAATCCATAGGAATCTACAGAAAAATTTAAAGTACGATACTACGGTATTTATTAATGTATAAGGCCTTATACAAAATACTAACTTTAAAAATTAACTCTATGTTTAACAACTTAAAACTCAAAAATTATGGGAGTAGAAGTTAAATCTGGTGGTGAGGGCGTAATCGTCGCTGACCGCGGTTGTAATGAGGGTTGCTGTTGTAATGGACGCAATTCAGGCTGGGGCTCCGGTTGGGGTGCAGTCGGTGTTGCAATGGTAGGTGGTGGTTTTGGTGCTGCTGCAGTTTCTGTATGGGACAAAATCAATGACACTAAAGCTGACATTCAGAAAGTAGAGTCTACTGTTCAGGAAGCAAAGGCAGGTATCTATAAAGATATTTCTGATGCTGCCAGAGGAGTAACTCAGGAAATCAGCGGAGTTGCAAAAGATGTTGCTGGTGTTGGTAGAGAAATCCTTAACAATCGTTTCACAACGGAAAGAGGACTTTGTGATTTGGGATACAAAACCAATTCCGATATCCGGGATTCTCGTGACCAAATGGGAGCAGGCTTCAATCGTGTTATGGACCGTCTTTGCCATATGGAACATGAACAACAGAATTGTTGCTGCGAAACAAAGGGATTAATCAGAGAGGTAAAATCTGAATTGGCTCTTCAACTTGAACGTTGCTGCTGTGACCTCAAGAATGGCCAACAGGAAATCAAGTGTCTTATCGAGAACACTGCTAAAGACCAGGAAATTGCCCGTCTCAACCGAGTAGTAGATGCTCAGAGAGACCAGAACATTATCCAGTCAGTAGTTGCAGCTCTTAAGACTACATCCACAACCCCGGCTTAATAATGACCGTCGTCATTACGTAAGCCAGATTAGGAAGGAGTGCATCTTACATAGGTGTACTCCTTTTTTCGTTTATACCCACCTAAAGATAAAACGATATGGAAAGTGAAGAGATTAAGAAAGAACCAACCAATGGAAATCAACTAAAAGATTTTACTATTCAACTTACATTGCCTGCTCCCAATGCAGAGATAGCAAAGGAAGTAGCAAATAAAGCACAGTCACTCATTGACCAATTTGGATACTATCAATTCTTAAACCTGGTAGACTTTATGCAAAGGAATCCAGGTGCAGTATCATTTGGTTTAAACTTAATTAATAAAAGATGAACATGGAAGATTTGATTTTTTCTAAATTGCAGAAAGGTGATACCATATACACCTTAGAGAGAGACAGACGTTCTGGGTATCCAATCTTTGATACAGCTAAAGTATTAAAGGTTGGTGAAAGTAAACCTCGAGCTACTGGCCCAGATGGAAGCTTTGCCGCAAATACAGAAATCGTTATTCAAGATTCTGTATCCTCTTTGACAATATACCTTCCTACAGATGCTGCAGAAGGTATTCATAATAATATTTATTACACTACCGACTTACGCAATATCGTAAACGAAGTAAATATCCAAAGGACTACTGCTGTAAATATTCTCAATAACCGAGAGAAATATGAGGCAGTAGTTACTGAATGTGATAATATCTTTCATACAATCGAGGGTATGCTAACTCCTCAACAACAACCAGCTCCGGCTTATAAGCAAGAAGAGTTCGAGGCTTTTAAAACCGAAGTAGCAGAGAAGTTATCCATGCAACAAGATATTCTTATGAAGATTGCCAGTGAGTTGGGATTAAATAAGAATAAAGATGGCAAGCAGAAAGGTTAACATAAACCTCTCGAATAATCTATGTGATATTCAGATTTATGTAGACCCTGTTAAACAACGTCAGGCTGAGAGGTTGATTGCCAAGACTCCAAGTATCATGAAGCTCGGATACGAGTTAGGTACTAGAAAGTTTGGCAATCAACTTCTTCGTATAGTAAGGCGTAGTTTAAATAATGGTCTACCTCCACCTGGTTCCAAAGTTTCTTGGCCTCCTCATGCTACTGCTACACTTAAGAAGTATGGAGCACATACTTTATTAAACCTTACTGGTCAATATGCAAGGTCAGTTACAATGGTAACTCAGAAAGATAGAACCTTTGTTGGTCTTCCTCCAGGATTAAGGAAGATAACATACTCTGGTAGAACTTCTCGAAAAACACTTAACCAAATTGCTATCATGTTGGAGTATGGTAGTAGAGATGGTAATCTTCCACCTCGTCCTTTATGGAAACCTGCTTTCGAGGCAGCAGGTGGAAACGTAGTTTTAGAGAAAGAGATACGAAATCAATTAAGAAAAGAACTTAGAAAATATACAAAGTAATGGCAGATTTTGAAGCAGATAAAACATCTGGTACTGGTCCTGCACTCGTAATGGTACATCCGTTAAAAGTGAATGATACAGAAGCAGATAAAAAAGCCATCCTTACCATTACAGTTAATGGAGTACCTAAGACTGTAAATCTTATTCAAAAGAAAGGCAGCCTTAACTACGAATACAAATTAGAAGTAGATAAGGAAGCCATAAACATATTGGGTAAGGGTGGCTCTGATACTTTGGCAATCACTTCTCAACGTAGGGAAATGATTAATGGTACACCCCAAGGAGATTGGGAAAATGTAGAAGTTACAGCAGAATTCCTAGAGGAACCTCCATTTACTGCTGGACTAAGATTTACAGATAATGAAGAAAAGACTCTAGAGGTATCCATTACTTCTAAGAATACTACTGAACAACTTCTTAGTGGAACTCTAACTATCAAGCAAGTGGGTGGTTTAACTAAAACTGTAACGGTAACTCAGACAGCTGGAGAAATATCTTATAGATATCGTGTAGACCCTCCCAATATTAATCTGAGTGTACCTAAAGACCAAGGTCCTAATGCTTGGGAAGGTTCAGCAGGTTTTACCATGACTGGTTATAGAGCTAAGCTAATCGAAGGAACCCAAGTTTCAGAGGAGCTTATGGGATTTAAAATACCTTCAATTGGTGAAACTAAAAGTTCAAACAATGGTGGTAGTGGTATTAATACCTATACATGGTTTAGTAACTATGGTAGTATAGCTAATACTTACCAGGGTAGTTTTAGTGCTACCTGTCATATGAGGAAAGATGCAGGTATCTTTTTCAATGCTACATCCATAAATTGGGAATGCGTATTTAGTGATGGTGGTACTTATACTATGAATACCATGCTAATGATTCAACTTATATAATATGGTAAATACAGAAGAAATCGTAGAAAGAACCTTTTATATTTGCCTATTACAAACAGCACTTAAGAAAGGTTTAACTCTTAACCCCGAAGATTACTTACCTTTATCACAGGAGAATGAAAAGAGATTCCAGGCAGATAAAGATGCTATGCCTAAATTCATTCCTATATTTGGTATAGGTAATAATCAGGTTAAGGGTGCAAAGACATGCCCTAGAATTACCATTGAACTGCAAGGATTCTATAATGGTGATATAGGTGTTAACAAATATATCATTGGTGATAAGCTAGAAGGTGGGAATTACCAAGCATCTGAATTTCCTTATGAAACGAAGGATATAACTCTAGATATTCACCTGGTATCTAATACTCAAGCCGATATGAGGTTACTTCATAGTATTATGTATGAAGCATTACCTTCTCGAGGATACGTAAGACCTTATTATAATAACTTAGAAGAATGGGAAGATGGTCGGGTAGCACCAACAGGAAACCTATTTATCGAAATAGGTAATTACTATGACCACCCAGATGAGAGTCATGGTCTACTTGAAAAAGTATATCAGTATACTTGTAAGGATGGTATATTACCTGAGAAGCTTGCTGAAGAAGGCGAACTTGTACCAATTCAAGACATCTCAGTATTGATTGGACTAACCGAAAAGCCAGAATCCGATTTACTTAACCTTAACGTAAAATAGCTCAATACTAGAGGGTATTAAATAAATGAGTAATTAACTTAATTAGTATAAATATGCCTAATTCACCATTTGTAAATTTCGAGTTTAAGAACGAGAACGTTCTTCAAACTACTCCTATGTTAGGAGTTTCATGTGTATTGGCTAGAACTACTAAAGGTCCATATGATGACCCATCAGAACTTATCCAATCTTTCTCTCAATTCCAAAGAGTCTTTGGTTCTGAGATAGTACCAGATGGTTCTGTATCAAACATCGAAAAGGCTTTCAATGGTGGTTCTAAGCTTCGTATTATTCGTGTACTTGGTAAGGGTGCAACCAAAGGTGTAGTATCTGCTGCAACAAGAGCTAAAGCTGCATCTGCTCCTAAGGCTGCTGAAGACGGTTCTCCGGTAGTAGCTTCTGCAACTCCAGAGGAACCCACGGCTTCTACTCTTTTCAAGTTTACTTCTGGTTCAGTTGCTGTTGGCTTTGGTTTGGTAACTAAAGGATATGGAGACCCAGTTGGTAGTGCTGAAACTTTCTCTGTGAATATTTACAAACAGGCTAACACGGTTTACTATCAAGTAATTAGTGCTAATGGCCAGGTACTTGAACAAGGTCCAGTAGTAACCTACAAAACTGCAGATGATAACAATGATACTTCTGTAGATTACCTTGCTCTGAGTGCATTTGCAAAGAACTCAGAATATATCGTTCCGGTATTAACTGAAAAGACAGAGAACATCAAATCTTGGAACAACTTCATCAAATGGTTAACTGATGATGTAGATGGGACAAGAAACCCAATTGATATTAAACTCAATGGTGCTGCTATCACTGCCGATGGAGTAAAATTGAATGGTACAATTGGTAGTGCCGGTAGTACTCCTACGGCAGACGAATGGATTGCTTCTCTGGAATTCGTTAAGGATTATGTAGATGTATATCAAATCTTCTGTTCACACATTGACCAACATCTTGAAGCATCCGCTGATGTACTTAAAGTACACAAGGCTGCAGTAGATATGGTTAAAGAACTGCAAGAATATACCTACTACATTGAAGTACCAAAATATACTACTCACTATACTCAGGGTGACCAACCAAGAGACTTGAAATCAATCATCACTTGGATTCAGACTTGCCTTGGTACTGTAGGTAACAGTAAGTATGTTGCTTACTTTGGTGGTGGTATTAAATACTATAATGCCGAAGGTAACTTGGTAGATTCAGATGTTCTTGGTACCATTGCAGGATTAGGAGATGCTTCTGCTTCTCAGTTTGGACCTTGGAAATCATTTGCTGGTATGAATCGGGGCATTATCTATGATGGTAATGGTCCAGTATGCCCAAATTATGGTTCTCCTTCAAGAACTAAGGAACTCAATGAGTTAGCACAGAATTATGCAAATATAATCTGTATCAAAGATGTTCCTAACCAAGGTAAACAAACTTTGCTGTGGCATTGTTTTTCTTCTCAGGTAAAACAGGATTCAGAAAGATTCCTTGCAATTGTAAGATTGAATCTGTATCTCAAAAAGAATCTTAGACCTATTCTAGAAAAGTATTTGGAAGAACCAAATATCTGGAACACTTGGAATAAGATTTATCTAGAAGTTAAACCAATGCTGGATAACTTGGTAGATGAAGATGCCATGTCTGAATACACCTGGATGGGTGACCAAGACGCTAACTCGTACAATGACTTATCGGTTAACAATGAAGCCGATGTTCGTCAAGGTAAATACAAAGCAATCCTGAAATTCAAGGATATCGTTCCGATGCAAGAAATCACTATGGGCATCTATATTGACCAGGCATCCAAGTCCGTATCTGTTCAGGACGTTAACGAATAAAATTAAGAAAACATGGGAGCAAAAGTAAAGAATCCAAGAAAGAAATTCCTTTGGAGTATCACATTCCCTAAGCACCCAATCAATACTTATCTGTTCCAAACTTGTACTTTGCCAGATGTAGAGATTGACCAGGTTGCTCATGGAGACGTTAACCGGGACGTTAAAACTGCCGGTAGAGTTACTGTAGGTAACTTAGTAGTAGGTAAACTTTTAACTACTGCAGGTTCAGATACATGGCTTCATGATTGGCTTTATTCATGCCAAGATATGATTGCTGGTGGAGGTTTGGTACCAAGCCAATACTGGGAAAATGTAATCGTAAATGAACTTGCTGAAGATGGAGTTTCCGTACTTAACACCCACCTCTTCGAAGAGGTATGGCCATGTAAGATTACAGGATTAGACCTGGACAGAATGGCTTCAGAAAACACTATCGAAAGTATCGAATTCTCAGTAGGTACTGTAGATAAGTATTAAAAACGCTTAGTCTATTTTCACTAAGATTTTTAGGTGGGAGGGGTGGGATTCCTAGAAAGGGCTCACCCCTTTCTTGTTGTTACAGCGAACACTATGAACTAAAGTATAACCAAATAACTTATTTAAACATGGAATTAAATTGTAGAACACATGAGTTTATAACCCCATCAGGTTATAAATTCTCAATCAGGGAACAGAATGGTGCAGATGAGGATATCTTATCTAATCCTATGGATGTAAGAAACCTTATGAACCTTACTAAGTTCATTCAGGCAATTGTAGTTGATACCGACTTTACTCCTAATCGTAGATTAACGGTAGAGGATGCAGACCGTATCCCTTTGAATGACAGATACTGTATCTTATTCCAATCAAGAATCTTCTCACTTGGTGATGAAGTAGAATTTGAATATGATTGGGGCCAAGAAGGCGGAGTACAAACTTACGGTCAATCCTTAAGCGAGATGTTATTCGATAACTATGGAGAATTTCCTACAGAAAAAGAATTAGCAGATAAACCTAATGCTATCCCCTACTATCCTGAACAAGGTAAACTTACCGATTATGAAGTAACTCTTTCTTCAGGCAAGGTAGTTAAATTTGATTTGCTTACGGGTGCAGGAGAACGGATGTTGGTCACTTTACCCGTAGAAAAACAAACTCGTAATGCAGCATTGATTGCAAGGAACTTACATCTTCAGATTGATGGTAAATGGGAAAAGGTAGAAAGCTTCCATTTATTCTCAGTAAGAGATATTGCAGAGATTCGTAAAACAATCTTTGCTTATGACCCAGTATTCGATGGTAATACAGATGTAGAACATCCAAGTATACCAGGAAGAATTGATAAGTATCCTATAATGCTTTCACCGACTTTTTTCTACCTGACGGAAGCGTAGACCATCCTGGTACATTCACTTATATATGTAGAGCTGAGGTAGCCATTGACTATCTCAGCTTTTTGCGTCTTCCGTATAGAGAAAGGAAAAGATTTAAGGATATAGCCGATGAGTATTATGAAAACTTAAAAAAGAAAACTAGAAAATGATAGACAGAAGAAGCTTAGTCGAGGTCGGTGTTGCAATGGTATTAAGAGACCGATTCTCTAATGAGGCTGGCAGAATATCGAACTCATTTAGAACAATGATGAACGATATGAATACCTGGAATCGAGGTATTCAAATGTCAACTTCTAATGCTTTTGAGTTTGGAAAAGAATTGGTTGGAGGTATGGCAAGGGCCTACCAATATTCTGCAGGAGTATACGACCAAGTATTCTTAGCTTCTAAAATGTCTGGAGCTAATGCTGCTCAACAGGCAAGGCTAATGCAAGTAGCCAAAGAAGTCAATGAGGTAACTCCTCTTACTGCTGCAGATATTGCATCAGGCGAAAAGTACTTGGCAATGGCTGGTAACAATGTAGAGCAAATCGAAAGAATGATTGGCCCTGCAGCTAAGCTGGCTTCTATTTTCAGTATGCCTCTTGGTCAGAAAGGTGGAGTTGCTGACTTGATGACTAATATCATGCAGACCTTTAATATACCTTCACAGAATGCTACTCAGGTAGTAGACCAATTGGCAATTGCAGTAACCTCTGCAAATATTTCTCTAACAGACCTTGCCCAATCTTTCCAATATACAGGAGCAGAATTTAGAAATGCTAAAATCAGTATGGGTGATGCAGCTGCAGCCATTGGAGTACTTGGTAATCAAGGTATCCAAGCTTCATCAGCTGGTACTGCATTAGCAAACATGATGCGCTATTTAACACTTTCCGTAACCGGGCAGAAAAAGGGAGGCGGTGAGATGCTAAAATCTTTAGGTATAGACCCAGCTTCTCTAGTAGATGCCTCTGGCAATCTTTTGAGATTAGATAAGATTATATCTATATTGGGAGATAAACTTAGAGGTAAACGAGGAATAGATATCTCCTCTGCTCTGTTTAATATCTTTGGAGTTCGTGGTACAAGAGCTGCCTCAGCTTTACTTCAGGATTACTGGACTGGAGCTAATAAGCTTACTGAACTTATGGATAAGGTTGCAGGTGCAAGTGGTACAGTAGAAAATTTAACTCAAGAAAGATTACAAACTCCTGCAGGTATTATCGAACAGTTTAAATCAAACTGGGAGAACTTTATTGTAACTGCAGGTTCTACACTTGCCGAAGTTTTTAGCCCAGTACTTAAATTAGGTTCTGGTATCCTAAAGATTATTAACAGTATGCAAGAAACTTGGGCAGGTAAGTTCTTGGTAAAGGTAGTTGCAACTGGAGCAGTAGTAGGTACTCTATATCAAGGATTTAAGTTTATTCAGGGTACTATCAAGATGATTAGTACCTTCCAGGCTTTAGCTACTTCAGAAACTAATGGTATGGCAGAAGGTATGGTAAGAACTAATGTTCAAGCTTCAATCCTTGAAGGTCACATGAGAAATATCTCAGCAATGATGATGAGAATGACTGCTATGCAAATGGCTCCAGGTAAATTCTTTGCATTACCAATGGGAGGTACCATAGGTAAAACCCGAAAAGGTACTGTAGTAGCAAGAGATGCAAGAGGAAGATTTACTTCAATGAGTACTCTTGCAGGAGCAGGGGTTGGAGCAGCAGTAGGTTCTACTGTAACTAAAACTGCAGGCCAACAGATTGCTAAGAAAGGTGCTATGGGATTTGGTGCTAGATTACTTGGTGGTAGACTTTTAGGATTCTTAGGTGGGCCTTGGGGACTACTAGCTTCTATAGCTATTCCTGCATTAATCGAAGTAATCGGTGGTCTTACAAATTCTGTGGATAAGAATACTGCGGCTTTAACCTCTGAAGAAACTAAAGCTTCCATTCAGGATAGAAATCAACAAGCTTTTGTTGATGCCGTTAGGAGTGCAATCAGAGATGGATTTAAGGATTCAAGAATTAATATATCAGTAGATGGAAATGAAGCTGGAGACTTTGCTCCTGGTGGCCAACAAGATTTTA
>OLQX01002216.1_pt1 | contig 13657 bp, 14 predicted proteins | sample 1672581 | NCBI WGS metagenome assembly OLQX01 (sample SAMEA3136701, study PRJEB25190) | human gut metagenome | reverse complement strand
CCCGACCTCGTTTTTCACACTTTCCGAGCGACCAGCATCACCGCCGCCGACAGCTTCGCGCGCTCATGCGGCTGAAACAGCGGCCACGTCAGCGCCTGGCCGAGGGGGATTAACAGCCCGCCGCCCATCCCCTGCAGCGTCCGCCATAAAATCAGTTCGCTCAGGCTGTTGGCAAGCCCTGCCGCCAGCGCGCCGAGGCTGAACAGCCCCAGCGAGAGTAAAAACAGCCCTTTCGCCCCCCAGCGCTCGCTGAGCCAGGCGCTGAACGGCACAACGACCGTCAGACCGAGAATATAGGCATTACTGACCCACGCCAGCTGCGAGACGGAAACCGCCAGCGCGCGGCTGATTGCCGGAAAGGCGATGCTGGCGATAAACATATTGATCAAATCGAGAAAAAAGCCGAACAGAAAAACGGTGGCAACGCGGTGGCGGTAGGTCATGGTTCACTCCCTCAGACAGGCGGCTACTGTAAACCTGCCGCAGCGAGGGATAAACGGGACTAATCGGGATATACTGTCTGAATATTTTTGACAATCATCCGGACGACGATGCTTAATCTTCAGCGCGTGACCATGTTTATCGCCGTGGTAGATGCCGGCAGTTTCACCCTGGCCGCAGCGGCGCTGGGGCAGACCAAGGCGGTGGTCAGCTTTAACGTACGGCAGCTGGAAAATGAGCTGGGGGTGACGCTGCTGCTGCGTTCGACGCGGCGTTTGCGGCTCACTGACGCCGGGGTGCTGTTCTATCAGCGCGGGGTGGCGCTCCTGAACGCGGCGGAAAATCTCCAGGATGAGGTGCGGGCCAGCCATAGCGGCTTAAGCGGGGAGCTACGGATCACCACCACGCCGGAGTATGGCGAGCAGGTTATCATTCCAGCGCTGGCCGCGTTCGCCCGTCGTCATCCGGCGCTGCGGGTGCGCCACGTCTCCTCCTCCCATCATGCCGACCTCATTTCAGAACGATTTGACGTGGCGATACGCCTCGGTACGCTGGCCGATTCCCGCTATCGGGCGACGCGGATAGCCAGTTTCGCGATCCTGCCCGTCGCCTCTCCGGCCTGGCTGGCAAGCCATCCGGTGCAGACGCTGTCCGATCTGGCGCAAGCTGAGTGGATTATTCACGAGCGCCTGCCGACGCCGCTGCGCTGGCAGCTGCGCACGGATCACCAGACAGAGGTGGATTTCGCGATAGCCAGCGCGCCGCGGTTTTCTGCTGATAGCGCTACGGCGCTGATGAGCTTTGCTCTGGCGGGATGCGGCGTCGCCTTGCTGCCCGCATGGCTGGTAGCCAAAAAGGTGGCGCAGCGGGAGCTGGTGCCGCTCCTGCCGGAATACCATTTCCCACAGCAGGGCGTGTATGCCCTTTATCCCGACTCGCAGCATTTGCCGACCCGGGTGCGGGCATTTATTGACTTCCTGCGCGAGAAGGTCGGTTAAGCGCCCGTTCAGGGCGCCATCATTTTGTGCACCAGCCGGGAGAACTGCTCGCGCTCGTCATCGCTCAGGCGGCCGAGAAACTCGTCATCGACCTCATTGCCCTGCGGAATGGAACGGTTAAGCAACGCCTCGCCTTCGTCGGTCAGATAGACAAAACGGCGGCGTTTATCGGCCGGATCGTGCTCCCGGCGCACCAGGCCGCGCGCTTCCATTCGGCTGAGCATCTCCGCCAGCGTAGCCTTGGTGCTGACCGCCGCTTCAATCAGCGCCACCTGTTCGATCCCGGGGTGCTCCGCTACCGAGCGCATCACCGCATACTGAGGTTTAGTCAGGTCCGGCAACGCCTGCTGCCAGCGGGCGGTATGCTGTTGAAAAAGCTGGCGCAGCAGGTGGAATGCTTCGTTTCGTAACTCCATGAATACTCCGTAACAAAACTGTCACCTCTATGATAGCCGTTCGTACGCCTTTTTATACCCTTTCTGCGTTTTGATTAAAAATGCGCACGTATACGAACGATCTTGCCAATAAGGGCTGGAGGGGGTAGTTTAAATATAAAGTTCGTACACGAACAAAAGTGATGAGGTCTGGAATGAAACTGATTATTGGGATGACGGGGGCCACCGGGGCACCGCTTGGGGTGGCATTGCTGCAGGCGCTGCGCGGTATGCCGGAGGTGGAAACCCATCTGGTGATGTCGAAATGGGCCAAAACCACCATCGAGCTGGAAACGCCCTGGACGGCGCGCGAAGTGGCCGCGCTGGCGGACTTTTCCCACAGCCCGGCAGACCAGGCCGCCACCATCTCATCCGGTTCATTTCGTACCGACGGCATGATCGTTATTCCCTGCAGTATGAAAACGCTTGCAGGCATTCGCGCGGGTTATGCCGAAGGGCTGGTGGGCCGCGCGGCGGACGTGGTGCTCAAAGAGGGGCGCAAGCTGGTGTTGGTCCCGCGGGAAATGCCGCTCAGCACGATCCATCTGGAGAACATGCTGGCGCTGTCCCGCATGGGCGTGGCGATGGTCCCGCCGATGCCAGCTTACTACAACCACCCGGAGACGGTTGACGATATCACCAATCATATCGTCACCCGGGTGCTGGATCAGTTTGGCCTCGACTATCACAAAGCGCGCCGCTGGAACGGCTTGCGCACGGCAGAACAATTTGCACAGGAGATCGAATAATGGCTTTTGATGATTTGCGCAGCTTTTTGCAGGCGCTGGATGACCAGGGACAACTGCTGAAAATCAGCGAAGAGGTGAACGCTGAGCCCGATCTGGCGGCGGCCGCCAATGCGACCGGACGCATCGGCGACGGTGCCCCGGCGCTGTGGTTCGATAATATTCGCGGCTTTAACGACGCTCGCGTGACGATGAACACCATCGGCTCGTGGCAGAACCATGCCATCTCGCTGGGCCTGCCGCCTAACACGCCGGTGAAAAAGCAGATTGATGAGTTCATTCGCCGCTGGGATAACTTCCCGGTGACGCCAGAGCGCCGCGCCAACCCGGCGTGGGCAGAAAATACTGTTGATGGCGATGATATCAACCTGTTCGATATTCTGCCGCTGTTCCGCCTCAATGATGGTGACGGCGGTTTCTACCTCGATAAAGCCTGTGTCGTTTCACGCGATCCGCTGGATAAAGATAACTTCGGTAAGCAAAACGTCGGTATCTACCGCATGGAAGTGAAAGGCAAGCGCAAGCTCGGCCTGCAGCCGGTACCGATGCACGATATCGCGCTGCATCTGCACAAAGCGGAAGAGCGTGGGGAAGATCTGCCGATCGCCATTACCCTCGGTAACGACCCGATTATTACCCTGATGGGCGCCACGCCGCTGAAATACGATCAGTCTGAATATGAGATGGCTGGCGCGCTGCGCGAGAGCCCGTATCCCATCGCTACCGCGCCGCTGACCGGCTTTGACGTGCCCTGGGGTTCGGAAGTGATCCTCGAAGGGGTCATTGAAGGGCGTAAGCGTGAGATCGAGGGGCCGTTCGGTGAATTTACCGGTCACTACTCCGGCGGTCGTAACATGACGGTAGTGCGTATCGACAAAGTCTCTTATCGCAGCAAACCGATTTTTGAATCGCTCTACCTCGGTATGCCGTGGACCGAGATTGACTATCTGATGGGCCCGGCGACCTGCGTACCGCTGTATCAGCAGCTGAAGGCCGAATTTCCGGAAGTGCAGGCGGTCAACGCCATGTACACCCATGGTCTGCTGGCGATCATCTCCACCAAAAAACGCTACGGCGGTTTTGCCCGCGCGGTGGGCCTGCGGGCGATGACCACTCCCCACGGCCTCGGCTATGTGAAGATGGTGATCATGGTTGATGAAGACGTCGACCCGTTCAACCTGCCGCAGGTGATGTGGGCGCTCTCCTCGAAGGTTAACCCGGCGGGAGACCTGGTGCAGTTGCCGAACATGTCGGTCCTTGAACTTGACCCAGGCTCCAGCCCGGCAGGCATTACCGACAAACTGATTATCGACGCCACCACCCCGGTTGCGCCGGACCTTCGCGGTCACTACAGCCAGCCGGTGCAGGATCTGCCGGAAACCAAAGCCTGGGCTGAAAAACTGACCGCTATGCTGGCCAACCGTAAATAAGGAGAAGAAGATGATTTGTCCACGTTGCGCCGATGAAAAGATTGAAGTCATGGCGACCTCGCCGGTGAAAGGGGTCTGGACCGTGTATCAGTGCCAGCACTGTCTTTACACCTGGCGAGATCCCGAGCCGCTGCGCCGCACCAGCCGCGAACACTATCCGGAAGCGTTCCGCATGACGCAGAAAGATATCGATGTGGCGCCGCAGGTGCCGCACGTACCGCCGCTATTGCCGGAAGATAAGCGTTAATGAAAGGGGCCCGCTAAGTCGGGCCTTTTTTATATTTAGTACAATTATGGAAATTATTTTTTCATTAAATTAAAAAATTACGTGAAGGGTTAATATACCGGGATGACTTTGCGAGCCTACATCCAGATTATTATAAATTCCGTCTGATTAATTCCTTGCAGATAAATTTCACGCCCTGACGAGTGTAGAATTGCGGCGGGTGCTTGAGGCTGTCTGGCCTTGAGCATTACCAGGACCCCAGACAGACGAAAGCCCCAGGAGATATTTCTATCAACTGAGGCTAGCGAATGAACATAGACAATTCAGATGTTAGTCTCTTCTTTGCAGGGAGGCAAGATATGCTGATAAAATATGCCCTTGTGGCAATCATCGTACTCTGTATTACGGTACTGGGATTTACGCTGTTGGTGCACAGCTCACTATGCGAGCTGAGTATTAAAGAGCGTAATATTGAGTTTAAAGCTGTTCTCGCTTACGAATCGAAGAAGTAGCATCCGCGCGGGGGCAACCCCGCGTATGGGTTGTCAGGACGCATCCTCTAGCACCCATTTTTTTGTTTACTAAAACGGCAGCTCTTCACAGCGCTGCCGTTTTTCACCTTAATGGGTGGCTAGACCAGGCTTTTCAGACGGTAGATCCACTCCAGCGCCTGACGCGGAGTCAGGGAGTCCGGATCAAGATTCTCCAGCGCCTCAACCGCAGGCGAGGTCTCTTCCGGGGCGGCGAGTAGCGACATCTGCGTGCCGTCGACCTGGGTCGCCGCCGCGTTGGGCGAGATACTCTCCAGCTCGCGCAGTTTCTGCCGCGCGCGCTTGATCACCTCTTTCGGCACCCCCGCCAGCGCGGCGACCGCCAGGCCATAGCTCTTGCTGGCCGCGCCGTCCTGCACGCTGTGCATAAAGGCGATGGTATCGCCGTGCTCCAGCGCGTCGAGGTGGACGTTGGCAACGCCTTCCATTTTCTCCGGCAGCTGAGTGAGCTCGAAGTAGTGGGTGGCGAACAGCGTCAGCGACTTGATTTTGTTGGCCAGATTTTCCGCACAGGCCCACGCCAGCGATAGCCCGTCGTAGGTGGACGTGCCGCGGCCAATCTCATCCATCAGCACCAGGCTGTGTTCGGTAGCGTTGTGCAGGATATTGGCGGTTTCAGTCATCTCCACCATAAAGGTCGAGCGGCCGCTGGCCAGGTCATCCGCCGCGCCGACGCGGGTAAAGATGCGATCGATGGGCCCGATCTCCACCTTCTGCGCCGGGACGTAGCTGCCGATATAGGCCAGTAGCGCAATCAGCGCGGTCTGGCGCATATAGGTACTTTTACCGCCCATGTTCGGCCCGGTAATGATCAGCATCCGCCGCTGCGGCGCCAGCTGCAGCGGGTTGGCGATAAACGGCTCTTTCAGCACCTGCTCGACCACCGGGTGACGGCCTTCGCTGATGCGAATGCCCGGCTTATCGCTAAAGGTCGGGCAGCAGTAGTTCAGGGTTTCCGCGCGTTCCGCCAGGTTGACCAGCACGTCCAGCTCGGCCAGCGCGCTGGCGCTGGTTTGCAGGTCGGCGAGATGCGGCAGCAGCAGGTCGAACAGTTCGTCATAAAGCTGTTTTTCCAGCGCCAGCGCTTTGCCCTTGGAGGTCAGCACCTTATCTTCGTATTCCTTCAGCTCAGGAATAATGTAGCGTTCGGCGTTTTTCAGCGTCTGGCGGCGCACGTAGTGGATCGGCGCGAGGTGGCTCTGGCCGCGGCTGATCTGGATGTAGTAGCCGTGGACGGCGTTGTAGCCGACTTTCAGGGTATCGAGGCCCAGCCGCTCGCGCTCGCGGATCTCCAGCTTATCGAGATAATCGGTGGCGCCATCGGCCAGCGCCCGCCACTCGTCCAGCTCTTCGCTATAGCCCGGGGCGATGACCCCGCCGTCGCGGACCAACACCGGCGGGGCGTCGATCACCGCGCGCTCCAGCAGTTCGCGCAGTTCGGTGAACTCGCCCATTTTCTCGCGCAATTTTTGCACCGGCTGACTGTCAACGTCGGCCAGCAGCTCACGCAGCAGAGGCAGTTGCTGCAGGGCATGACGCATGCGGGCAAGATCGCGCGGCCGGGCGGTACGCAGCGCCAGACGCGCCAGAATACGCTCCAGATCGCCGACCTGGCGCAGCACTGGCTGCAGCTCGGTATAGCGCTCCTGCAGCGCGCCGATGGTCTGCTGGCGCTCCACCAGCACGGCGGTATCGCGGACCGGCATATGCAGCCAGCGCTTGAGCATCCGGCTACCCATCGGCGTCACCGTACAGTCGAGTACCGAGGCCAGGGTGTTGTCGGTGCCGCCGGCCAGATTCTGGGTGATCTCGAGGTTACGGCGGGTGGCGGCATCCATAATGATGCTGTCCTGCTGGCGTTCCATGGTGATGGAGCGGATGTGCGGCAGCGAGGTACGCTGGGTGTCTTTGACATACTGCAGCAGGCAGCCGGCGGCGCACAGGCCGCGCGGGGCGTTTTCGACGCCGAAGCCGACCAGATCGCGGGTGCCGAACTGCAGGTTTAGCTGCTGGCGTGCGGTGTCGATTTCAAATTCCCACAGCGGGCGACGGCGCAGACCGCGGCGGCCCTCGATCAGCGACGATTCGGCAAAATCTTCCGCATACAGCAGTTCCGCCGGGTTGGTGCGCTGCAGCTCTGCCGCCATGGTTTCGCGGTCGGCCGGTTCGCTCAGACGAAAGCGCCCGGAGCTGATATCCAGCGTCGCGTAGCCGAAGCCTTTGCTGTCCTGCCAGATGGCGGCCAGCAGGTTGTCCTGGCGCTCCTGCAGCAGCGCTTCATCGCTAATGGTGCCCGGGGTGACGATACGCACCACTTTACGCTCGACCGGCCCCTTGGTGGTGGCCGGGTCGCCAATCTGCTCGCAAATGGCCACCGACTCGCCCTGATTGACCAGTTTGGCGAGGTAGTTCTCTACGGCGTGGTGGGGGATGCCGGCCATGGGTATCGGTTCGCCCGCGGAGGCGCCGCGCTTGGTCAGCGAGATATCGAGCAGCTGCGAGGCGCGTTTCGCATCGTCATAAAATAGCTCGTAAAAATCCCCCATCCGGTAAAACAGTAGAATGTCAGGATGTTGCGCCTTCAGCTTGAGATACTGCTGCATCATCGGCGTGTGGGCGTCGAGATTGTCAATTGTGCTCATGGGGTGTTATCCAGATCCCTGATTTGAAATGGCTGCGATTTTGTAGTTGTCGTCGTTATCACATGGATGAGACATAATAACGGAGATGGGCAGGTGAGGGAAACCGACGAAAGCGCGCGGCGCGATCCGGATTCCAGTTGCGCCGCGCGGGGGTTACGGCGCCAGATAAACCTGGGGGACCGCGTTGTCCGGGTGCTGGACGAGGCGGACATCCGCCCCGTACCAGCGATGGATAACCGGCTGCTGGATCACCTCCTGCGGCGTGCCCTGGGCGACCAGATGTCCCTGGTGAAGCAACAGAATGCGGTCGGCCCACAGGGCGGCGAGGTTAAGGTCATGCAGCACCACGCAGACGTGCAGTTGCCCGCCGGCGGTGAGCCGTTTGGCAATCTCTTCCGAGTGGCCGCCCCGGCCCAGGGTTCCGTCCACATAAATCCCGTCCGGCCGAATGGCCAACCCCTGTACACATTCCTCCAGAAGGACAGGACGGTGGGTATATCCTCCACACATTGGTGTTAACACTCCTCAGAGGGCCTTTCGCCCTCCGCAAACAGATCAAAATCAGAATGAGAATCCGATGGTTCTCTCCAGGGCCGGCCCATTTCTCAGGCGGCCCGGAACAAAAATCGCTGCGCCACAGACGGCTGCAACTTGACTTTCATTATAGATTCCTTCCCTGTAAAAAGCAACTGTTTTTTGGGATGGGCTGGTTTTTCTCCCTTTTGACAGGGGCCTTGGGAGGCCCCCTCTTCTTTTTCGTTTCCTCGGACATCTCCCTCGCCAATGCAGAAAAACAGCCGCCCAGGCAGGTGCCTGGACGGCTGCATGTGTCCGATGGGTTTTGTGTCAGGGAGAAACTCCCTGCTGCTTATTCGTCTTCGTCCTCGTCGGCCTCTGCGTCGTACATGGCCCGACGGGGGGCGGACTGGCTCCGAGGGGCGGGGCCGCCGTGGTCTGCCCCCAGGGCAGAGCGGAACTTTGCCCGAGAGCGCTTAACCTCGTCATAGGCGTCGGCCACAGCCTCCTCCATGCGGCGGAGGGTGTCCTCGCAGTACTCGCTGGCGGCAGCCCGCAGCATGCGGCACTGCTCCTCCGCCTCGGCAAGGATTTCGTCGGCCTGCTTCTCGGCCTCCCGGACGATGGCGTCCTCGTTCACCAGGCGCTTGGCATAGTCCTCCGCCTGGTGGCGGAGGTCGTCTGCCTCCCGCTTGGCGGAGGCCACATAGTCGTTCTTGTTGGCCACCAGGTCTTTGGCCCGCTTGATCTCCACAGGCAGTTCCGCCTTCACATCGTCGATCATGTCCAGAACCCGGTCCCGCTCGATGACACATCGGTCGTTGCTGAGAGGGGCGTTCTTTGCCTCCTCAATCTCCGTATATAAGAGGTCCAGTAATTCTTCAATGCTGCCTGCCATTGCGTTCATCGCTCCTTAATGATTTTCCAGTTTCTTTTTCACATCGTCAATGATTTCCCGGGGCAGAAATTCGTCCAGGTCCGCGCCGTAGCGGGCCAACTCTTTCACCACCGAGGAGCTAAGGTAGGTGTACTTTTCGCTGGAGGGGAAGAACACCGTATCCAGATCGGGGTTGATCTTTCCATTGATCATGGCCATCTGGACTTCTTGTTCAAAGTCAGACACCGCCCGCAGGCCCTTGACCAGGACCTGGGCTCCTTTCTCCTTCGCGTATTCTGCTACCAGGCCGTAGTTGACATCGAATTCCACGTTGTCCACCTGAATGCTCCTGCGCATAAGGTCGATCCGCTCCTCCGGGGTAAACAGGCCCCCGTGTTTTTCGGAGTTTACCATCACGCAGACAATAACCTTGTCAAAGGCCAGGGCCGCCCGCTTGATAATGTTGATGTGACCCAAGGTCACCGGGTCAAAGCTTCCAGGGTAGATTGCGGTCTTCATAACAGTGATGTCCTTTCCTTCTTCGCCTTTCAGGGCTGGGGTGGCCCGGCCAGGCGCCGGTACAGAGCGGTGCGGACCTTTCCATACCGGTACTCTTTTTGGAGCCGATAGGGCGGTTCCACCTCTGGCCAGCCCGTAGTCGACCCATTTTCGCAAACTATTATACCATTTTCGGTCACGATGTCAATTGCCGGAATGGTCTCCATGGCCTTTTTCAGCAGGTCACTGGCATAGGGCGGGTCCAGAAAGATCACGTCGTACTTCTCCCGGCACCGGGTGAGGAAGGCCAATGCGTCCCCCTGCACCACGGTGGCCTGCCCCTCCAGGCCGGTGAGTTTCAGGTTTTCCCGGATGATGCCCACCGCCTCTTTCCGCAGATCCACAAAGGTGCAGTGGGCCGCCCCCCGGGACAGGGCCTCAATCCCCATCTGCCCGGTGCCGCCGAAGAGGTCCAGCACCCGTCTCCCCTCGATTTCAAACTGAATGCTGGAAAAAATCCCCTCCTTCACCCGGTCGGTGGTGGGGCGGGTTTCCAGTCCCTGGGGCTCCTTTAACCGCCGGCCCCGGGCGATCCCTGTGATGACGCGCATGTGCCTTCCTCCTCGTTGGTTCGAAAGTATTGATAGACCGACAGCGCCGCCTGCCGGGGCAGCACCTCTTCCAAGGCGGATAGGTCTGCCTGCCGGATGGCTTTGACGCTGCCGAAGGCTTTCAGCAGTTTTTTCCGCCGGGTCTCCCCGATGCTGGGGATCTTCTCCAGGGTGGACCCCAAGCCGCTTTTGGTGTGCCGCTTGTGGTGGAAGCCCACGGCGGAGCGGTGGGTCTCCTCCTGGATCTGCCCGATGAAGGCGAAGAGGGCGGGGGCCCCTTGGATGCCGATCTCCTCCCCCTCTGGGGTGACCAGGGCCCGGGTGCGGTGGCGGTCATCCTTCACCATGCCAAAGACGGGAATGGACAGGCCGTACTGGGCCAGCACCCGGCTGGCCACCGCGGCGTGGGTGGCCCCGCCGTCGATGAGCAGCAGGTCCGGCCGGTGGGCAAAGTCCCCGTCCCCCTCGATCTCATGGCGAAAGCGGCGGGTGATCACCTGCTCCATGGAGGCATAGTCATCCGGGCCGGTGAGGTCCCGGAGCTTGAAGTAGCGGTACGCCCCTTTCTTGGGCTTCCCCTCCTCAAACACCGTCATGGCTGCCACGATATCCGAGGCCCCGGTGTTGGAGATGTCATAGGCCTCAATCCGCCCCGGCGGCTCGGGCAGGCCCAGCAGCTCCGCCAGCAAGGTGAGGACCTTGGCGGTGCGTTCGGCCCGGGGGGTCAGGCGCTCACACTCGGTCTTGGCGTTCTCCTGGGCCATGCGGATGAGGTCTGCCTTGGCCCCCCGTTGGGGGGTCACCAGGTCCACCTTCCGCCCCGCTTGGTGGGAGAGCAGGCGGGACAGATCCGCCGCCCCCTCCAAGTTTTCCGGCAGAAGAATCTGCCGGGGCAGAATTCCTCGGGGACTGTAATACTGGACCAGGAACGCCGAGAGAATCTCCTCCACCGGCTCCCCTGCGGTGGGGAAGACCTCCAGGTCCCGCCCGGCCAGTTCCCCGCCTTGGAAGTGGAGCACCGCCACCATAGAACGCACCGTGCCGACATACAGGCCCAGCACGTCGGTGTCCGCCAAAAATCCAGCCACCACCTTCTGCCGCTTTCCCAGGAGGGTAATGGCCCGCAGCCGGTCCCGCAGGGTGGCGGCCTTTTCAAACTCCAGGTTCTCTGCGGCGGCCTCCATCTGGGTGCGCAGGTCCTTCTCCACCTCGCTGAACTTCCCCTCCAGCAGGTGGATGGCCTGGTCGATGGCCTGGTCGTGCTGGCTGCGAGGGACCTCTTTGCGGCAGTAACCATCGCACTGGCCCATGTGGAAGTTCAGGCAAGGCCGCTCCTTCCCCTGGTCCCTAGGGAAGGTCTTACCGCAGCTGGGCAGTTTCAGGGCTGCCCGGAGAGCGTCCAGGATGGCCTGGGTATCGTGCCGGCCGCCAAAGGGGCCGAAGTATCGGGCCCCGTCGTCCGCCATCCGCCCTTGGATGGAGAACTTGGGATAGGGGGCCCGCACCGACAGGCGAATGTAGGGATACCCCTTGTCATCCTTCAACAGAATGTTGTACCGGGGCTTGTGCCGCTTGATGAGGGAGTTCTCCAACACCAGGGCCTCAAACTCTGAGCCGGCCACAATGGTGTCAAAGTGGTCAATCTGCGCCACCATGGCCCGGGTCTTTTCCGTGTGGCCGGCCTGGTCGTGGAAGTACTGGCTGACCCGGTTTTTCAAAGCCTTGGCCTTGCCTACGTAGATGACGGTCCCCTCCCGGTCCATCATCAGGTAAACCCCTGGTTTCAGGGGAAGGCTTAGGGCCTTCTCTTTCAGTGCTTCAAAGGTCGTCTCCCCCATCCCCTTTCCCAAAGAGTGCAAAAAGCGCCGCAGATGCGGCGCTTTTCCTGCTGGTTTCCCACGGAGAAATCCATCCTTCTCCTGCGGTGGTGTTTGCCCGAAGTGGAGCAAACCGGTTTCCTGCCAGAATCAGTCGGCGAAGTCAGAGCTGATGAGCTCAACCAGGGCATCCACGGCTTCCTTTTCGTCGGTGCCGTCGGCGATCAGATCGATGGTGCTGCCCTTAATGATCCCCAAAGAGAGGACCCCGAGCAGGCTCTTGGCATTGACTCTCTGGTCGTCCTTCTCCACCCAAATGGTGCTCTTAAACTCGTTTGCCTTCTGAATAAAAAAGGTGGCAGGTCTGGCGTGGAGGCCAACCTGGTTGTTAACCGTTGCCTGCTTAATATACATAAGTAGTCCCTCCCAGTTTCTTTCCCTATTGCTACTTAAAGGATAGCAAATTTCCCCCGTTCCGTCAATGCTAATTTTCACGTCATTCCACAGAAATTAAGGGGTTTTTTGCATTGTGGTTTGTACAGCCTCAAAAAGAGTCCCTCTAGGGTCTATTTGCGCTGTCCTGTGCCAGAGGATCCGTGCACTGTGGAGAACGAGAGGGGCCTTCGGCCCCTTTGGCACCGCCCTTTCCGGGCCTGTCTTTTCCCGGAAGGTGCCATGGCCGAGTATGGCCAAATCTCCCTGTGCCGCTCTCCCGGAAGCCTCGGGGGTGTAAGAATATTATACTAAACCTGCCGGCCAGTGTCAACACAAAGCCCGTCCCCGGGCCGGGGCCGTCACAGCTCTTCCAGCTGCCAAGCAGGCTGGTCGATCCGGTCCGCCACCCGGAGCAAAATGAGCCCCGCCAGGAAAAACAGGGCCAGAAGGCCAATGGCAATGTTGATGGTTCCCCCGGCAAATTTGACCACCGCAATCACCCCGGACCCCAGGAAGGAGGCCCCTTTACAGAAGATGTCGTACAGCCCAAAATATTCCCCGGCGTGCTCCGGCGGGATGATTTTGGAGAAATAACTCCGGGACAGGGACTGGATGGACCCCTGAAACATTCCCACGCCAAAGGCCATGAGGCCAAACTGGACCAGATTCTGCAGGGTCAAGGCATAGAGGCAGACGCAGAGGTAGCCCACGATGCACACCGTCAACAGTCTCACCGTGCTGTGGCGCTGGGACAGCCGGGCAAACACCAGGGAGAACACCCACGCCACCACCTGGGTCGCCAGGAGGACCAGCACCTGCCCCACCGTGCTCAGCCCCAAGTCGGTGCCGATGTTGATGCAGTTGTCGATGATGGTACCCACCCCGTCGATGTACAGGAAGAAGGCCAGAAGGAAGAAGAACACCTTCCGGTCCACCTGGACGATCCGCTTCAGGGTCCCGCCGATCTGGCGGAAAGCCGCAGCCACCGGATGGGGCTGGGGCTGGATGTAGTGGACCTGCCGGTAGTGCCGGAGGAGGGGCAGGGTGACCAGCAGCCACCACAGCGCCGTCACGGCGAACCCCCCTACCCGGGAGACCTGCCCCGACAGCACCCCCACCATGTCCGGCCCCAGGGCATAGAACACCAGGGCAACCACAAAGGGCAGGCAGGAACCCAGGTACCCCCAGGCATAGCCGTAGGCGGAGACGGCATCCATGCGGGCCGGGGTGGTGATGTCGTGGAGCATGGAGTCGTAAAAGGTGAGGGAGCAGGAGTAGGACACCTTCACCAGGAGGAAAAGGGCCAAAAACAGCAGCCACCCCGGGGCAAACCCGTTCAGAATGCATCCCCCCACCCCCAGAAACACGCTGGTGCGGAAGAAGATGGCCTTACTGCCCCGGCGGTCGGACAGGGCACCGCACACCGGCCCCAGCA
>OLQX01002209.1_pt1 | contig 13688 bp, 5 predicted proteins | sample 1672581 | NCBI WGS metagenome assembly OLQX01 (sample SAMEA3136701, study PRJEB25190) | human gut metagenome | reverse complement strand
GCGCAGCCATCACGGAATTGTGATGATTACAGGGATTGGGATTGCATCCCAACAAGCGAATGAACACAGCAGAATTTTAATTCTGCGTGCGAATTTAGCCTTTGTGCGCACAAAGGCTCTGCTTGCCACGGTTATGGTTCTGCGAATGCGATTGAGAAACTTTTCATTCGCATTGCAAACCGGGTGGCACTTTTGTATAATTGGTTCAATGAACACACGCATAAAATCGGAGGGGCTGTCCGATTAAAAAATCTAAAAATGCGCTATTGCAGGCCACTGGGAGGAATAGCATGAACAAGCAGCAACTCGCATCGAAAATCTGGGAATCTGCCAACAAGATGCGCTCTAAAATCGAAGCCAACGAGTACAAGGATTACATTCTGGGCTTCATGTTTTATAAATTTCTGTCGGACAAAGAAGTCAAATGGCTGAAAGAGAATGACTGGACAGACGAATATCTGCCGGATTTGACCGAAGACGATGCCGAAACGCTGGATACCGTTCGGAAGAATGTCGGCTATTTTATCGCCTATGAAAATCTGTTTTCCACATGGATCAGCAAAGGCAACGACTTCAAGGCTGACGACGTAACGGTGGCATTGCAGGCATTCAGTCGACTGATCGACCCGCACCACAAAAAGGTGTTTGACGGTGTCTTTGCTACGCTGCAAACCGGCCTGTCCAAACTGGGTGAAAGCTCCGGTGCGCGGACAAAGGCCATTCGCGACCTGATCTATCTCATCAAAGATATTCCCATGGACGGCAAGCAGGATTATGATGTTCTCGGCTTTATCTACGAATATCTGATCAGCAACTTTGCAGCAAACGCAGGCAAGAAGGCCGGCGAGTTCTACACGCCGCACGAAGTTTCGCTGCTCATGTCTGAAATCGTGGCGTACCACCTGAAAGACCGGGAAGAGATCAAAATTTACGACCCCACCAGCGGTTCCGGCTCACTGCTGATCAACATTGGTCAGTGTGCCGCACGGTATATGGGCAATGGCAACAACATCAAATACTACGCACAGGAGTTGAAGGAAAACACCTACAATCTGACCCGCATGAACCTTGTCATGCGCGGCATTCTGCCCGACAACATTGTAACGCGCAACGGCGATACGCTGGAGGAAGATTGGCCGTACTTTGAAGAAAACGACCCGGTCAACACCTACGACCCGCTGTTTGTGGATGCGGTGGTATCAAATCCCCCATATTCGCAGGCGTGGAATCCGAACGACAAAGAGAACAACCCGCGCTTTTCGGATTACGGCCTTGCCCCCAAAGGCAAGGCAGACTACGCCTTTTTGCTGCACGACCTGTATCATATCCGCAATGACGGCATTGTGACCATCGTTCTGCCCCACGGTGTTCTATTCCGTGGCGGTGAAGAAGGTACAATTCGCAAAAATCTGATTGACCACAACAACATTGATGCAATCATCGGTCTGCCCGCCAATATTTTCTTCGGCACAGGCATTCCCACCATCATCATGGTGCTGCGGAAGAATAAAAAGGATTCGGACGTTCTGATTATTGATGCGTCTAAGGGCTTTGAGAAGGACGGCAAAAACAACAAGCTGCGTGCCTGTGACATCAAACGCATTGTGGATGCTTACAAGGAACGCCCGGAGAAAATCGAAAAGTTCGCACGCAGAGTATCCCGTGCGGAGATCGTTCAGAACGATTACAACCTGAACATCCCCCGGTATGTGGATTCCTCGGAAAAGGCTGAGAGCTGGGATATTTACGCTTCGATGTTTGGCGGCATTCCCGAGGCCGAACTGCAAGACCTGTCTGCCTACTGGACAGCATTCCCGCACCTGAAAGCGGCTCTGTTCAGCCCGGACAACGAAGCCTATTGCCGTCTGAATGTGGCCAATTTGAAGAACGCTGTTCTGTCCCACCCGGATGTGGTGGCGTTCAAGACCGCTTTCCAGAATGCTTTCGGTGACTTTGATGCCTACTTGAAGTCCGCACTCATCGACGGCATGACGCAGCTGAATGCTGCCGGCGAGGAAGAACGCCTGAGCCGGGAGATCTTTGCCCGGCTGGCAGGAATTCCACTGGTTGACCGCTATGCAGCATACCAGCTTTTGGACGACGACTGGAAGAAAATTGCCATCGACCTTGAAATCATCCAGACCGAGGGTTTTGCCGCAACCAAGCAGGTAGACCCCAACATGGTGCTGAAAAAGGATGCCGAGGTACAGGACGGCTGGGTGGGTCATGTGCTGCCCTTTGAGCTGGTGCAGAGCGTTAAAATGCATGAGGAAGTGGCAGCACTGCGGGCAAAAGAAACTCGCCTTGCCGAAATTGCAGGCGAGTATGAAAGCTATCTGGACGAACTGAGCGAGGAGGACAAGGAACAGGATTTTGTCAACGATGGTGCCTTTGTTGCGGCTGAGGTCAAAAAGGCCATCAAGGCGCGGGAGGTAGAGCCAGCTACCTTGAGCATCCTGAAAGATGTGGACGCGCTGTTCGCCGAGGAAAAGACCCTGAAAAAGCAGGTCAAGGACGACAGTGCCGCCCTCCACCAGCGTACCAAAGGCGTGATTGAACGCCTGACCGATGAAGAAGTGCGTGACCTGCTGCACCGCAAGTGGATCTTGCCCCTGATGGAAAATCTGAACAGTCTGCCGGATGCCGTTCTGGACGATTTTGTGAAGCAGTTGGATGCCGTCTGCAAGAAATATGAAACCACTTTTGAGGACGTAGAGAGCCAGATCGCCAGCACCGAGCACGAATTGCTGGGGCTGCTGGACGATTTGCAGGGAAATGAATTTGACATGCAGGGCATTGCAGAACTCAAAAAGTTGCTGGGAGGTGAATGATTATGCAGGATAACGAGAAGAAACCTGCCCTCCGGTTCAAGGGCTTTACTGACCCTTGGGAACAGCGTAAGCTGGGAGATATTTCAGAAATTAAAACCGGGCCTTTTGGTAGTACGCTTCACGCAGATGATTATGTCAGTGATGGCATCCCGATTATAACAACGGAACACTTCAAAACGGGTTCACTTCCAATCGATAAATGTGGATTACCCCAAGTATCGGAAAATGACTTCAGTAGATTATCAGCTTATATTCTAAATGCGGGAGATATTGTATTCTCTCGTGTTGGTTCAGTTGACATAAACGCCCTGATTACGCCATTTCAAAGTACTTGGCTGTTTTCTGGACGTGTTCTGAGAGTGCGTCCTCAGAATAAAAACTCGTCGCAGTTTTTGCATACGCTATTAGAAACCGAAGATGTTAAAAATGACATTCGTACACGAGCTGTTGGGCAAACAATGCCGAGCATAAACACTGAAATATTGAAAACCACACCACTGCGATTACCAGAATCAACTTTAGAACAAGAACAGTTGGGCAAGTATTTCCTCAATCTCGACACCCTTATCACCCTTCATCAGCGTAAGTATGAGAAGCTAGTGAATATCAAAAAGTCCATGCTGGACAAGATGTTCCCCCAAAATGGGGCATCTGTACCGGAAATTCGCTTCAAGAGTTTTACTGACCCTTGGGAACAGCGTAAGCTGGGTGAAATGGTTGATGTTTGTAGCGGAATGGACTATAAGCATCTGTCTGAAGGTGACATTCCTGTTTATGGTACCGGTGGATATATGCTGAGTGTAAACAAGGCTTTGTCCTATGACCGTAACGCAGTTGGCATTGGAAGAAAGGGCACGATTGATAAACCATATATTTTGAAAGCCCCATTTTGGACGGTAGATACGTTGTTTTATGCGATTCCAAAAGATAGCAAAAACATAGATTTTACCTTTGATGTGTTTCAAAAAGTTGACTGGAAGAAAAAAGATGAATCTACGGGTGTTCCAAGCTTGTCCAAGATCGCAATCAATGAAACATCCATAAGCACTCCATCAAAACTAGAACAAGAACGCATCGGCAGTTTTTTCCGCAATCTCGATACCCTTATCACCCTTCATCAGCGTAAGCTGGAAAAGCTTGTACAAATTAGAAAAGCCTTCGCAGAGAGGTGCTTTTTGCAAAGTCGAAAGGAGTTCGTTATGGCGTTTACAAAAGAAGCCGATTTTGAAGAAGCGGTGGTAAAGCTCCTGATAGAACGCGGCTGGAAAGATGGTGTGCTGAAGAACTACACCGAACAGCAGCTGATCCAGAACTGGGCGAACATCCTTTTTGAAAACAACCGTGGCATTGACCGACTGAACGATTATCCGCTGACAGATGGCGAGATGCAGCAGATCATGGAACAGGTCATGAACGCGAAAACGCCGATGAGGCTGAATAAATTTATCAACGGCAAAAGTGTGCTTATCAAGCGTGACAATCCTGACGATAAGCTGAATTTCGGCAAAGAAGTGTCCCTGAAAATCTATGATCGTCTGGAAATTGCAGCCGGACTTAGCCGCTACCAGATCGCAGAGCAGCCAAAGTTCCCCACCAAGTCCAAAATTTTGAATGACCGCCGCGGCGATTTGATGCTGCTCATCAACGGTATGCCGGTCATTCACATGGAACTGAAAAAGAGCGGTGTTTCCATCATAAAGGCTTGCAACCAGATTGAAAAATACGCCGCAGAGGGCATTTTTACGGGACTATTCTCGCTGGTGCAGATTTTTGTGGCCATGAACCCGGAAGAAACGGTCTACTTTGCCAATCCCGGTCCGGAAGGACAATTCAACAAAAGCTACTATTTCCATTGGGCGGACTTCTACAACGAGCCGATGAACGACTGGAAAGACGTTACGACGGCACTTTTGTCTATCCCGATGGCGCATATGTTGGTGGGCTTTTATACCGTTGCCGATGGTTCCGATGGCATTTTGAAGGTGATGCGCAGCTATCAGTACTACGCTGCCAGCAAAATTTCGGATGCCGTTTCCAAGGCGAAATGGGAGAATGACCAGCAGCGCGGCGGCTACATCTGGCACACCACAGGTTCCGGCAAGACCATGACTTCTTTCAAGTCCGCTCAACTGATTGCATCTTCCAAGGATGCGGACAAAGTGATTTTTCTGATGGACCGAATCGAGTTGGGCACCCAGAGCCTGAAAGAATACCGCAACTTTGCAGGGGAAAACGAGGAGGTGCAGGCTACCGAGAACACGGATGTTCTTGTGGACAAGCTGAAAAGCACTTCGCCGTCCGATACGCTCATCGTGACTTCCATCCAGAAGATGAGCAACATCAAGGATGATGCACAAAACAAGCTGAACCCCAACGACATTGTGCTGATCAACGCAAAGCGGTTGGTTTTTATCGTGGACGAGTGCCACCGTTCCACCTTTGGCGATATGATGCAGACCATCAAGCATACATTCCCGAAAGCACTGTTCTTTGGTTTTACCGGTACGCCGATCCAAGGCGAAAACCAGAAGAAAATGAGCACCACCGCCACCGTTTTCGGCAACGAACTGCATCGGTACAGCATTGCAGACGGCATCCGGGATCACAACGTGCTGGGCTTTGACCCTTACAAGGTGCTGACCTTCAAGGACAGCGACTTGCGGAAAGCGGTTGCACTGGAAAAAGCTAAGGCCGCTTCTGTGGGTGAGGCTCTGGCAGACCCGCAGAAGAGCAAGGTTTTCTATAAGTATCTGAATCTGCCGATGGCAGGCGGAAAAGATACGCTCGGTGAGGAGATAAAGGGCATCGAAGATTATATTCCCAACACCCAGTATGAGGGCGAAGAACACCAGAAAGCCGTGGTGGAGGACATTTGCGAGAACTGGCAGACCCAGAGCCGCAACAGCAAATTTCATGCCATTTTTGCAACCTCCAGCATCCCGGAAGCCATCCAATATTACAAGAGGTTCAGAGAAGCCGCACCATGGCTGAAAGTCACCGCACTATTTGACCCCAACATTGATAACAACGGCAAAGGCATCACCAAAGAAGAAGGGCTGAAAGAGATCGTAGAAGACTATAACGCCCGCTATGGACAGGACTTCAGCATTCCGACCTTTGCCAAGATGAAAAAGGACATTGCGGCACGTCTGGCGCACAAATCACCCTACCAGCGCATCGAGCGTACCCCGGAAAAACAGCTTGATCTGCTGATCGTGGTGGATCAGATGCTGACAGGCTTTGACTCCAAGTGGATCAACACCCTGTATCTGGATAAAATGCTGCAATACGAAAATCTGATTCAGGCGTTCTCCCGCACCAACCGACTGTTTGGCGATGACAAACAGTTTGGCACCATCAAGTATTACCGCCGTCCGCACACGATGGAGAAAAACATCGCAGATGCGGTAAAAGAGTATTCCGGCGATAAACCGTTTGGCCTGTTTGTAGATAAACTGGACAAGAACGTGGAAAAACTGAATGCCATCTATGCGGAGATCAAAGATCTGTTTGTGTCGGCGGGCATTGAAGAGTTTTCGCAGATCCCTGCGGATATGGCAGAGCGCAAAAAGTTTGCCGACCTGTTCCAGTCCTTCAACGAAAATCTGGAAGCAGCCAAGGTGCAGGGCTTCGAGTGGGATAAGCCCATTGTGATCATCAACGAGGATGCAGATGAGAAAACGGAACTTCATGCGGACTTTGACGAGAGAACGTTCAAAGTGCTGGCACTCCGCTATAAAGAGCTGTTCACGCCGAATCCGGATGGCAGTGAAAATGACCCGGACGATGACGTTCCCTATGCGGTGAACAGCTATCTGACCACCATTGATACTGCTGACATCGACACGGATTACATGAACTCCCGCTTTGAAAAGTACCTGAAAATTTTCTATCAGGAGGGTGCAGAAGCAGAAGCCATCCATCAGGCCGAAACGGAGCTGCACAAGACCTTTGCCACCCTCTCGCAGGAAGAACAGAAATATGCGAATATTTTCCTGCACGACATTCAAAGCGGCGCAGTGGTTCCGCAGCCGGGAAAGACCTTGCGGGAGTACATTGCCGAGTACATCGCCCAAAAGCAGAACGACCAGATCCACAAAGTAGCTGAAGTTTTCGGCTTGGACGAAAAGAAGCTGCGGGCATTCATGCGTGCAAACATCACCGAAGCCAACATCAACGAGTTCGGACGTTTTGATGACTTGAAAGCCACTGTGGACAAGGCAAAAGCAAAGGCATATTTTGAGGCAATTGAGGGGACAAAACTCATTCCTCCCAAAGTGCCTGTCAAGTATGATAAACTCTTGCGAGAGTTCATCGTAAGTGACGGATTTGACCTAAAAATGCCAAAAGAATCATAAAATGGGTGCAAAATCACCCTGCTGACCAAGAGCCGAGGCGCGTCCTCGGCTCTTTTTTCGCGCCAAAATCCCAAAACACACCTACTTGGGAACAGCGTAAGTTAGCTGAGCTGACAAAAACAATAACGACGGGCAAGAGTGTAAACTCTGATGAAGGCGAAGTTAGCGATGGAAATATAGGAGTACTAAAAACAAGTTGTGTTTCGTATGATCGATTTAACCCATCCGAAAGTAAGCCTGTTGTAAAAAGTGAACAACAGCTTGTTAAATGTGCTGTTGAGAAAGACAGTGTCATTGTCAGCAGAATGAATACACCGGAACGTGTCGGAGCTTGTGGCTATGTATCGACGGATTTTCCAAATTTGTTCCTTCCAGACAGACTCTGGAAACTAAAATTTCAAGATACGGTGGACACATATTTTGTGTATATGATGCTGGTGTCCAGTGCTTATAAAGAGAAAATAACTTCGATGGCTTCCGGGACAAGTGGCTCTATGTACAATATTCCGAAGGAAACGTTTCTGAATTTGCAGCTAGTGATTCCCGCTAAAATCGATGAACAAAAACAGCTAGGGAAGATTTTGAAAAAGATTGACACCCTTATCACCCTTCATCAACGTAAGTTGGAAAAGCTGCAAAACATCAAGAAATCCTGTCTTGAAAAGATGTTTGTATAAAAATAAGTGGTGCAATTTGCCCATAATCAGAAGATGGACGTATCGGCGTTTGTTGTTTGGCTAAGGGAGCAACGCAATTTCTCTTGCCCGTTCAGAATATGCAAAACAGGCTGATGAATAAAAATCAAGGCAATGTCAAACGCTTGGAACTGCTGCGTTTTAAAGCTATCGGGAGTCAAAAATCAAAATTTGAACCGAATACGCAAAACCGAGAGTGAAATTTTCAGCGAACATTCGGTAGGCGGTGGAAAATAGCTGCTGAAAGTGTGCATTTGCTCCTACTTGGGAACAGCGTAAGTTCTCTGATATTACTTTTCCAGCAGGAGAAAAGAATCGAGACAATCTTCCGCTAGAAAGCTATTCTATAACAAACGAGCATGGATTTATCCCGCAAGATGAAAAATTTGAAAACGGCGGAACGATGAGAGAAGCCGACAAAAGGATGTATTATATCGTTTCTCCAAATTCTTTTGCGTACAATCCTGCAAGAATAAATGTTGGCTCTATTGGCTATCAGAATACCGGAAAAGATGTGATAGTAAGTTCACTTTATGAGGTTTTCAAAACATCGGATGATGTTGATGACCGTCTTTTGTGGCATTGGTTCAAATCGCCAGATTTTCAAAAGCTGATTTTCCAGTTGCAAGAAGGTGGCGTTCGCCTTTATTTCTATTATGACAAACTTTGCATGGGAACGGTTTCCCTTCCATCGCTTGAAGAGCAACGCAAGATAGGACAGTTCTTTGATAGCCTCGACACCCTTATCACCCTTCATCAGCGTAAGCTGGAAAAGCTTGTACAAATTAGAAAAGCCTTCGCAGAGAGGTGCTTTTTGCAAAGTCGAAAGGAGTTCGTTATGGCGTTTACAAAAGAAGCCGATTTTGAAGAAGCGGTGGTAAAGCTCCTGATAGAACGCGGCTGGAAAGATGGTGTGCTGAAGAACTACACCGAACAGCAGCTGATCCAGAACTGGGCGAACATCCTTTTTGAAAACAACCGTGGCATTGACCGACTGAACGATTATCCGCTGACAGATGGCGAGATGCAGCAGATCATGGAACAGGTCATGAACGCGAAAACGCCGATGAGGCTGAATAAATTTATCAACGGCAAAAGTGTGCTTATCAAGCGTGACAATCCTGACGATAAGCTGAATTTCGGCAAAGAAGTGTCCCTGAAAATCTATGATCGTCTGGAAATTGCAGCCGGACTTAGCCGCTACCAGATCGCAGAGCAGCCAAAGTTCCCCACCAAGTCCAAAATTTTGAATGACCGCCGCGGCGATTTGATGCTGCTCATCAACGGTATGCCGGTCATTCACATGGAACTGAAAAAGAGCGGTGTTTCCATCATAAAGGCTTGCAACCAGATTGAAAAATACGCCGCAGAGGGCATTTTTACGGGACTATTCTCGCTGGTGCAGATTTTTGTGGCCATGAACCCGGAAGAAACGGTCTACTTTGCCAATCCCGGTCCGGAAGGACAATTCAACAAAAGCTACTATTTCCATTGGGCGGACTTCTACAACGAGCCGATGAACGACTGGAAAGACGTTACGACGGCACTTTTGTCTATCCCGATGGCGCATATGTTGGTGGGCTTTTATACCGTTGCCGATGGTTCCGATGGCATTTTGAAGGTGATGCGCAGCTATCAGTACTACGCTGCCAGCAAAATTTCGGATGCCGTTTCCAAGGCGAAATGGGAGAATGACCAGCAGCGCGGCGGCTACATCTGGCACACCACAGGTTCCGGCAAGACCATGACTTCTTTCAAGTCCGCTCAACTGATTGCATCTTCCAAGGATGCGGACAAAGTGATTTTTCTGATGGACCGAATCGAGTTGGGCACCCAGAGCCTGAAAGAATACCGCAACTTTGCAGGGGAAAACGAGGAGGTGCAGGCTACCGAGAACACGGATGTTCTTGTGGACAAGCTGAAAAGCACTTCGCCGTCCGATACGCTCATCGTGACTTCCATCCAGAAGATGAGCAACATCAAGGATGATGCACAAAACAAGCTGAACCCCAACGACATTGTGCTGATCAACGCAAAGCGGTTGGTTTTTATCGTGGACGAGTGCCACCGTTCCACCTTTGGCGATATGATGCAGACCATCAAGCATACATTCCCGAAAGCACTGTTCTTTGGTTTTACCGGTACGCCGATCCAAGGCGAAAACCAGAAGAAAATGAGCACCACCGCCACCGTTTTCGGCAACGAACTGCATCGGTACAGCATTGCAGACGGCATCCGGGATCACAACGTGCTGGGCTTTGACCCTTACAAGGTGCTGACCTTCAAGGACAGCGACTTGCGGAAAGCGGTTGCACTGGAAAAAGCTAAGGCCGCTTCTGTGGGTGAGGCTCTGGCAGACCCGCAGAAGAGCAAGGTTTTCTATAAGTATCTGAATCTGCCGATGGCAGGCGGAAAAGATACGCTCGGTGAGGAGATAAAGGGCATCGAAGATTATATTCCCAACACCCAGTATGAGGGCGAAGAACACCAGAAAGCCGTGGTGGAGGACATTTGCGAGAACTGGCAGACCCAGAGCCGCAACAGCAAATTTCATGCCATTTTTGCAACCTCCAGCATCCCGGAAGCCATCCAATATTACAAGAGGTTCAGAGAAGCCGCACCATGGCTGAAAGTCACCGCACTATTTGACCCCAACATTGATAACAACGGCAAAGGCATCACCAAAGAAGAAGGGCTGAAAGAGATCGTAGAAGACTATAACGCCCGCTATGGACAGGACTTCAGCATTCCGACCTTTGCCAAGATGAAAAAGGACATTGCGGCACGTCTGGCGCACAAATCACCCTACCAGCGCATCGAGCGTACCCCGGAAAAACAGCTTGATCTGCTGATCGTGGTGGATCAGATGCTGACAGGCTTTGACTCCAAGTGGATCAACACCCTGTATCTGGATAAAATGCTGCAATACGAAAATCTGATTCAGGCGTTCTCCCGCACCAACCGACTGTTTGGCGATGACAAACAGTTTGGCACCATCAAGTATTACCGCCGTCCGCACACGATGGAGAAAAACATCGCAGATGCGGTAAAAGAGTATTCCGGCGATAAACCGTTTGGCCTGTTTGTAGATAAACTGGACAAGAACGTGGAAAAACTGAATGCCATCTATGCGGAGATCAAAGATCTGTTTGTGTCGGCGGGCATTGAAGAGTTTTCGCAGATCCCTGCGGATATGGCAGAGCGCAAAAAGTTTGCCGACCTGTTCCAGTCCTTCAACGAAAATCTGGAAGCAGCCAAGGTGCAGGGCTTCGAGTGGGATAAGCCCATTGTGATCATCAACGAGGATGCAGATGAGAAAACGGAACTTCATGCGGACTTTGACGAGAGAACGTTCAAAGTGCTGGCACTCCGCTATAAAGAGCTGTTCACGCCGAATCCGGATGGCAGTGAAAATGACCCGGACGATGACGTTCCCTATGCGGTGAACAGCTATCTGACCACCATTGATACTGCTGACATCGACACGGATTACATGAACTCCCGCTTTGAAAAGTACCTGAAAATTTTCTATCAGGAGGGTGCAGAAGCAGAAGCCATCCATCAGGCCGAAACGGAGCTGCACAAGACCTTTGCCACCCTCTCGCAGGAAGAACAGAAATATGCGAATATTTTCCTGCACGACATTCAAAGCGGCGCAGTGGTTCCGCAGCCGGGAAAGACCTTGCGGGAGTACATTGCCGAGTACATCGCCCAAAAGCAGAACGACCAGATCCACAAAGTAGCTGAAGTTTTCGGCTTGGACGAAAAGAAGCTGCGGGCATTCATGCGTGCAAACATCACCGAAGCCAACATCAACGAGTTCGGACGTTTTGATGACTTGAAAGCCACTGTGGACAAGGCAAAAGCAAAGGCATATTTTGAGGCAATTGAGGGGACAAAACTCATTCCTCCCAAAGTGCCTGTCAAGTATGATAAACTCTTGCGAGAGTTCATCGTAAGTGACGGATTTGACCTAAAAATGCCAAAAGAATCATAAAATGGGTGCAAAATCACCCTGCTGACCAAGAGCCGAGGCGCGTCCTCGGCTCTTTTTTCGCGCCAAAATCCCAAAACACACCTACTTGGGAACAGCGTAAGTTAGCTGAGCTGACAAAAACAATAACGACGGGCAAGAGTGTAAACTCTGATGAAGGCGAAGTTAGCGATGGAAATATAGGAGTACTAAAAACAAGTTGTGTTTCGTATGATCGATTTAACCCATCCGAAAGTAAGCCTGTTGTAAAAAGTGAACAACAGCTTGTTAAATGTGCTGTTGAGAAAGACAGTGTCATTGTCAGCAGAATGAATACACCGGAACGTGTCGGAGCTTGTGGCTATGTATCGACGGATTTTCCAAATTTGTTCCTTCCAGACAGACTCTGGAAACTAAAATTTCAAGATACGGTGGACACATATTTTGTGTATATGATGCTGGTGTCCAGTGCTTATAAAGAGAAAATAACTTCGATGGCTTCCGGGACAAGTGGCTCTATGTACAATATTCCGAAGGAAACGTTTCTGAATTTGCAGCTAGTGATTCCCGCTAAAATCGATGAACAAAAACAGCTAGGGAAGATTTTGAAAAAGATTGACACCCTTATCACCCTTCATCAGCGTGAGCATATAAAACCGATTTTGGAGGTAAAACGTGTTAAACGAAATGAATGAAAACAACCTGTTCTGCGATTATTATGAGCAGTGGGTTGCTGTATACAAAGAGGGTGCAGTTCGCCCGGTTACATTGGATAAGTACAAAATGACCCTTTCTTGGGTAAAAAAACTCGCTCCTACTTTGAAACTCTGTGAGGTTTCCAGAGTGACCTATCAGCAGCTTTTGAACGATTATGCCGTAGGCCACGAGCGTCAGACCACGATGGACTTCCACCATCAACTGAAAGGCGCCATCATGGATGCTGTGGATGATGGACTGATCGTGAAAGACCCAACCCGAAAAGCGATCATCAAAGGCAAGCCCCCGGTGCCTAAAAAGGTGAAATACCTGAACCAGTTTGAACTGCATCTTTTGTTGAGCGACTTGGATCTACAGGGAAAACTCAACTGGGACTGGATGATTTTGCTGATTGCCAAAACCGGCATCCGCTTTTCCGAAGCTTTGGCGATCACTCCTGCGGATTTTGACTTTTCGCACCAGATGCTTTCCATCAATAAAACATGGGATTATAAGGGGAACGGCGGATTTCTGCCGACAAAAAATAAATCGTCTGTCCGTAAAATTCAAATTGACTGGCAGACGGTGATTCAGTTCGCAGCACTGGTAAAAGACGTTCCTGAAGATAAGCCGATTTTCGTGTTCAAGGAACACGCCTACAATTCCACTGTTAACGATGTTCTGGAACGGCACTGCGACCGGGCCAAGATCCCGGTCATCTCGGTACATGGTCTGCGGCATACCCACGCTTCGGTGCTTTTGTTTGCAGGGGTATCCATTGCAAGCGTAGCAAGGAGGCTGGGGCATTCCAGCATGACAACCACGCAGAAAACCTACCTGCACATCATTCAGGAACTGGAAAATCAGGACATCGACCTTGTAATGCGGTCACTCTCTGGATTAAGCTGATAAAATAATCAACCATCGCTCGCGCTGGTGAAGGATGATAAGAGAAAAGCCAAACCTCAAGCTGTACAGGATGTACGGTGAGGTTTGGCTTTTTGGTATCAGCTGCTCTTTTGATTTTCGTTCATAATTCTTCTGGCTCGTCCGCGCGTGGTGTCCTCAAAGGTCTCATCTTCGCTGAATCGCAGCCAATAGGGGTCTTCCATCAGGCAGGCGTTGGTGCGTTTGA
>OLQX01002206.1_pt1 | contig 13721 bp, 9 predicted proteins | sample 1672581 | NCBI WGS metagenome assembly OLQX01 (sample SAMEA3136701, study PRJEB25190) | human gut metagenome | reverse complement strand
CCAGTACGACAACCTGACCCTGGTCTGCGGCCACTATGAGGGCATCGACGAGCGGGTCATCGACGCCTTTGCGGATGAGGAGATCTCCATCGGGGACTATATCCTCACCGGCGGCGAGCTGGCCAGCCTTGTGGTGGCGGACAGCGTGCTGCGCCTGAAGCCCGGCGTTCTGGCTGAGCAGAAGGGCTACGAGGAAGAGAGCTACTGGGACGGTCTGCTGGAATACCCCCAGTACACCCGCCCCGAAGTGTGGGAGGGCCGCGCCGTGCCGCAGGTGCTGCTGGGCGGCGACCACCAGAAGATCGACACCTGGCGCGGGCAGCAGAGCCGGGAGCGTACCCGTCTGCGCCGGCCGGAGCTGTACGAGCAATGGTGCGAGACCCATCCCATCACCCAGCTGCCCAAGTGGAAGCGGGGCGAGAACATGCGGCTGGTGAAAACCGAGGAGCAGTTTGCTGCCGCTGCCCGGCTGTTTGCCGAGGGGCGGCGCACTGTCTGCGAGGGCTGCTGGACGGAAGAAGCTCTGGCGGAGTGGACCCCGGAGTTCTTCTATGCGCAGCTCAAAGAAGAAAAACAGCAGGGTTGGGCGGTCTACCTGCACTGCACCAAGGACGTGCCGGACGGCATGGTGGCCGTGAGCCACAAGACCGGGCAGGTCGAGCACCTGTTCATCACGGCAGACGCCCGGGGCAAAGGGCTGGGGCAGAAACTGCTGGATTTTGCCCGCAAAAAGCTGCCGGAGCACGCGCACCCGGTGCTGACGGTACTGGACAAAAACACCCGGGCCATTGCCCTCTACCGCCGCATGGGCTGGAAGGTGTGCGGTGTGGCCGAGGTGTTCGACCCTGCAAAGGACGGCTCTGTCACCGCCCGCGCCGAGCTGCTGGAAATGCGCTACGAGGGCCCGGCAGAAGCCTGAACCCGATGGCGAAGCAGGCCGGGAACCGTTCCTGCCGAAGGGGGCCGCAGGGTGTCACAAACGCACAAAACCGGGCGAGAATGCGCGCCGCGGTCGAAAAAATGTTGAAAACTTTTGTGTTACCCCTATAACCTTTCGGGAATAATTTTATTATCTTTGTATAAATAATGAAAAATGGCCCCCTTCTGATTGGAGAAACCGCCAAAAATGCGCCGGGGGTCTGTACAACGGTTTCGACTTGCGCTAAAATGAGTGTAACACAACAGGCACACTATGCTTTTGTACACCAAAACGATATTAGATAGGAGCGCTTTACTATGTACGTAAAAGAAGTTACCGTTGAAAATCAGGTTGGTCTGCACGCTCGTCCGGCAACCTTCTTCATCCAGAAGGCTAACGAGTTCAAGTCTTCCATCTGGGTCGAGAAGGAAGAGCGCCGCGTGAACGCAAAGAGCCTGCTGGGCGTTCTGTCTCTGGGTATCGTGGGCGGCACCACCATCCGCATCATCGCAGACGGTGCTGACGAGCAGGCTGCCGTGGACGGCCTGATCAAGCTGGTGGAGTCCGGCTTCGCAGAGTAAGTCTGAAAGATCATGTAACCAAAGAGCGGCGGGGGTTCCCTGCCGCTTTTTTCGTGTTGGGAGGGATCGCAGCAAATGACCAAGGCAGAGCTGTACCAGAAGGCCTGTATGCTGCCGCTGCTGCCCGGAGTATATATCATCCGGGACAAAAGCGACACCATCATTTATATCGGCAAGGCCAAGCGCCTGCGCATCCGGGTGAGCCAGTATTTCCGCGAGGGGGTGCCCCACGACAACAAGGTGAGCCAGATGATCGCCCACGCCTACGCCTTTGACGTCATTGTCTGCCAGAGCGAATTCGAGGCGCTGGTGCTGGAGGCCAGCCAGATCAAGGCCCACACCCCCAAATACAACATCCTGCTCAAGGATGACAAGGGCTACAGCTATATCCGCGTCACCCGGGAGGACTGGCCGCGCCTTTCCTTCACCCTGCAAAAGGAGGAGGACGGGGCAGAGTATATCGGCCCCTACACCTCCAGCTTTGCAGCACGGCAGATGGCAGAAACGGCCATGGATGCCTTTTTGCTGCCGCGCTGCTCCAAGCGCTTCCCGCAGGACATCGGAAAGGGGCGGCCCTGTCTGAACGCCCACATCGGCAAGTGCATGGCGGTGTGCAGCGGCAAGATCAGCTGCGAGAACTACAATCAGGCCGTGAAAAGCGCAGTGCACCTGATCCGCTACGGCAAAAAGGATATCCTGAAAACTCTCAACGAGCGGATGCGGGAGGCCTCCGACCGGCTGGAGTTCGAGACGGCGGCCCTCATCCGGGACCAGATCAACGCCATCACCAAGGTCAGTGCCGGGCAGAAGGTGGTCGTGGATCCGGACGTAGAGATGGACGTGGTGGCGCTGGCCGGTACGCCCGGCAGCGTATGCGCGGCGGTGCTGCGCTTCCGCGAAGGGCGGCTCACCGACAAGCGGGAGTTCCTGTTCCATGACACCTCCGACATCGACGCGGTGCGGGAGGAATTTCTGCCCCGGTACTATCTGGACGATGAGCAGATCCCCAAGATCATCGCGGTGGATGCGTTGCCGCCGGATGTGGAGGCCTTGCAGCAGGCCCTGAACCAGAAGCGCGGCAGCGAAGTGCAGCTGTATGTGCCCCAGCGCGGCGACAAGGCTCATCTGGTGGAGATGGCGCACACCAACGCGGTGGAGAGGCTGGCCCGGGAGAGTGGCCGCTACGCCCGGGAAGAAAAGCTGCTGGATGAGCTGGCCCAGGTGCTGGGGCTTTCAAAGCCGCCCCGGGCCATTGAAAGCTACGATATCTCTAACTGGGGCGACGGCACCAGCGTCTGCGGCATGGTCACCTTCAAGGACGGCAAGCCTTTCAAGGCGGGCTACCGGAAGTTCAAGATGAAGACCGTGGCGGGCACCGACGACTACGCCTCGCTGGCAGAAACTGTCTCCCGCCGGGCGGCAGAGTACGAAAAATACGCCGCACAGGCGCAAAACGGCCAGCCAAGCGGCAACTGGTTCGGGCAGAAGCCGGATCTTTTGCTGATGGACGGCGGCAGGGGCCAGGTCAGTGCCGCCCGGCAGGCCCTGGCCGGGACGGCTCTGGCAGAGGTGCCGCTGTTCGGCATGGTAAAGGACGACCACCACCGTACCCGGGCCATGGTGGACAGCGAGGGCCGAGAGATCGCCATCAACATGAACCGGGGCACCTTTACCTTCATCACCGCCATCCAAGACGAGACCCACCGGTTCGCCAACGCCTACCGCAAGCAGCAGATGAAGCAGAAAAGCTACTCCTCCACCCTCACCGAGGTGCCGGGCGTAGGCCCAAAAACCGCCAAAGCCCTTCTGACGCAGTTCAAGAGCGTGGGTGCGGTGAAGGAAGCTACCCCGGACCAGCTGGAAAACACCCCCGGCGTGGGCAAGCAGCTGGCCCAGACCATCTACGAGTATTTTCATCAGGAATAAGTAAACGCCCTTCTCCGCTGGCTCAAGGCCGTGGGAGAAGGGCGTTTTGCTGTCAGGCAGGGGAGTGCTGAGGGGTCAGATCAATGAGGCCCGTGGCAGACAGGTCCAGATCCCCCTTGGGACCGGTAGAGGTATAGCGTTTGTCGTATTTTTTGCTGCCGATGCGGACAACATTGTCGGTCCGGGCATCAATGGTGTAGTCGGCAGGGTCTCCGTCCAGACACAGATGGATGGAGCGGTAGGCACTGATATTAGCCTGCTTTGTGCCGGAAAGCTGGCGGATGAGGCATCCGCCGATGGAAATGTCCGCTTCCAGGTCCCGGGTCACGGTCAGGTCGTCGGCATACAGACTGCCGTTATCCAGCTCTACCTTCAGGCTCTGCAGCTGCAGGTCGTCCAGATGGACGTCCCCCACCTCCAGATCTAAGGTCAACCGGGTGAGGGCGTCTGCCGGGAGGGTGACGGTAAGCAGGGCTTCCGGGGCATCGGGGGACACCTGCCAGTTATCTGGCATCTCAAAATCCAGGGTGGTGTGCCCATATTCATCAGAGGTGCGCTGGAGAGGGGTATGGGGGAAGTTGTCGAACTGGAAGGTGGCGTATACGTCCGAGGTAAGGGTCGGGTCGGTGACAAAGACCACGGAGCCGTAGTCTAGCTCCAACTCCAGCTCTGTACGCAGCTTTTCCAGGGGGATCTGCAGGGTGCTTTCCCCAAGGTCATCAGCAGGAATGGTGAGGGGTACGGTATCGGCCGGGACAGTGAGGTGGGTGCTGTTGCTCTCTTCCGGGACAGAGCTGCTGTCTGCTGCCGGAGACGCAGGTTCCACCGGCTGCACGGGGGTGGCTTTGGAGTGCTGGAAGAAAAAGCAGGCCAGCACCAGCACCGCCAGCCCGCCGCCCAGCACCATGCGCCAGCGGGAACGCGGGGCAGGAGATGCCGGGGCGGCAGAGGCGCCTTGCGGGCTTTGCTCGTCCAGAATCTTGCGGGCGACCTCCTCGGGGCTGCCCAGCTCTGCAATGGCGCGGGCTTCGTTTTCCGGCCCGGCGGCATCCAGATAATCTTCGTAATAACTCAAAGCGTCCTTGCGCTCGGCCTCCGGCAAAGGGGCTAAAAGTTGCTCCAGGGCAGCAAGAAATGCAGTACGGGTCATAGATCATTCCACCTCTCTGAAAAATGTGTCAATGGAAGAACGGTAGCGGCTCCACTCCTGGGCATAGGCGGCAAGCTGCTGCCGCCCGGCAGCGGTGATCTGGTAATAGCGGCGGTTGCGGCCATTGAAGGGCGCATCATAGACCGTGAGCAGTTGGTCTTTCTGCAGCCGGCGCAGCACCGGGTACAGGGTGGATTCGCTTAGTTCCAGCGTGTGGGTGACCTGTTGGGTGATCTTGTAGCCGTAGGTACCTTCCGGCTCCTGAGCTACCACAGACAGCACGATGGCATCCAGCAGTGCGGCACTGATGGGAAAACTCATGTGGGAACAGCCTCCTTTCTGGTTGGCGTGTTTCTATAATATTATATATCATATAATATTGCATGAGTCAATAGAGGAGCGTAAAAAATATGGCAGATAACAAAAAAGCTCCCCCTTTCGGGGGAGCTGGATGGGAACGAAGGGCACAGACGGAGAGGGTCGAGTTTCTTAGTCCTCCGAAGAAATATCCTGCCCAAAGTATTTTTCGCCCAGAGCTTTCAGGGTGCCGTCGGCGCGCAGCTCCTCAATGGCGGTGTTGATGGCTTCCAGCAGGGAAGCGCTGTCGTCGCCCTTGCGCACCGGGATGGCCACATGAGAAGCGTCCTCGGTCTGGGCCACCAGCTTGAAGTCGGCGTCCGGATGAACATTCAGGTAGTCGTAGAAGGACACATCGGCGTTCAGGGTGGCGTCGATGCGGCCGGCGGTCAGTAGCTGGATGGTCTCTTCCAGCGTGTCGATGCCCTGCACGGTGGCACCATAGCTCTCGGCCAGCTCCATGTAGGTGGAAGCCAGGCTGTTGGCAGTGGTCTTGCCCTTCAGGTCCTCAAAGCTCTTGATGTCCTCATTGTCCTTGCGCACGGCCAGTGCGGTGTGGATGTAGCCGTAAGGGGTGGTGAAGTCGTAGGTCTTGGCGCGCTCGTCGGTCACCTCGACGCCGTTGCACACGATGTCAAAGCGGCCTGCGTCCAGACCGGCGAACAGGCTGTCCCAGTCGCTTTCCACATACTCCGGCTCCACGCCCAGCTTCTCGGCGATGGCGCGGGAGACTTCCACGTCGTAGCCCACCAGGGTGTCGCTCTCGTCGTGGTAGCTCCAGGGCTGCCAGGCACCTTCCAGTGCCACCACCAGCTTGCCGTTGGTCTGAATGGCGGCCAGCTGGTCGGCAGCGCCGGTGGAAGCAGCCGAAGAAGCCGCACCGGAAGCGACAGCGCTGCTGCCGGAATTGGAAGAGCAGCCTGCCAGGGTCAGCACACCGGCGGCAGCCATTACACTCATCAGAGAAATAAAGGTTCTGCGTTTCATAGAAATATCCTTTCAGTTAAAATGTTTGTCTAGGCGGCCATCGGGGAGTTTCTCCGAGGACCGTCCGCTGGGGTGGGACCCTGTTGCCCGTAGGGCAATAGGGCGGGCGATGGAATGGCCTGCAACGGCAACGACCGCCGCCAGCGGCGGAAACAGGGAGTTGCTGTTGGGACAGCGGCCAGCAGAATGCAAGGCTCGCTCAAGGGCCGCCGCATGCGCTGGGAGCCGCAACCCGTATTCGTGTCCGAGGAGGAAGCTCCCCGATGACCGTATATCACTCCGTGTGGGCGATCTTTTGCAAAAAGGCCCGGGTGCGCTCCTCCTTCGGGTCGGCAAAGAATTCGCGGGAGGGAGCCTGCTCCACCACCACGCCGTTCTCCATGAACACCGTCTTGGAGGAAACGTTGCGGGCAAAGCCCATCTCGTGGGTCACCACCAGCATGGTCATGCCCTCTTCGGCCAGCTGGCGCATCACGCTCAGCACCTCGCCGGTCAGCTCCGGGTCCAGCGCACTGGTGGGCTCGTCGAAGTAGATGATCTCCGGGTCGGTGGCCAGGGCACGGGCAATGGCTACGCGCTGCTGCTGACCGCCGGAGAGCTGGCGGGGGTAGTAGTCGGCCCGGTCGGCCAGACCCACCTTTTCCAGCATGCGGCGGCCGATGGCGTCGGCCTGCTCCCGGGGCATCCTGCGGGCCACGATGAGTCCCTCGGTCACGTTCTGCAGGGCAGTCTTGTTCCGGAACAGGTTGTAGTTCTGGAACACAAAGGCCGTCTTTTTGCGCAGCCGGGCGATGTCGGCCCGGCCTGCATGGGCCAGGTCAAAGGTCTCGCCGTCCAGCACCAGCTGGCCTGCGTCGGCGGTCTCCAGAAAGTTCAGGCAGCGCAGCAGGGTGGTCTTGCCGGAGCCGGAAGGGCCCAGAATGGCCACCACATCGCCTTTTTCCACGGTCAGGTCCACCCCCTGCAGCACCGGCAGCTCGCTGACCACCTTGTGTGCACCGGGGCGCAGACCGGCTTTTGCGTAGGTGCGGAAGGTCTTGTGGACGTTCCGGATCTCCATCATTGCCATGGGTTCCACACTCCTTTCTTACTGGAAGCCCCGGGCGTTGAGCCGGTGCTCCAGCACAGCCTGCAGTTTGGTGATGACCGTGCAGAACAGCAGGTACACCACCGCCACCTCACAGTAGATGGGCAGGAAGATGTAGGTGCGGGCCGCCACGCGCTGACCGGCCATGAACAGCTCGGCCACCGTGATGTTGGACGCCAGCGAGGTGTCCTTGATCATGCCGATGAGGGAGTTGGACAGGGCGGGCACGGCGGTGCGCAAAGCCTGCGGCAGCACGATGCGGCGCATGATCTGCACCCAGCTCATGCCTACGCAGTAACCGGCTTCCAGCTGGCCCTGGGGCACGCTTTCCAGCGCGCCGCGCATGGTCTCGGCGCAGTAGGCACCCTCATTGAAGGCAAAGGCGATGACGGCGGCGGGGAAGGCGTCCAGCATGATGCCCAGGCTGGGCAGGCCGTAAAAGATGATGAACAGCTGCACCAGCAGCGGTGTGCCGCGGATGACCCAGATGTAGAACCGGGCGATCTGCCGCAGCACCGGCACGTTGGCGTACTGCACCAGTGCCACCACCACCGCGATGATCATGGCAAAAAAGAAGGACACCAGCGTCAGCGGGATGGTCATGGTAAGGCCGGCCGTCAGGATGCGGGGCAGGGCCTCCACCAGCACGCTGACCGTGCGGTTGGATAAAAGTGCTTCAAACATGAACGATCACAGTACCTCAAATACTCTCAGAAAACAACGGTGAATGTATTATACAACTTCGAGTATACTCAAAGTCAAGGGGTTTGCGGAAATTCCTACAAAACCTACCAGAATACTATAACATGAAACGTCCGGCGGTGCAAATGGTTTGCAAAAATCGCGTATTGTGAACAAAAACGGCCCAGCCGCTGCGGGAACTTTGTGCAATGCGGCAAGCCGGTTGACGCGGCAGGCGCTTTCGTGTACAATGGACATAACAACGTGCACACCGGGTTTGCCGGTGCCGCGCAAATTCACCGGCGGCCCGGCTGCCGGTGCAAACGGAGGACACAAACGTGACGAAACGGAAGATTGGCGTTCTGGGTGCAGGTACCTGGGGCATGGCGCTGGCGCGGATGCTGACCGTCAGCGGCAACGAAGTGCAGGTGTGGTCGGCCATTGAGGCGGAGGTGGACAACCTCTCCACTACACGGGTGCACCCCAACCTGCCGGGCATGAAGATCCCGGCCGAGCTGCAGTTCACCAAGAGCATCGAGGAAGTGTGTACCGGCAAGGATGTGCTGCTGTTTGCAGTGCCGTCGGTGTTCGTGCGGGGCACCACCGCCAAGGCACGGCCCTATATCCCGGACGGTCAGATCCTTGTGGATGTGGCCAAGGGCATGGAGCCGGATACCTTATATACCATGACCGAGGTGATCGCCGACGAGCTGCACAGGGACGGCGGCCCCAAAAACTGCAGGCTGGTGGCCCTGAGCGGCCCCACGCACGCTGAGGAAGTGGCGCTGGACCTGCCCACCACCATTGTGTCGGCCTGCCCGGATGACGAGGCGGCCCGCTTTGTGCAGGATGTGTTCAGCAACACCTGCATGCGCGTGTACACCAACCCCGACATCAAGGGCGTGGAGCTGAGCGGTGCCCTGAAGAACGTGATCGCCCTGGGCGTGGGCATCTCCACCGGCCTTGGCTACGGCGACAACGCCCGCGCGGCCCTGATCACCCGCGGCATTGCCGAGATCGCCCGCCTGGGCGTGGCCATGGGCTGCAACATCCACACCTTTGCGGGCCTGGCCGGCATCGGGGACCTGATCGTGACGGCCACCAGCATGCACAGTCGCAACAACCGCGCCGGCATCCTCATCGGCAAGGGCGAGAGCCCGGAACAGGCCGTAAAGGAAGTGGGCATGGTGGTGGAGGGCATCAACGCCCTGCCCGCCGCCATGGAGCTCGCCGCCAAGTACAACGTGGAAATGCCCATCGTGCAGACGGTGAACGCCATCGTCAAGGAGGGTATGAGCGCCAGCGACGCGCTGCGCACCCTCATGGACCGCAACCGCAAGAACGAGATGCCGCAGGGCTACGAGAACATATAAGAATTGATACCGGAAAGGCACAGCTGTTCTGAGAACGGCTGTGCTTTTTTGCGCTTTGCGTGCAGAGCCCATATTTTCAGAAACGACCCGGCAGAATGCAGTAAGAATCATTCAAATCTTTTACATAAAACAGACAAAAAGGGGTAGAAGGTCGGGAAACTTTCTGCTATACTGAAACTATGAGCGCACTGCGCCCGACAGAAACAGGAGGGGATCTTATGCCGTCAACTTATGCGCACCGCCGCTTCGGCGCGGATGTTCTGCAGCAGCTGCCCGCAGCCCTGCAGGATCAGATCGGGAAAAACCGGGCCCTGTTCGACGTGGGCCTGCACGGGCCGGATCTGCTGTTCTACTATCATGCAGCCAAGTCCAACCCCGTGAGCGCCCTGGGCAACGCCATGCACGAGCAGCCGGGCCGGGTGTTCTTTAAGCGCGCCCGGGGCGTGGTGCGACAGGCAAAGGACCGGGACGCCGCGCTGGCCTATGCGCTGGGGTTCGTGTGTCATTTTGCGCTGGACAGCACCTGTCACCCCTATGTGGAGGCCTACACCCGCCAGAGCGGGGTGAGCCACTGCGAAATCGAGACCGAGTTCGACGACATGCTGCTGCGCCGGGACGGCCATGACCCGAAGAACTTCTTCACGGCCAGCCATATCCGGCCCACGGCGGAAAATGCCCGGGTCATCGCGCCCTTCTACGAGGGCCTGACCGGCCTGCAGGTGCTGGACGCCCTCAAGGGGATGATCGCGATGCACCGGCTGCTGCAGCCCTCCGGCGCGGTCAAGCGCTGGGTGGTGCTCACCGGCATGAAGGCAGTGGGCAAGTACGACGTGCTCCACGGCCTTGTGGCCAACCCGCAGCCCAACCCGCAGTGCACCGAGAGCAATGAGAAACTGGATGCCCTGTACCAGCAGGCCATTCCGCTGGCGGTGCGGCTGATCGAAGCCTATGCGGAAACGCTGGACACGGACGAGCCGTTGGACAAGGCCTATGACCACACCTTCGGGGAATTCTGAGGGGCGGCCAGCAGGAGGTCAGAGAAACTCCCTGCCGTTCAGACAACTGGGAAAAGAGAGTGCACCGCACGGCGGTGCGAGAGGAACAAGAATGCAAAAGAAAAAATTTAAGGTCACGCCGCTGGAGCGCGCGTGGATCCTGTACGATGTGGGCAACTCGGCTTTTGTGCTGATGATCGCAACCCTGGTGCCCATCTTCTTCAATGCGCTGGCCGAGGCCGGCGGTGTGAGCAAGGTGAACTATCTGGCCTACTGGGGCTATGCAAGCTCGGTGGTCACGGTAATCACCGCCGTGCTGGGGCCCATTCTGGGCACGCTGGCCGATACCAAAGGCTTCAAAAAGCCCATCTTCATGCTCTGCCTGTTCGTGGGTGTGCTGGGCTGCTGTGCCATGGGCGCGGCCCGCACCTGGCTGCCGTTCCTGGTCATCTTCATCGTGGCCAAGATCGGCTATTCGGGCAGTCTGGTGTTCTACGACTCCATGCTGGGCGATGTGACCACCCCGGAGCGGATGGACATGGTGTCCTCCCGCGGCTATGCCTGGGGCTACATCGGCAGCTGTGTGCCCTTTGTGGTGTGTCTGGCGCTGGTGCTGGGCAGCGGGGCCATCGGCATGAGCCAGATGACCGCCCTGACCATTGCACTGTTCATCACGGCTGTGTGGTGGCTGGGCACCACCCTGCCGCTGCTCCGGTGCTACCGGCAGGTCAACTATGTGGAGGTGGAGCAGCACGCCATCCGGCAGAGTTTTGTGCGCATCGGCCACACCCTGAAGCACCTCTATGAGGACAAGCAGGTGTTCTGGTTCCTGCTGGCGTTCTTCTGCTACATCGACGGTGTGTACACCATCATTGATATGGCCACGGCCTACGGCACGGCCCTGGGTCTGGACACCACCGGCCTGCTGCTGGCGCTGCTGGTCACCCAGATCGTGGCCTTTCCCTCGGCGCTGATCTTCGGCCGGCTGAGCGCAAAATACCCCTCCAGCCAGTTGATCCCGGTGTGCATCGCGGCCTATACCGGCATTGCGGTGTTTGCTTTCTTCCTCATCCAGCAGTGGCAGTTCTGGGTGCTGGCCGTGCTGGTGGGGATGTTCCAGGGCGGTGTGCAGGCACTGAGCCGCAGCCACTTTGCCAAGATCATCCCGGCGGAAAAATCCGGCGAATACTTCGGCCTGTTCGACATCTGCGGCAAGGGGGCATCCTTCCTGGGCACCATGATCGTCAGTGTGGGCAGCCAGCTCACCGGCAGTGCCAATGTGGGCGTGGGCAGCATCGCGGTGCTGTTCGTCATCGGCTTTGTGCTGTTCCGGGTGTCGTGCCGGACGGAACACGCCAAGCAGGTGTAACACACGTTTTTTCAAAAGGCTCCTCTGTGCATGCACAGGGGAGCCTTTTTGGGTTATTGTTTACAAACCGGCAATTGTGTTTTGGAACGGTGAATGATACAATAGGGCCAGACCAAAAACACAAAGGAGAATAAAGCGATGAAGCAGGTTCCCGGTTATACCCTCGTCCGCACAGAGGACTGCCCCGAGCAGCACGGTACCCTGACCGTGCTCACCCACGACGTGAGCGGGGCCACCATCCTGCTGGTGGAAAATGAGGACAACAACAAGGCCTTTGGCATCGGGTTCGGAACCTTCCCCTCCGATGACACCGGCGTTTTTCATATTCTGGAGCATTCGGTGCTGGCCGGAAGCGAAAAATACCCGGTCACCTCGCCGTTTCTGCAGCTGCTCAAGAGCAGCATGGCATCCTTCCTCAATGCCATGACCTTCCCGGATAAGACCGTGTACCCCTTTGCCACTCCCAACGAGACGGATTTCAGAAACCTGATGGACGTCTACCTGAACGCGGTGTTCTGCCCGCTGGCCATGGTGGACAGGGCGGTGTTCGAGCAGGAGGGCTGGCACCGGGATGCCGACGGCACTGTGAGCGGCGTGGTGTACAACGAGATGCAGGGGGCCCTTGCCACCCCGGACGCTCAGCTGCAGAATGCGCTGGAGCGTGCCATGTTCCCGGACACGGCCTATGGCTTTGTGTCCGGCGGCGACCCGGAGAGCATCCCGGCGCTGACCTATGAGAAATATCAGCGGGTGTACCGCCGCCACTACAGCGCGGACAACTGCTGCATCACCCTGTACGGCAAGATGGACATGGCCGAAAAACTGGAAATGCTGGACCGCGATTACCTGTCCCGGATGCCCAGGACCACCACCCGCCCCCGCCTGACGGTGCAGGACGAGCAGCCGGGCACCTGCGTGGAGCTGCCCTATTACACCGAGAATCCGGAGCCGGACGAGGTGCAGTGCGCACTGGCCTGGTACACCGGTGCCTTTGCGGACCGGGAACGGCAGCTGGGTGTGGAGATCCTGCTGGACGTGCTGCTGGGCACCAACAATTCGCCCCTGAAAGCGGCCCTGCTGGCCGAAAAGCTGGGTGCGGACATCGACATGGGCTTTGATGACAGCACCCTGCAGCCCACGCTGGAGCTGGTGCTGCGGGGTGCCACCGAAGAGAGCGCCCGCAAGTTTGCCCCGGCGGTGCGCAAGGCAGTGGATGACGTACTGGCCCGGGGCATCCCGCAGGAGCTGCTGCTGGCCTCGCTGAATTCGGCAGAGTTTGCCTCGCTGGAGCGGCCGGGCAGCCTGCCGGACGGCGTGCTGGACGCCATCAACGCTTCCACGGGCTGGCTGCACACCGGGGACCCCGCCCTGCTGCTGCACACGGATAAGCTGTTTGCCTCCCTGCGCAGCAAGATGGCGGACGGCTGGTTCGACGAGCTGCTGCGCAGCCTGTTTGCCCCGGCTCCGGTGCAGGTGTTGCAGGTGCCCACCCTGCCCAAGAAGCAGGAAGAGACACAGGCCCCGGCCCGCACCGACGCCAAACTGGTGCTGGATCATCCGCTGACCGTGGCCGACCTGGGCGAAGGTGCCCCCAGCGCGGCCGGGCAGACCGAGCAGGTGGCCGGTGCCACGGTGCTGCGCCACCCCTCGGCGGGCAGCCTGTACCTGAATTTCTACTATGACCTGGGCCATGTGGCCCCGGAGGACCTGCCGTATCTGGACCTGCTCACCGATGTGCTGGACGAGCTGGACACGCCGACCCACACGGCCCAGCAGCTGAACACCCTGCGCAGCACCTGGCTGGGCGACAGCCGCGTACTGCTGGACTTCTGGACCGGCCGGCAGGAGGGCGCACCCTGCCATGCCAAACTGACCATGAGCCTGAGCCTGCTGGAACGCAGCCTGCAAAAGGCCGTGGAGCTGGGCGGCGAGTGGCTGTATGACACGCAGCTCACCGGCCCGGCGGCGGAAGCCGCCTTTGCCCGGGTGCTGAGCCAGCAGAAACTGAACATGGAACAGCAGTTCATCCAGCAGGGCAACGCCTATGCGGCGGTCCGTGCCAGTGCCCACTACAATGTGGAGAACGCGGCCAGCGAGCGATGCAGCGGCGTAAGCTATTATCGCTTCCTGTGCGATCTGCTGGAAAAGGCCGACTGGGCAGGCCTTGGCGCAAAGCTGGAAACCCTGCGGGCCCAGGTGCTGCAGCACGCCCAGCTCACCGTGAGCCTGCACGGCTCGGAGCAGGCGCTGGACCCCTTGCGCACCCTGCTGCCGGGCAGCCGGTTTGCGGCGCAGG
>OLQX01002191.1_pt1 | contig 13773 bp, 12 predicted proteins | sample 1672581 | NCBI WGS metagenome assembly OLQX01 (sample SAMEA3136701, study PRJEB25190) | human gut metagenome | reverse complement strand
CGGGCACCAAAAACGATTTCAGACCTCGCAGATTTGCGAGGTTTTCTTTTACGTCTTCGAAATTCTTGTTGTCGCATTTTAAATCCCATCTTTCTCAATTAACAACTAATTACAAATAGATCAGGTAGCAGCATTTGCAAAAACTGATTTTTGAAGATAGAATTTCATTTCTCTGTTGCCCGGGTGGCGAAATTGGTAGACGCACTAGCTTCAGGTGCTAGCGCCTTCGCGGGCGTGCTGGTTCGAGTCCAGTCCCGGGCACCAGACCTAATTCCTAAGACCTCGTCGATGTACGAGGTTTTTCTTTATCTGCCGGCTGTTCGGAGTGATCATTCCGTTTTGTCCTACGCCTCAGAGTCGATATAACTCCTTTTGAAAATTCCCAGCAGAAATTCAAATTTTCGATTTAAAAAACGAAAAGGCCTGAATCTGCAAAGGCAGAAAATCAGGTCTTTCTTGCGAGGCTTAGCTTGTTGAGTCGTCGCTCGCCGCTATGGTTTGGAGGCTTAAATTAAACGCCTACTGTTCAATCCACTTTCTAATCTCTGCTTGGGATCCCGGCAAACGAAGGCCGACCTTCCAATTCAGATCCGGGAACTCCTTCGTAAGACTTGCATCTGCTTCACTGACGGGGCTGGAATAAGAAGAGCAGAAGGGATAAAGTGTTTTGCCCTTGAGCTGATCATGGTAAGTCGTTAAGAACGAGCGAATGATGGCCGGTTCTTCGTGCCACCAAATCGGAAAACCGATGAACACGGTGTCTAAGGAAGAGATGTCAACGCCGAAGGGTTTGACGCGAGGCAACAGCGAATGATCTTTATGTTCTCTTGTGCAGCGCGCATCGGGATGGGTCCAGTCTATGTCATCTACGGTGTAGGGAGGTTCTGCATGGAGTCTGACGAGTGGGGCACCGGTCGCTTCAGCAACTTCTTTAGCGGCAAGTTCGGTGTTTCCTGACATGGTGAAGTAAAAAATAGCAGCTTTCATGACTGTTCCTCTAAAAATGACGTTAGTAATCTACTATTGGTACCGAACTCCCAAAATTTCCTGCGTCTCGTTCTAGGCGAACCGACTTCACATGGATAAAAATAGGCAAAGGAACCGTCTTTTTGTGCCAAAGGCGTAGCCGGCAGAAACATTTCTTAAGCCGAGGCTTTGCCGTTAGAATCCCTCCATTAACAAATCCAGGCGGCAATACAGCCGTTGTTTGACCTAACTTCAATTTTCCAAGCGGTGTTTCTGTGCTATTGCGTCCCTAAGGCTGTTTCGTCCACCGAGTTTTATCCGATTCCCTATTACGAATCGGTTTATCTGGAAAACCAATGCTTCACGATCGAGGCCGATAACCAATATCAAGCGGACGAAAAAGCTTATCGGTTTCTCGCCAACCTGCAAAAGAAACATGATTTAGCTTACGAGAAGCTTTTGGATGAACAGGGCATTCGCTTTCGTAAAAGAGAGGAAATCATTGAGCGTCGTCTGATTTATCTGAGAGATCTGCGAAGGCCGGGAGATCCGGATAGTTTCGGAAGCCAAAAGGATCCGAAAGTTTGAAATGAGTATCGGCTCAACGACTACTATCGAGAAACAGAGCTTCCTGAAAACTTCCAAGTCTCAGGCTATCGCTATGAACAGAATCCGTCGGGTGGCCACTACCGTTTCTTCAGGCAGTTAACGGATCATCAGTTTGCCTACGGTCTGGTCTTTCTTTTGATTATTGTTTTGTTAATTCTGCTTCTTCCTCAGTTCCGCGGACTCGGAATGCTGGATGTGCTTAATTTAGATTGATATTTTTAGTACCCGACGGCCGAAATCAAATATCTCCACTCTGAGCGATCCTAGGACTTTGTTAGCAGCCTCAACAATTACAATCCAGCATAAATAGGATCAACATTAATTAGTTGAGGCTCAAAATTACTACGAAGAACAAAACCACCCAGAAGTCTGCGTTGACTTCTGCTAAGCCGCAGCGTGCCACCCCGGCTGCCGGAGTGGAAGCCGCTGAAAAGGCAATTGAACGGGAATTGAGGACGGCCGGGTTCCCGATGGAAATGGACGACCTGAAAGAGTATGTGATGCTTTCCCATAAAGGCATCTCTTCTGAGGTTTTTGATCGCGCTTTCAATAAATTAAAAGAGGCAGGAAGAATCTTTACGAATCGAGAAGACATCGTTCTTCTGACTTCCTCCGCCAAACTTCATACTGGGGTGGTGCAGGGGCACCGCGACGGATTCGGATTCCTGATTTGCGAAGAAGACGGTCCTGATATGTACATTCCTCCGGAAGAAATGACGAAAGTTCTTCCCGGAGACATTGTGGTCGCAAGAGAAGCAGGAACCGACTACAGAGGTCGAGGTTTAGCCGATATCGTCGAACTCGCCGACCGCAAGTTAAAACGCATTGTCGGCCGCTTTGAACTGAGACGCGGCGTCGGAATTGTGGTGCCTGAAGACGCAAGAATCTGCAAAACGATCTTAATTGCACCGGGCCGCTCTTTAGGCGCAACACCTTCTCAGATCGTCGTGGTCGAACTTGAAGATAAAGGCCTTCTCACCAATAGTCCAGTCGGCCATGTGGTCGAGATTTTGGGAACCATCGACGAGCCGGGAATGGAGACGGAAATCGCGGTTCGTAAGTTCGATCTTCCTTACAAGTTCTCCGAGGAAACAAAGAAAGAAATTAAGCGTTTCTCTGACTCTGTAACGATCTTCGAGACAGAGTAGACCTTCGTGATATTCCGTTTGTGACGATCGACGGCGCCGATGCAAAAGACTTCGACGATGCGGTTTACTGCCTGCCTTTGGAAGACGGCAAATTCCGTCTGCTCGTAGCCATTGCCGATGTTTCTCATTACGTTAAACCCGGTTGCGCCATTGATAAAGATGCTCAGTTAAGAACAACGAGTGTCTACTTCCCGAGACGCGTTATCCCGATGCTGCCGGAAGAGCTTTCTAATGGCTTGTGTTCTTTGAATCCACAGGTTGACCGCTGCACCATGGTGTGTGACGCAATCATCGGCGCCAACGGATTGGTAGAAGCCTACCAGTTCTATCCTGCCGTGATTCGTTCGGCCGCACGACTGATTTATGACAATGTCTGGGCCGCACTCTGCAATCCTAATGGTCCTGAAGCCAAGGTCATGGAACACGTGCTCGGCAACGTTCAGGATCTCTATGATCTCTACAAGAACCTGATCAAGAGCCGTGAACTGCGCGGCGCGATGGATTTTGAGACGGTTGAAACTTATATTGTTGCCAATGAGCAGGGCAAGATCGAACAGATTCTGCCGCGCGAACGCAATGATGCCCATCGTCTTATCGAAGAAATGATGCTGGTAGCAAACACCTGTGCAGCTGACTTCCTGCAGAAGAATAAAGCTCCGTGCCTCTACCGTGTTCATGAACCGCCCAGTCAGGATCGTTTGGAAAAAGCCAGAGCAACTTTGGCGCCGTTCGGCGTGACGCTGCCCGGCGGAGATTCTCCCACTCCGGGAGACTATGCCAAGGTGCTGGAATCAATCGCTGATCGACCGGACAAAGCGATGATTCAGACGATTTTGCTGCGTTCCATGCAGCAGGCCGTCTACAGCCCGCATAACGTTGGTCACTTCGGCCTAGCTTATGACGCTTATACACACTTCACCTCACCGATTCGCCGTTATCCTGACTTGCTGGTGCATCGCGCCATTCGAGGTATCTTACGGCGCCGGAAATACGTGCCGAAGATTTTGGTTGAACCCAATGAGGCCGAGGTTCCTGTTCAGACAAGAGAAATCATCTGCAAGGCGAAACCCGACGACAAGAAGAAGGTTGCGCATATCGACTTGTGGGAAAAGCTCGGGTTGCTTTGTTCTGCTCATGAACGCCGTGCCGATGAAGCCAGTTACGATGTAATGGCTTGGCTGAAATGCAATTACATGCAGAAGAAACTTGGTCAGGTTTTTAAAGGCGTGATTTCAGGCGTCAGCCCCTTTGCAATTTTCGTTACGCTTGAAGACTTGTATGTCGAAGGCGCGATCCATATTTCCGGCCTCGGTGACGATTACTTCGTCTTTGATGACAAGTCCAATGAAATTTACGGCGAAGACTCCGGCTTGCGTTATCGCCTGGGCGACGAGCTCACGGTTAAGGTTGCCCGCTGTGATCTCGACGCAAGAAGAATAGAATTCGCTTTGGTTTCGAAGAATCGTCAAAGCAGACCGAAGACCGAAGCCAAAAGGAAAACCGTAAAATCTTCTGCCGCGCCGCGTAAGCCGGCAGCGAGAAAAACAAAGAAAGCACCTTCTGCTCCTAAAAAACGCTCATGAAAAAAGAAGATACAGTCCTAGCCGGCTTCCACGCCGTGTCCTCGAGAATGAAACGCGATCCTTCGTCGATTCGCATCGTCTACTATGATCCGAAACGTCGTGATCAACGTATGCGCCGGATGATTGAAGAGATAGAAAAGGCCGGCATTCGTTTAATGCAGGCCGACAACAATCGCCTGGACGGCTTTTCTCATGAAGTTCCGCATCAGGGCTTGATCGCTCTTGCTGCTCCGATAGATATCGGAATGTCTTTCGATACATTGATGGATAATCTGGCCGGTAATCCGCTTCTGCTGCTTTTGGACGGCGTGACCGATCCGCGCAATTTCGGCGCCTGCCTGCGTGTCGCAGATGCAGCCGGAGTATCTGCCGTGATCACGCCGAAAGATCGCTCCGCAACATTGACGGCAGCGGCTGTGAAAGCCAGTGCCGGTGCATCTGAAACCGTTCCGATTGTGCGGGTCACGAATTTGGCCGGTTCGATTGTGGAGCTCGTTGACGCTGGAGTTCCGATCATCGGCACAGCTGGCGAAGCCCAAAAGACTATTTATGAATTCGATCAAAAGGGCGCTTTCGGCTGGGTACTCGGCGCCGAAGGCGACGGTCTGCGTCAGCTGACCCGCCGCCGCTGCAGTGATTTGGCCAAGATTCCGATGCTGGGAACGGTGGAAAGCCTGAATGTTTCCGTTGCCGCGGGTATCTGTTTGTTTGAAACCGTGCGCCAGCGTACGGTTGGCTGATCAGAATCCGCCTTAAGCGGAATCTGAAGCTCTCAAAATCCGAGGTCGTTCAAACTACGGCCTCGATTTTTTTGAGCTGCTGCAAGTCCTTGTCTATGAGTTCCGGCACGGGGTCCAATCTGATGTGAAAAGCAGCTTCTCCACGAACGGGAGAGTGATTCAATGTGTTTGCTGCAGCGGTCAATGGACGTCGAGAGAATATTTTTGTCCTTAGGAGAACTCTGGGAAGACTCAGTTATTAGGAAATTTCTAATAAGTCGCTTCGAACATTAAAAACACAACCCCTAAGTTTGGCAGATTCTGATTGACCTTCTGGGCGGCAACGCCCATGAGGTCTATATTTTGGCCCTTTACTTATTTATTTACTTGTAGATATGTAGTAGATATGTTATAATTGAACTCAATATTTGAGGTGGTCTATGTATGTCTCTACTTGCAAAGGCGGAGCCACCGGGCAATACACTTATGTCCGGCTCATGGAGTCTTATCGGGATGAAAACGGAAAGGTTAAGCACAAGGTCGTGCAGAACCTGGGACGGCTCGACATCCTTTCTCAGTCAGATCCGAATTACTTGGAAAATTTAAAGAAGAAGTATCAGGAAGACTATGTGGAAAAGAATCGCCTTCAGTCACTCAATCGACTCGCTCAAGTTCAAAATCTGCTTAGTTTTGACAACAATTCTTCTGCCGGCGCTCCGCTCCCTCTGCTGCAGTACGGGCATTACCTCTTAAAAAAGATCTGGGACGATCATCTTCATTTGGATAGAAAGTTCAAAGACATACAGCACAGACAAACAAAAGCAAAATTCGACTTAAACGCTGTCGTCTCCTACCTCTGCTTCTTGAAAATTCTTGATCCGCACTCCGTTTTTTACTCATTCGGAGATCAGGATGGTTTCTTAGGAGCCCCTGTCCAAGGCATCGGTTTAGACAGTTACTACAACTCTTACGATTATTTGTTTGAGCACAAGGACTCGATCATGAAATTCTTCAATCGCTCAATCAATAATCAGCTTGGGAAAACAAAGGCTACGTTGATTTTTTATGACGTGACCAATGTCTACTTTGAAACGGCGCTTACTGACTTGGAATGCGGCAGACAGCAGATGGACTTCCAAGACCGACTTCAGGAAGAGGTGCAGCTGGCCTATGAAAGCGGCGAGCTGGATGCTGCATGCTTTGACAAGGAAGGAAGACTGGTGCCCGGCCAAAAAACGGATGATTTCATTAAGAAAATTCAGGCTCAGAAAATCGAATACCTTCGAATGAGAGGTCCTTCAAAAGAGCATCGCTTTGACCTTCCGTTAACGTCCATCGCGTTGGTAATTAACGAAGAAGGAATTCCGATTGACTTTTATGTCTACGCCGGAAACGCATCCGAATTCAAAACTATGGCTGCTTCGATTGAATCTCTGAAACAGAAATACAACGTTAAAGAGAGCATCGTGGTAGCCGACCGGGGTCTTAATTCTGCAGCGAACTTAAAGATGCTGCAAAGCAACGACCTCGGGTTCCTGATGGCACAGAAAGTAAGCAATCTGGATCAGAAGACTACAAAAGCAATGTTCGATCCTGAAAGTTATGTCCCTATCATCAGGCAGGGAGAGGAAGTCGCCCGCTTCAAGGTCGTAAAAGACTGGACTAAGAAAGGAAAGCGCAAGGCTGAAGATACGAAATGCACTTTAGTTCTGACCTTTGATAAGAAGAGACAAAAACGGGATCTGGCAGTGCTCGAAGTCTGGAAGCAGCTCGTGCTGAAGAAACAAGCTCAGGGAATAAAAGTTAAACCCAAGAGCTCCGGCTGGGCTTCCATTGCAAAAACTTCGGAAAAAACAGAGGCAAGAATAGAAGGAATTGATGAAGAGACGTTTGAAGCTAAACGCCGTCTTGCCGGGTACGCTGCCCTCGTTTATAAAAACGCCCCCAACTGTCAGGACAATGACGCTGTGCCGGATGGACGCCTGGCCGCTGCCTATCACGAGCTTAACCAGATCGAGAGCTGCTTCCGAATTATGAAATCTCATCTGGGCTTACGGCCCATGTACGTAAGGAACTCAAATCACATTAAGGGCCACATCCTCATTTGTGTGATTGCGTTGGGGATTCTGAAACTGCTGCAGTGGAAATTGAATAAATCAGGAACTCCGCTGACAATCTCGGAAATCATACGTGCATTGAATTCTGCGACGACCGTGCCCATAAAAAGCGGCGATGAACTAATGTTCCTGCAGTGCTCGAGACCGCAAAATATCAGGAAGGGCTTAGAGAGACTGAGCCAAGAAGAACTTAAGGCTGAACTTGCAAAACGCAGAAAGCAGCCAAATCAGCTCGAAATACTCTTTAAGACAGTGGGACTTGTGCCTCCGGCACGCTTAGTTAATCTCAAAGAGATGGGGCGCTGCTTAGGAGTAAGACTTACAACAGAGGAGGCAATTCCGGAATTGATTAAAGACATGCTCTAGCATGTACACAAGACAATAATTTAAAAAAGCTCTGAACTCGCTGATAATCAAAGAGTTGAGAGCTTTTTGTTTGCCGGAATCTGCCAAACTCGGGTTTCTAATAAGTCGCTTCGAACATTAAAAACACAACCTGCGGCATTCAAGCCGAGGGTCCGTGTGGCGGCCTAAGCAGGCAGCTTATTTTCGTTAAGTCCCGTTTTGGCTTCTTTTTCGTAACTAATTTAGTAATCAGGATTTTTTCTTATGAAAGTGGTGTAGAATCACGCACTTTCTAGTCCTTGTCACACCGGAAGACGCTCCGGGCGACTATTTCCCATAAGGAGGTTCAATGCGTCACTATGAGATTTGCTTCATCGTCCATCCTGATCAGAGCGAACAGGTCCCGGCGATGATTGAGCGTTACAAGGCTGCTGTGGAAAGCCACGGCGGTAAGATTCACCGTCTCGAAGATTGGGGCCGCCGTCAGCTGGCATACCCGATCGAGAAACTCGTGAAAGCCCACTATGTTCTGATGAACATCGAATGCGGCCCCGAAGTTCTTGAAGAACTCGAAAACAATTTCCGTTACAACGACGCCGTTCTTCGTCACCTCACCGTGAAAATGAAGAAGGCTGAGACAGAACCTTCTCCGATGATGAAGGCTGTCGAGAAAGAAGAAGCCCGCAAGGCTGCTAGCGCCGCTGCTGAAGCTGCTGCTCCCGCACCTCAGGCTGCTGAAGAAGCCCCGGCTGAAGCCCAGGCTTAATTTAGGACTGCGAGGTGAACTCGTTCGAACTAGACGGAATTCTGGAAAAGAAAGACGTCATCCGCTACACCTTAGCTTCTGTTCCCATTCTTGATCTGACCATCCGCCATATGTCGGTGGTCCAGGAAGCCGGATCAGACAGAAAACTGAGCTTTTCCGCGGAAGCGGCGGCAGTCGGTCCGGCTGCTAAGGCTCTCAATGAGGTGGAACTCGGAAGCCGTCTGAAATTCAGAGGGTTTCTAACAACATCTTCGGCGCGTTCACGCAAACTTGTCCTGCATATAACGGAATTCGAAAAGGAGTAAATCATGGCTTTTGGTGCCAAAGGAAAGGGTAGACCTCGTAACCCTAATCAGCAGAACGCGCTTTTCAAGCGTAAAAAATTCTGCCGCTTCACAGTTGATCATGTTGATCAGATCGATTACAAAGATATCGACACACTTCGCGACTTCATCCAGGAAAACGGCAAGATCATGCCGGCTCGCCTGACAGGTACGAAGGCTCACTATCAGCGTCAGCTCGACACAGCAATTAAGCGTGCTCGCTTCCTTGCTCTTCTTGCTTACACCGACAATCAGTAATCGGGGGAAATCAACATGCAAATCATTCTGCTTGAATCTATTCCTCACGTCGGTCAGCTCGGCGACGTCGTCAAAGTTAAAGACGGTTTCGCTCGTAACTACCTGATCCCGACAAAGAAGGCTAAGCGTGCTACAGCAGCTGCGATCGAAGAATTCAAAGCTCACAAGGCTGAGCTTGAACGCGCTCAGGCTGAACGTCTTGCTAAGGCTGAAGAGCTCAAGGGCAAGATCGATGGTCTGACCATCACTATCGCTTCCAAGGCCGGCGTCGACGGTCGTCTGTTTGGTTCTGTGACCAACATGGACGTTGCCGAAGCCCTCGAAAAACTTGGTTACGATATCCACAAGAGCCAGGTTCGTACACCGCTGGGCGCTATCAAAGCCATCGGCGAGTACCCGCTGCAGATCGACCTGCACCACGACATCGTTGCTAACGTCAACGTTCAGGTTGTTGCTGAAGCCTAATTAAGGAAGAAATTCCTGAAGACTTCGGTCTTCAAAATGCCTCTCAGAAATGTCACATTTTTGGGAGGCTTCTTTTTTTCATGTCTCTGCTCTTTCAGCTATAGTTTTCTCATCTGCTTTTGAAAAAAAGGAAGTTCATAAATACGATGCCCGATATTCGCAGCGAAGATCGTGAAGTCCAGCAATACCGCACTCCGCCTTACTCTAAGGAAGCCGAAGACGGTGTTTTGGGCGCACTCCTGATTGATAACAATACGTTCGACCTGATCGGCGGAAAAATCGATTCGGAGGACTTCTATGACTACGGAAACCGCTTAATTTTCGAAAACATTAAGCGCTTGCTCTCGCAGGGCAAGCCGGCCGATATTCTGACGGTCCACGACATCCTGCGTGAGGGCGGTCTCGAAAAAGAGACCGGCGGCCTCGAATATCTTAACCGCCTCGCGGATTACAGTCCGGGTGCGGCTAACGTTCTGCGCTACGCGGAAATTATTCGTGATCGCTCGATTCGCCGCCGCTTAATTACGACGGGCAACGACATTATTAATGACTCCATGAACCCGGGAGCACGCGAAGCCAAAGACTTGCTTGACGAAGCTCAGGCCAAAGTCCTTCGCATCAGCGAGGATTTGTCCCGTTCGTCCAGCGGTTTCCAAAAAATCGATGCCGTCTTGGCTGATTACACGGATCATCTGCGTGAACTTTCAGAAATTGACAATCCGAGCAATGTCTCGGGTATCAGTACCGGCTTCCCGGATCTGGACCGCATGACAAGCGGTATGCATGAGGGTCAGCTCATCATCATCGCCGGTCGTCCGGCCATGGGTAAAACCGCTTTTGCTTTGAATATCGCGCTGCACGTCGGCAGCAATCAAGGTTTGCCCGTCGGTGTGTTTTCTTTGGAAATGTCGGCCGAAGAAGTGACCGGCCGTCTGCTGAGCGCCAAGGGAGAAATTCCTCAGGGAGAACTCAAAACCGGTCACCTGGAAAACTGGCGCGGTTTTTACGACGCGGCTGAATCCCTCGAGAAAGCCCCGATCTTTATCGACGACACTGCCGGTATTTCCATTCTGAATCTGCGCAGCCGCGCCCGTCAGCTGATGAGCCGTGTGGGCGGCAAGCTCGGCTTGATCGTGGTGGACTACCTTCAGCTGATGTCAGGCGAGTCCGGCGGCCGCAATGACGCGAACCGTGCTCAGGAAATTGCTGAAATTTCCCGCGGCCTCAAAGGTCTTGCCCGCGAACTGAAGGTTCCTGTGATTGCGCTTTCTCAGTTAAAGCGTGAAGTGGATACCCGTCCCAACAAACGTCCTCTGATGAGTGACTTGCGAGAGTCCGGCTCTATCGAACAGGATGCTGACGTCATCATCTTCCTGTACCGTGAGGTTGCTTATCAGCAGAAGACCGACGACATGGGAGAAGACGGACAGCCGATGCCGGCCGTCGATACCAATGCGCCAAGTGACGCCGAAGCGATTATCGCCAAGCAGAGAAGCGGTCCTACCGGTACCGTGAATCTGATCTTCCAAGGTATGTATACGCGTTTTGTCAGCAGAGCCACACAGGCACAAATGCACGCAGGTTACTAATCAATGCTGGATATTATTCTTTGGGTCATCGCCGCTGCCCTCATGGTCATCGGCTTTGCAGGCACCATTGTCCCGATGATTCCGGGACTCCCCCTCATCTTTGCCGGGGCCTGGCTGGCCGCGTTCATCGATCACTACGACGAGATCAGCGTAATGACGCTGGTGATTCTTGCAGTCCTAACGGTTATCGGACTGATTGTCGACTGGGTCGCTCAGACCCTCGGCGCACAAAAGGCCGGAGCAACCAAACTCGGTATTTTGGGCTCCTTCATCGGCACACTCATCGGTATCTTTACCGGTTTGTGGGGGCTGATTTTTATGCCGCTGCTCGGCGCCGCCATCGGCGAATTTATTGATCACCGCGACCTTCTCAAAAGCGGGAAGGTCGGTTTTGCCACATGGCTCGGAATGATGATCGGGATCGTTATTAAGCTCGGACTGGCCTTTACAATGATCGGCATTGTAATAGCGGCTCTCATCATTTGATCGAGACGGCGAGCATCAAAGTAAGAAAAGATTTTTAAGCCGCTCTCCTTTTAGAAGAGCCCGAAGGAACAAATATGCCATTACCAAAAGCCCCGACCGCTAAGGGATCCGTCCTCATAGATATCCCGGCCGAACTGCCGACTCAGGCACCTGCACCGAAAGCAGCCCGAGCACCTCGCAAAACCAAAGCAGCAGCGGTTAAACCTGCTGCAGCAAAGACTCCGAGTACAAACACCAAAGTTGAACCGATTTCCGCTAAAGAAGCCAAGCAGGAGGTCAAAGCTGCGGCGCCTGCTGAAACCAAAGAAGTTCTTAAAGAAACGACGCTTGCGCACAAAAGAAACAAAAATCTCAAGCACGACGGCAAGAACAAGCTCTATGTGCTGGATACCAACGTACTGCTGCACGATCCGACGAGTATCTTCCGCTTCCAGGAGCACGACATCTATCTCCCGATGATGACGCTCGAAGAGCTCGATAACCATAAGAGCGGCATGACCGATGTGGCGCGCAATGCGCGTCAGGTCAGCCGTACGCTAGACGGCATCCTGCAGAATTTAGAAGGCCCGATTGATAAGGGCATCCCTCTGGATACGCTGAATCACGGTGAAGCAACCGGTCGTCTGTTTATTCAGACCAAGCCCTTTGATGTGAAGCTTCCGATGCTGCCTCAGGGCAAAGCCGACAACCAGATTCTGTCCGTGGTGGAAGGTCTGAAGGAAAGCGTCAAAGACCGCGACGTCGTCCTGGTGTCCAAAGACATCAATATGCGTCTGAAGGCTGCCGCACTCAACCTTGTCGCTGAAGACTATTACAACGACAAGATGATTGAGGACAGCGACATCCTTTACTCCGGAACGCTGAAGCTCCCTGCCAACTTCTGGGACGAACACGGCAGAAATCTCAAGTCTTGGCAGAAGGACGGCCGTACTTGGTATCAGATCGAAGGATCGCTGGTTCCGAGCTTCCTCGTTAACCAATTTATTTGGTACGAACAGGAGGGTGCCACACCGTTCTATGCACAGGTCATGTCGGTTGAAGGCAACCGTGCCACTGTGCGTTTGATTGACGACTATCTCAATCCGAAGCACACCGTCTGGGGCATCAGAAACAGAGAGCAGGCCTTTGCGCTCAATCTCCTGATGGATCCGAACATTGACTTTGTGACGCTGCTCGGCCAAGCCGGTACCGGTAAGACACTGCTCACACTGGCTGCGGGTCTGACCCAGACAATGGAGCAGAGACGGTTCAATGAAATCATCATTACGCGTGCCACGATTTCCGTCGGCGAAGACATCGGATTCCTGCCCGGTACCGAGGAAGAGAAGATGGCCCCGTGGCTCGGCGCTATTGACGATAACCTCGAAGTTCTCAACCGCGGCAGCGGCAACGGGTCCGATTGGGGCCGCAGAGCTTCTGAGGATTTGATCCGCTCGAGAATCCGCATTAAGTCCATGAGCTTTATGCGCGGCCGCACGTTCCTGAATAAATTCGTCATCATCGACGAAGCTCAGAACTTAACGCCGAAACAGATGAAGACGCTGATTACGCGTGCCGGTCCCGGCACCAAGATCGTCTGCCTGGGCAACATCGCTCAGATCGATACGCCTTACCTGACGGAAGGCTCCTCCGGTCTGACTTATGTGGTTGACCGCTTCAAAGGCTGGCCGCACTCGGGTCACATCACTATGCAGCGCGGTGAAAGATCCCGCTTGGCGGATTTTGCGAGCGACGCGCTCTAACCCAAAGCTTTTCCAAGAAGCCTCTGCAAGTCAGGGGCTTTTTTGTGCCCGCTGAATTCAGAGCATTAAGCAAATACTGTCGTATTCATCTTTAAATGCAAATCTTTCAATTAAACTCAAAAGATTACTGATAACAAACAAGTGAAGGTTCAGATGAATAACGATTTTCCCCGCATTAAACGACTCCCGCCGTACGTCTTTAACATTACGAACGAACTGAAGATGGCAGCCCGTCATCGCGGAGAGGACATCATTGATTTGAGCATGGGCAATCCCGACGGCGACACACCGAAGCACATCGTCGACAAGATGATCGAAGTGGCGCAGCGTCCCGGCACACACGGCTATTCCGCTTCCCGCGGTATCCCTCGTCTTCGCAAGGCCATTAGCGATTGGTACAAGAGACGCTGGGATGTCGATATTGATCCGGACAAAGAAGCCATCGTTACGATCGGCTCCAAGGAAGGTATCGCTCACTTAATGCTCGCAACCTGCGACCGCGGCGACACGGTCCTCGTCCCGAATCCGAGCTACCCGATCCATATCTACGGCTCCATCATTGCCGGTGCCGATGTCCGCAGCGTCCGCATGGGTCCGGGCATCGATTTCTTCAGCGAATTCGAAAGAGCTGTTACGGAAACGACTCCGAAACCCAAA